>OQVT01001222.1_pt1 | contig 15994 bp, 9 predicted proteins | sample 1691561 | NCBI WGS metagenome assembly OQVT01 (sample SAMN03418260, study PRJEB22391) | human gut metagenome | biome: human-gut; feature: organic feature; material: feces | host: Homo sapiens | place: Tanzania | collected 2013-01 | reverse complement strand
GGAATGAGCCCCAAAGACGTGCCATTCGGAACATCATCAATGCACGGAAAATTTCTCCTTGAGCCTTATAGGAATGATATTCTGTATCTGAGATTTGGCCACTTTCCTTCAGTTGTTCTACGCCATTGATGAGCACATTGGCTTGAGCGATATCCTCTAAGTATCGATTCCAGTCTCGGCTCAAAACAGAGTTGCTGGCATCGATAGAGTTGGTTTCGTAAGGCACCACCTCGGCTCCTGTAGTACCAGCATACGCATTATCGCTATGAGAGTCGCCTATCAAGAGATAATCGAGATGGGTGTGTTCCTGGCGGTTGCGGAACAACTCATAGAGAGACTTGAGTTGTGCTTCTGCGGCAGCCTTATCCTTTAAAACAGCTGTGGATGTTTCAGTCTGGGTGCCCTGTGTTATTTCTGAAGGCTCGGATATAGGCTCATAGTCGAGTGAGCAACTTGCCAATGATATCATGGTTAAGCTACCGAGCGCTAAAGTCTTGATTTTATTATATGTTTTCATTGTTGTCATGATTTTTAGAATTCAACTTTTACACCTAATACTATGCTTTTGTTGAGAGGGTATGTGCCCCAGTCGATGCCTTGTACACTACCACTATTACCATACTGATTGACCTCTGGATCCATACCAGAATAATCGGTAAGGGTAATCAGGTTGGTAGCTGATACGTATGGCTGCAAACGAGTCAGTCCGAAGCGTGAGATCAGTTTGCGTGGAACATCGTAAGAGAGGGAGATATCTTTTAAGCGAATATAACTGCCATCCTCTACGAAGTAGGTAGAGTTACGAATGTCCCACTTAGCTTTAGGTACGTTGGTGATTTGTCCTGGAATTCTCCAGCGTGCCAATACCTTGGTGCTTTGGTTCTTGCCATCATACATTCCTTCTGTTTCCATTCGAGAGACATTATAGATGTCGTTTCCATAACTTCCCTGGATAAGAATACTGAGATTCAAACCTTTATATGAGAAGGTGTTGGTCATACCGAAAGTGAAGTCAGGGTTAGGGTCACCGATATAGGTACGATCACTTGCAGAAACGAGTCCGTCGCCAGTTATGTCCTTGTACTTCATGTCACCAGTTTCAGGATCAACCCCTTCTGCTATATATCCCCAGAAACTGCCTAAAGGCATGCCGGGAGTGTTGCGTACAACTGGTTCGTTGACATAGTCGGTGGTTTTAGCATCATAATATACTTGCGTTAGAGCCAGACTTTCCAACTTGTTCTTATTGAATGAGATGTTAAAGTCGGTGTTCCACTTAAATGTTCCAATCAAGTTCTTTGAGGAGAAGGCAAATTCCCAACCCTTATTGCTCATCGAACCGCCATTATAGGTAAGACTTGTTGCAGCTGCACTTCCTGCAGGAAGGGTGATGTTCATCAGCATATCCTTGGTCTTCTTGTAATAGTAATCGGCATAGAAAGTCAAGCGGTTTCCTAATACAGTCAGGTCGAGTCCGATGTTAGTCTGTGTTGTTGTTTCCCATGTCAACTCAGGGTTGCTCAAGTTGCCTTGTGAGAATGTAGGTATAGCGTTGGCGTCATTGCCCTCACCAAACCATTGTACACGATTGATATTGTATCTTGCCAAATAACTATAGTCGCCCAAGCCACTCTGGTTACCAGTCTGTCCCCAGCCACCACGAATCTTCAAGTCGTCTATCCACTTGATATCCTTCATGAATTTCTCATTGCTCACACGCCAAGCTCCAGAGAAAGATGGGAAATAACCCCAACGATGGTGAGGAGCTAACTTGGAAGAACCATCAGCACGCATATTGGCTGTTACCATATAGGTGTCGTTCCAGTTGTATTGTAAACGAGCGAAGGTAGAGAAGATAGCCCAATCAGCAGCAGAAGAGCCAGTTTCTGTCCAGGAAATCTTGTTGGCAGCATTCAGAGTAGGGAAGTTATCATTCGCATAATTGCTACCATTGATATAGTTTTGGCTCCACTTGCTTTGAGTCCATGAACTACCTGCCATGGCATCAAAGTTATGTTTACCCAATGCTTTTTTGTAATTCACCACATTGTCCCATACGATAACACTGCTGACATTACGTCCATCATAGCCTGTTCCAAATTCCTGACGACCAATGGTTGTAGAGATAGGGTCGAGGAAGTTGGTTGTTGTGCCTTGTGTGCGATCGAAAGACAAAGACAGGTTGTACGTCAACTCAGGCATGAAGGTAACTGTTGCTTTTCCTGTAGCCAACAAACGATTGTATGCAGATTTGTTGTTCTGTGTTCGGGCTATATTCTCAGCAGGTGAAGTGATATTTACGCCATAGAAGTTGTTGTAAAATTGATTTGGATTCTCAGGATTCCATACAGGAGCGTAAGTAGGCGTATTGACGATAGCCGTAACTACACCGCCACGGTTAGAACCCGTACCAGAAATAATACCTGTACCCTTGTTGGTATAGTCAGAATAGGTTACGCTTGCATTAAGGCGCAGCCACTTACGAATGTCGTTTTCAATAGATGCGCGGAAATTGTAACGTTTGTAACTTGATTTCTTGATGACACCATTTTCGCCCGTGTAACCACCAGAGATGAAGTATCTCATTTTTTCTGTTCCATTAGTGATAGAGACCTGGTAGTCCTGTACGTTTCCAGTGCGGAAAACCTCGTCTTTCCAGTCGGTCATGTCTTTCAAACCTTCTGGAAGTTTTACCAAACCAATCTCATCCATCAATTCTTTATACTGTGCAGCATTGAGTGATTCTTGATTATCGCGTACAGTATTAAACGCATAGTGTGCATTCAAGCTAATTTTTGCCACACCTGTTTTTCCCTGCTTGGTACCGATAATGATAACTCCATTAGCAGCTCGAGAACCATAGATGGCAGCTGAAGATGCATCTTTTAATACTTGGATATTATCAATATCATCAGCAGCCAAGAAGTCAATATTGGTCATAGGCACACCATCTACCACATAGAGTGGGTCGTTGCTACCATTCAATGATGTAGTACCACGCACACGTATGGTGGGGGAAGCACCTGGCTGACCATTGGCTTGTGAAATTTGTAGACCTGCTGCTTTACCCTGCATACCAGCAGCTGCAGATACAATAGGACGTGTAGAAAGATCCTTCGCCGACACGCTTGAAACAGCAGTAGTAACATCTTTACGCTTCACTGAGCCATAACCGATGGCAACTACTTCGTTTAGCATGTTAGCTTCCTCTTCAAGTGTGATTTTGATGCCGTTTGAAGCCTTTACTTCTTTATTCTTATAACCAATATAAGAAATCTTGAGTTTGGCACCTTGTTGTACTTCGATGGTAAAATGTCCATCCAAATCGGTGGCTACACCATTTTGCGTTCCATTTTCAAGAACAGAAGCTCCAATAATGGGTTCATTGGTGTTGTCGATTACAGTGCCAGTAATCTTCATCTTTTGACCCCAGGCAGTAGCCGAGATTAATAGAACGAGTGCTGTAGATGCTAATCCTCGCAACATCGCATTACTTTTTGCTTTTCTCATAAATTTAAGTTTTTGTTATTTGATTTTGTGTATATCTCTTTTTTATAGCTTTTGTCTTTGTGGACAGTGCTATGTTTTCTCATGCAAAATTAATAAAAAAAGTAACAAAATGTTTGTTGATTAAATCATTAAGTGGTGAAAATAAGTGGTTGTGAATATGTAAGGTGTTGATTGTTAGTGTTATATGGCTTTTGCTGTTTTTCAATTTAGTGGTGATTTTATGAAATGGAATAAAGGTTAATATCGTAGATGTTTGTTTATTTATGTCTAAAAAAAGAGTGTAATGAATACTTCGTGAAGTGATTCATTACACTCTTTCTTGTTTAATGAAGTTTGCCTATATATATAATAAGGTATATATAATAAGGTGTAACACCTATGGGGAACAAACAATCATTTGTTATGCGTTGTAAGTTTCTTTATTTTCCGAGGTTCTTTTTCTTCTCGTTCAATTCTGCCTGCTTACGTGCAAGTTCAGCTTGCTGTTTTTGCTGCAATTCCTGCAGAGCCTGCATTCTTGCCATCAAGCCACTTGCCTTCTTAGGATTGCTCTTGTTCTCCTGATAACGTTTCTCAAGGATAGCAAGGAGCTTCTCGTCGTTGGTGGTCTTGCGCAAGGTCCACATGATGGCTGCACTGAAGAACAGAGAGATGAAGTAGTAGAAGTTCAAACCAGATGAGTAGTCGTTGAACATAAAGAAGAACATCAGAGGCATGATGAGCATCATCCACTGCATCATCTTCATTTGATCAGCCTGCTGGCCTACCATCTGGTCGCGCTGCTGGCGCATGGTCATCCAAGAGTAGAGGAGGTTGGCTACACAGAAGAGGATACAGGTAAGGCTCAAGTGATCGCCTATTAACCAGATGTTGGTGTTCCACTCGATGATGGGGTCGTAGGTACTCAGATCACTCATCCACAGGAACTTCTCACCACGAAGCTGAATAGCATTAGGAACAAAGTTGAACATTGCAACCCAAACAGGCAACTGAATCAGCATAGGGATACAACCAGATAATGGGCTTACACCATATTTGGCATATTCAGCCATCATAGCCTGCTGCTTCTGCATCTGATCCTCTGGCTTATTATACTGAGCGGTAGCAGCTTCGAGTTTTGGTTTGAGTACGCGCATCTTGGCAGAACTCATGTAGCTCTTCTTTACCATAGGGTAGGTGATGAGCTTGAGGAGCAGGGTAATGAGAATCAACACGATACCCATAGGGAAGATCTTACTCAACCAGTCGAATACATAGATTGTGAAGAAACGGTTAATCCAGCGGACGATAGGCCATCCCAGATAAACAAGCTTCTGGAACTCCAGGTCCTTGCCGAAGGTGCTTTCCTTCTCTGTATTCTTCAGAATCTGGAAGTCGTTAGGTCCGAAGTAGAACTCAAACTCAGAAGCCTTCTTTCCAGTTGGGTCAAAAGCGGTCTTCATCTTAGCCTGGAACTGCTTCAGATAGCCAGAGCCCTTCTCCTGAGGGATAGAAGTCATGAAGGCATCCTTGTCGAAGTTGTCCTTGGATATCATGATGGCAGAGAAGAACTGGTTCTTGAAAGACACCCAGTCGATGGTTTCTTCGATTTTCTCGTCGATCTTCTCGCTTGTCTCGTTCAGATGGTCGGTACCTCCCTCTACATCGTGATAGGTGAGGGTAGTGTAACGGTTCTCGAACATGAAGCCGCGCTCCTGTTGACGGGCCTTGTCGCTCCAGTCAACATCCATCTTGCTATAATTAGGTGAGAACAATCCAGCCATGCCCTGTGCTTGAAGGCTCATGTGGAGCATGTAGTCCTTGCCCAATGTATAAGTCATAGTGAGAGTCTTGCCCGGAGCAGCCTCTGCTGTCATGGTGACAGATGTCTTTGTGACATTTGATGGAGTAAAGTAAAGGTCACTTGTGATAATGTTGGCTTCCTTAGCCTCGAGCATGAACTTGAGGCTCTGGTCGTTGCCATCGAAGAGAGTTACGTCCTTCTTGTCTTTTGAGCCGTCTTTCACCTTGAGGTCGTGACCCACATAACCCTTTACTACAGCCTTCTCGACAGTACCACCCTTGGTGTTGAGGGTCAGCTCAACTTTCTCGTTACTCAAAACGATTTTCTGAGACTTGCCCTTCAAAGCCGAGTAGAAGAGGGCTGTTGAGTCAGCCTCAACCTTGGCTTTAGCTTCAGCCTGTCGCTGCAGCGCCGCAGCCTTGTTAGCTTTTTCCATCTCGGCGTGTTTTGCCTTAGCGATGGAGTCCTGAACGTATGCAGCTCTCTGCTCTTCGGCAGAAGGCTGTGAGTACCAACTGAACCCAATCAGTACAAGGGCTATCAGGAGGAAACCGATAATGTTGTTTTTGTTCATATTTATTTTTTGTTTTCAATTGCTGTTTTGACGAAGTCCATAAACAGTGGGTGTGGCTTCAGCACGGTGCTCTGGTATTCTGGATGATACTGAGTACCGATGTACCACTTCAGGCCAGGAATCTCTACGATTTCTACCAAGTCGCTTTCGGGATTTCGTCCCACGCACATCATGCCATGCTTCTCAAACTCCTGCTGGAAATTGTTGTTGAACTCATAGCGATGGCGATGACGTTCCTGTATGTGTTCTTTCTTATAGATATTGAACACGCGCGAACCTTGTTTCAGCACACATTCGTATGCTCCCAATCGCATGGTGCCACCCATATTTGATATGTTCTTCTGCTCCTCCATGATGTCGATGACATTGTGTGGAGTCTTCTCGTCCATTTCTCGAGAGTTTGCGTCTTTGTAACCCAGGACATTGCGGGCAAACTCGATGACAATCATCTGCATGCCTAAGCAAATGCCGAAGGTGGGAATGTCGTGGGTGCGGGTATAGTGAGCAGCTATTATCTTGCCCTCTATTCCTCGCTGACCGAATCCCGGGCAGATGACTATACCGTCCTGACCTTTCAGTCGTTCTGCCACATTGTCTTCTGTCAGATATTCTGAATTGATGAATGTGATATTCACCTTGTGGTCATTGTAGGTTCCTGCATGAGAAAGGCTTTCGCGAATACTCTTGTAGGCGTCCTGCAAGTCGTATTTACCCACCAAACCAATATTGACAACCTCTGTGGCGTTGTTGCGTCGGTCGAGGAATGCTTTCCAAGGACCTAATGCTGGCTTTTCGCCTATCGGCTCATCCATCTTGCGAAGGATGGCGGTATCGAGTCCCTGGTTCTGCATGTTGACAGGTACCTCATAGATACTTGGCAGGTCTTCACTCTGGATAACGCAGTCGATATCCACATTACAGAAACTTGCCACTTTCTTCAGTATGCCCTCTTCGAGATGTCTCTCTGTGCGGAGAATCAAGATGTCGGGCTGAATACCTACGCTCTGCAGTTCCTTGACGGAGTGTTGGGTAGGCTTGGTCTTCAACTCGCCAGCTGCTTTCAGATAGGGCACGTAGGTAAGGTGCACATTGAGAGCATTCTTGCCCAATTCCCATTTCAACTGTCGGATGGCTTCCATATATGGAGCACTCTCTATGTCGCCTATAGTGCCACCAATCTCTGTGATGACAAAGTCGTAGTGATACTTCTGCCCCAGCAATTTTACATTGCGTTTTATCTCGTTGGTGATGTGAGGAACTACCTGTATGGTTTTGCCAAGATAGTCGCCACGTCGTTCCTTGTCGATAACAGCCTTGTAGATACGTCCTGTAGTGAGCGAGTTGGCCTTTGTTGTCTGGATGCCCGTGAATCTTTCGTAATGACCGAGGTCAAGATCCGTTTCCATTCCATCTACCGTCACATAGCACTCACCATGCTCGTATGGATTGAGTGTGCCCGGATCGATGTTGATGTATGGGTCAAACTTTTGAATTGTAATGTTGTAGCCCCTGGCTTGCAGAAGCTTTCCGATGGATGATGATATGATACCTTTACCTAAGGAAGAAACCACACCACCGGTAACGAAGATGTACTTTGTTTCAGCCACGATGTTTTATATTTAAATTAGAATATTTTGGCTGCAAAGTTACTATAAAATTATGAATTAGCCAAAATTATTGTAAATATTGGCGTGGCTTTTATGATTTATTTGTTACCTTTGTGCCCAAATATGAATAAGCTTAGTATGAATTTAAGATATTATATATTAGTGTTGGCCTTTTGTGTGACAGGAATGGTGTGTGCACAAAGGGGTGGATACGGTAAGAAAAAGGTAGAGAAAAACAGGGTGGCAGAATATATGGACTCGTTGACTGCAAGCAGACAGCGTATTGACTCGTTGGTGAAGCCCAAGATCAATAGTTGTTATTCGCAACTCTTTGTTCCTCTTACTTTTTATCATGAACCTGCTGCCCGCTTTCTGCGGCTTGCTCCGGGGAAGTGTGTTGTTGCCGATTCTTTGCAGGCGGCTATCGACCAGGCTCTGATGCATGTGTATCTGAACCGTCCCGACTTGGTGAGAGTGCACGAAAGTCACCTTGTGAGTGTGGGTGCGCCGATTGTCTCTGAACCAGCTCCACGTCATGTTGCTACAGATATTGTTAAAGAGGTCGCACCAGTGGCTATTGAGCCTACTGTGGCTCCGATGGATATTTTGGTGACGAAGCCTAACTTCTGGACTTTCAGGGGCGACTATTATCTTCAGTTCTTGCAGAACTATGTGTCGGACAACTGGTATAAGGGAGGCGAGAGTAACTATTCGCTATTGGGTAGTGTAACCATGCAGGCCAACTACAACAACAAGCAGAAGGTGAAGTGGGACAACAAGTTGGAATTGCGTCTTGGTTATCAGACATCGCGTGGCGATACTATTCACAAGTACAAAACCACAGAAGACTTGATACGTTATACCGGCAAGGTTGGTCTGCAGGCCACCAAGCGCTGGTACTACACTCTGCAGCTCATAGCCCAGACTCAGTTTACGCATGGTGTGAAGAGTAATGACAAAAAGATTTATTCTGATTTCTTCTCGCCATTCAATCTCAACCTCTCTGTCGGTATGGACTATTCTGTAGACTGGCTCAACCACCGTCTTAAGGGAAGTGTGCATATAGCACCTTTGGCGCTTAACTGGAAGTATGTTGGTCGTGCTGACCTTGCCACTCGATATGGTCTTGATGAGGGACATCATGGAATGACCGACTATGGTTCGGAATGTACGATTGACTTGAATTGGGTGCTTGCTGACAACCTGAGATGGAAAACACGCTTGTATGGTTATACCACATACAAGCGTGCTGAATTAGAGTGGGAGAACACGATAACCTTTCAGTTCAATCGCTACATCTCCACTAATGTTTTTATCTATCCTCGATTCGACGATGGGGCCCAACGCAAGGATGGTCAAAGCTACTGGCAATTTAAGGAGTTCGCCTCTGTGGGTTTCTCCTATTCATTTTAGTAAATGCCATAAATCGTAATCCATACGCAGGCGGCAATGACAAGCAGGGCGCAAACGAGAAGAAAAGCGAATAGCAACTTGCTAAATATCAAGCGCTTTTTGTGTCGTGGGCTGCATGCACGCATGGACGTGCTGCTGTGTTGATGTGTATGGTGCGAATGGTGTGTACGATGTGTACTTTGTTCTGATTCCATTTGCATACTCTTTTACTTATAGTTAATATTTCCGACTTGGCATTTCTGCCAAGTCGTTTTTTGTTGAATATATTTTGCTTACGGGCATCTTTCCTCGTTATTATGGCGGCAGAGTAAAAACAAGTTTTACCCTGCTTGTTGGGCTTAACGAAAAAGTTTTTTATGTTGATCGGACTTGTTTTCCGGTGCTTTGGTTTTCCTTAGAATCGGAAGCAAACCTCTACGTCTGCCATGGAGTAGTTGTGCTTCTGCAGAGTGCGGTCGTTGATGAGCGCATATTCTGTGAGGATGGTGAAGTTCTTGCTGATATGATAATTCAGACCAGCCTCATATTGGGTTCTCATCATGTCGGTCTTGCCGTTGGCCTGATACATGTCGTAGCGTGCCTTGGCATAGAGCTTCTTGCTCACTATAGGGGCAATGACGAGTGCATAAACGCCCTGGGCCTTATTGCCTATCTTGCCGTTCAGATTGCAGTCTTTCGAGTTGGCATCTCCGTGGTTGGTGATGCTTTTGGCAAATGCCATACCTGTGGAATGAATGTATTCTGAACGGAGTGTCCAGTCGTTCACGTTGTACTCGAAGGAGAAGGCATATCGGTTTTGTGACAGTTTGCGTACGCCCGAGAAAGTTTCTTTTTTCGGATTTCCCTTTTCATCGAGAACAGGGTTTCCTGCAGCGTCTTTCTGATATACGATATTGCCCTGCTCGTCGTCATTCCATGTTCCCTTGCGTGCATAAGAGCCAGTCCATCCGAAGGCACCGATGCGCATTCCTTTGACAGGCATGACCCATACTCCGCCAATGATGTTTTTCTGATTGTCTACGTCCTTTGTGTTGATGCCTTGTCCGTTGAACACACCTATTTGATAATGCAGCAGGTTACGGCCGTTGGCGTTCTTGAGGAAGTCGCCCTGCAACTGTAGTCCGATGTCGCGGCCATTGGAGGCGTGTTCTCCGGCACGGTCGCTGAAACCTGCCAGCTTGCTTACATTCTGTGAGTAGCTCATGAATCCCTGTACGATGGGGTGCATGGGGTTCTCGAAGGTAAATGGGTTTTTGAACTGACCGATCTTTACCTTGAACATCTCATATTTCTGCCATTCAGCAAACAGGTCAACCATTCTTGGACTGCTGCCCAAGTTGGATGTGTTGCCATTAAACTGTATCTGGGTTTTCCAGTAGAAATCTCCTGCTATGCGGCCTTCGAGTGCAATACGCGCCATGCGGATGTTGAAGGTATTGGATTTTGCTCCTTCCTGTCCGATGTATTGATACTGTGTCATGCCGTAGCCCGACAATTTCAGGTTGTCCAACCATGAGGGCAGTTGTATGCACCTCTTTTCTTTCTCCTGCGCTGAGGCCGAGAATAAAGTCATGGCGAGTAGAGTCGCCATCAGGAATACTCTTTTCATTTTTTATATGTCTCTCTGTTTTGGTTTTGTAATGGCGAAAATATTATTTGTTCTTTTCGTCACTTAATACGTTAAGATTGTGTTGTTGTTCTTGGAGAAATCCTCCTCGGAAATCCATGTTCTTTCAGAATTACCGAGGAGGGAATGTTGTTGGGGGAGAATATTGCTAAGCCTGGCAGGCTTTCTGTTCTTCTTCGGTCAGGTCTTCTGCTTGAGCTTCAGCCTTGGCAAGTGCCTCAGCCTCTTTGGCAGCCTTGGCTTCTGCTATCGCTTGCTCTCGTTCCTTGCGCTCCTTGAGTTTCTGCTTGATGTCGGCATCGCTTCGTTTTTCAAGCAGTACCACGTTCTCTACATGCGGTGTATGAGGGAACATGTCGACGGGCTGTACGGCTCCTACCTTGTAATAGTCGTCCATCAGTTGAAGGTCGCGTGCCTGAGTGGCTGGGTTACAGCTTACATACACAATGCGGCCTGGTGCAGCATTCAGGATGACTTGGATGACATCAGGATGCATTCCTGCACGTGGTGGATCGGTGATGATGACGTCGGGTCGCCCATGCTGTGCAATGAAGTCGTTGGTCAGAATGTCCTTCATATCGCCTGCATAGAAGAGCGTATTCTCGATATTGTTTACCTGCGAGTTGACTTTGGCATCTTCGATAGCCTCAGGCACGTATTCGATTCCTATTACCTTCTTGGCTTTGTGTGCCACAAAGTTGGCAATGGTTCCTGTTCCTGTATAGAGGTCGTACACGAGTTCTTTGCCTGTAAGGTTGGCAAACTCGCGTGCCACGCAGTACAAGTGGTAAGCTTGTTCGGTATTGGTCTGATAGAAACTCTTTGGTCCGACCTTGAACTTCAGGTCTTCCATCAACTCAAAGATATGGTCGTTGCCTTTGAAGAGGCTCAGTTCCAGATCGTTGAAGGTGTCGTTTCCCTTCTGGTTGTCCACGTACATGAGTGATGTGATCTGTGGAAAATTGTCGGCCACTTGCTGCATCAGCTCGAGAGCCTTCTGCTCATCGCCCTCCTCGTCGTAATGGAACTGGAATACGAGCATCCATTCTCCGGTGTTGGAGTTGCGTATCATCATGTCGCGCAGCAATCCGTGCTGTTCACGGAGATCGTAGAAAGTATAGTCATGTGAATCGGCATACTCGAAGACAAAGTTGCGAATCTCGTTGCAGAGATCGTCCATCAGCCAGCATTTCTTGATGGGGTAAATCTTGTCGAAAGCGCCTGTGATGTGGAAGCCTATAGCATTCTGCGCATGGCGTTCCTTGAGCGAGGTCACAGTGTCGTCTTCTTTCTTTGGCAGCAGGGCGAGCTCCTCGGCTGTGAACCAGCGCTTGTTGCTGCAGCCGAACTCTATCTTGTTGCGATATTCCTGAGTCTTCACACTTCCCATGATAGGGCGGAAGTCGGGCAGTTCTATCTTTCCGATGCGTGTGAGCTGGTCTTCCACCTGTTGCTGTTTGGCCTTTATCTGCTCCTCGTAGGGAAGATTCTGCCATTTGCAGCCGCCGCAGATGCCGAAATGCTCGCACATAGGCTCTTGACGAACTTTGCTTTTCTGGATGAAGCGAGCCACTTTGGCTTCGCAGTATTTATGTTTCTTTTTTACTACCTGCAGGTCTACTATGTCGCCTGGTACACAGAAAGGGACGAAGACAACCTTGTCGTCAACGTGCGTGATGCACTTGCCCTCAGCGGCTACGGCTTCTATGGTGACATTTTCGAGTAATGGTAATGGTTTTTTCTTTCTTGCCATGATTCTTTTAAATTTTGGTTGCAAAGTTACAAAAAAAATGTGAACCATGAAAGACTTGTAGATATTTTTTATCCTTAGTCTTTCTGCAAGTCGTTTGGTTACTAAGTACTTGTCGGGTTTTATTTGTGTCCGATGTTGTTCTTCTCTTGTGTCTTGTCCTGCTCATCTATTACGACCGACTTTGGTCGTCTATTATGACCGGCTTTGGTCGTCTATTATAACCGGCTTTGGTCCAGAATATCATCGAGTCGGCAGACTCTGCTATCAAGAATCGCTCGATTGCCGCCACTTTGCGTTTCGGTCATGACGGCAACGTGATTCCTTTGTTGGCGCTGCTGGTAGAAAACTTTGATGTGTCAGTAGCTGGACCTGCCGAGGTGTACAAGCATTGGTGCGACTTCAAGGCTTCTCCGATGGCGGCGAATATCCAGATTGTTTTCTTCGAGAACAAGAAAGGCGACATCCTGGTGAAGTTCCTTCACAATGAGAAGGAAGTGCATGTGGCTGTGAAGACTGATATGTGGCCTTATTATCATTGGAATGACGTAAGAGAATATTATCTGGAGCGTCTGTCCAAGCTGTAATCGTTTTTCTTAACGTTGCCTGCTTGGTAATCATTACTATATTCCATGGTCTCTATATATAATAAGGTGTATAGAGCCGTGGAATCTTTTGTGTCGTAATGGCCAGGTAGGCAAAAAGACAGTCCCCGAATACGGAATGGCGATGCTTTTATAGAGTAGTAGCATTGTTTGCTCTTTAAAATGTGTCTGTGTGTACGTAAACAACCTAAAATGTAATGTGGAGATAGCAAAAAGTTGGTTTTATGTTTGGTGGAACAGAATAAAAGTTGTATATTTGCATCATAAAAAAAAACAATAACTAAAAATAACAAACCTATTCAACTATGAGTGTAAAAAGAGTTTATACCTTTGGTAATGGTAAGGCGGAAGGCAAGGCCGACATGAGAAACTTGCTTGGTGGTAAAGGAGCCAACTTGGCAGAGATGAATCTTATTGGTGTCCCCGTTCCTCCAGGTTTTACTATCACAACCGATGTTTGTAATGAATACTTTGAAAAAGGCAAGGAAGACGTTGTAGCCCTTCTCAAAGAAGAAGTAGAGAAGGCTGTTCAGCATATTGAGACTTTGATGAACTCGAAGTTCGGTGACGTGGAGAATCCTCTTCTTGTCAGTGTTCGTTCTGGTGCCCGTGCTTCTATGCCAGGCATGATGGATACTATCCTCAACCTTGGTTTGAACGACGAGGTAGTAGAGGGATTGGCTCGCAAGACAGGCAATGAGCGCTTCGCTTACGACAGCTATCGTCGTTTCGTACAGATGTATGGCGATGTTGTGCTTGGCATGAAGCCTGTCAACAAGGAAGACATCGATCCATTCGAGGCTATTATCATGGACGTGAAGAAGCAGCGCGGAATTACTCTCGACAACGAAATGACAGTCGAAGAACTGAAGCAACTCGTCAAGGCATTCAAGACAGCCATCAAGCAGCAGACAGGCAAGGACTTCCCCGACAATCCTATGGATCAGCTTTGGGGCGCTATCTGTGCCGTATTCGACAGTTGGATGAACGAGCGTGCCATCCTCTATCGCAAGATGGAAGGCATTCCTGCAGAGTGGGGTACAGCTGTATCTGTTATGGCCATGGTATTCGGTAATATGGGCGATACATCCGCAACAGGAGTCTGCTTCAGCCGTGATGCCGCAACAGGTGAGAATCTCTTCAATGGTGAGTATCTTGTCAATGCCCAGGGCGAGGACGTGGTTGCCGGTATCCGTACACCACAGCAGATTACTAAGGAAGGTTCTATACGTTGGGCAAAACTCCAGGGCATTGACGAGGAAACTCGCGCCACAAAATATCCTTCTATGGAGGAGAATATGCCAGAGATTTTTGCTCAGCTCAATGATATTCAGAACAAGTTGGAGAAGCACTATCATGATATGCAGGATATGGAGTTCACCGTACAGGAAGGCCATCTCTGGTTCCTTCAGACTCGTAATGGTAAGCGTACTGGAACTGCTATGGTTAAGATTGCCATGGACTTGCTCCACGAGGGCGAAATCGATGAGAAGACTGCTCTTAAGCGTTGTGAGCCCAACAAGCTTGATGAACTTCTGCACCCAGTATTCGACAAGTCTGCTCAGATGCAGGCCAAGGTGCTGACTCGCGGTTTGCCTGCTTCGCCAGGTGCTGCAAGCGGCCAGATTGTATTCTTTGCTGATGATGCAGAGAAGTGGCACGAGAGTGGACACCGCGTAATCATGGTTCGTATCGAGACCAGTCCTGAGGACTTGGCTGGTATGAATGCTGCCGAAGGTATCTTGACAGCCCGTGGCGGTATGACTTCTCATGCAGCTGTAGTAGCTCGTGGTATGGGTAAGTGCTGTGTGTCAGGTGCTGGCGCAATCAATGTAGACTATAAGGCCCGTACTGTAGAAATCGACGGAGTGCTGCTTCGCGAGGGTGATTTCATTTCTCTGAATGGTTCTACTGGTGAGGTTTATAACGGTGAGGTAAAGACCAAGCCTGCAGAGGTGACAGGCGACTTTGCTGAGTTGATGAACCTTTGCGATAAATACACCAAGTTGGTAGTTCGTACCAATGCTGATACGCCTCATGATGCTGAGGTGGCACGCAACTTTGGTGCTGTAGGTATCGGCTTGTGCCGTACTGAGCACATGTTCTTTGAGAATGAAAAGATCAAGGCCATGCGTGAGATGATTCTTTCTGGTACGAAGGAAGGTCGCGAGAAGGCTCTCGCCAAGCTTCTACCTTATCAGAAGCAGGACTTCTATGGCATCTTGAAGGCTATGGACGGTCATCCTGTAAACGTTCGTTTGCTCGATCCTCCTCTGCATGAGTTCGTTCCTCACGATTTGGCAGGTCAGAAGACGATGGCTGAAGAGATGGGTATCTCTGTTGAGGAAATCCAGAAGCGTGTCAACTCTCTGAGTGAGGCCAACCCAATGTTGGGTCATCGTGGTTGCCGTCTTGGTAATACCTATCCAGAGATTACCGCCATGCAGACAAAGGCTATCCTGGGTGCTGCCATCCAGTTGAAGAAGGAAGGTTTCGATCCTCAGCCAGAGATCATGGTTCCTCTCATCGGTATCGTCAACGAGTTTGATCTGCAGGAGCAGGTAATTCGCAGCACTGCCAAGGAACTCTTCGAGCAGGAAGGCATTGAGATTCCATTCAAGGTAGGTACCATGATTGAGATTCCTCGTGCTGCCCTTACTGCTGACTATATTGCCAAAAAGGCTGAGTACTTCAGTTTCGGTACTAACGACTTGACTCAGATGACATTCGGCTACAGCCGTGACGACATTGCCAGCTTCTTGCCTGTTTATTTGGAGAAGAAGATTCTGAATGTCGATCCATTCCAGGTTCTCGACCAGACAGGTGTTGGTCAGTTGGTGGAGATGGCTGTCAAGAAGGGTCGTGGCACTCGTCCAGATCTCAAATGTGGTATCTGTGGTGAGCATGGCGGTGAGCCTTCATCTGTTAAGTTCTGTCACAAGGTAGGCTTGAATTATGTGTCTTGCTCTCCATTCCGTGTGCCTATCGCACGTTTGGCTGCTGCGCAGGCCGCTGTTGAGGAATAATAGCAAATATTTGATTCTCAACAAATTAAGTGGAAAGTCCTTGCAACAGAGGACTTTCCACTTAATTCGTTTTTAGCGGAAGTACCACTGAAATGCTAC
>OQVT01001221.1_pt1 | contig 16015 bp, 15 predicted proteins | sample 1691561 | NCBI WGS metagenome assembly OQVT01 (sample SAMN03418260, study PRJEB22391) | human gut metagenome | biome: human-gut; feature: organic feature; material: feces | host: Homo sapiens | place: Tanzania | collected 2013-01 | reverse complement strand
GGCGGTCCGGCTGTCACAGCCATAGCCGGTAATTAGTTTTCCGTTGTCAGTCTTTTGCGGATTTGCCACATAATCAATAATATCGCTGATTGCTCGGCTCTCAGTGCGCCCCTTTCCGATATGCAGGGGCATGATGCGTGTGGTTGCCATAGAAGGGCCTCCTTTCTAAAAAAGAAACGGCCTGCATGGTGCAGACCGCTTTTGCTATTCTATAAAATCGTCCTCGATGTCCTCTAACCGCTTCGGAGGAAACCTCATCTCGTATTGTTCTTTTGCCAGTGCACGAACTTCCGGGCGCTTATCTTTCATTCGGTTTTTCAGCCAGGAAATCTGCTCCTTTGATAACCGCCAAGGGAGATTTAGTAAGCGGTTTACCGTCATTTGCTCCGCTTGTTTCTCCGGCGATAAAGAAGCACAGGATTTACAGATGTGCGCCGCATGACCTTTGCCGGAAAATTTTTCGTTAGCCTTATATTCTCCGCAGACTTTACAATAATGTCCATGCTTCTTCATAGGCTCCATCATATTATTGCGAATACCGATATAGTCAATGATATAACCGAAATCCTTACCTGGATATTTACGGTTCACACGGCTGACGGTCTGCACCAATGTATGCTTTTGCAGCGGCTTATCGTTGTATAGATAGGTGAGGCACGGCACATCGAAGCCTGTAATCCACATATCCACGACAATGACAATGCGGAAGTTTGAGTATTCCTGTTTGAAGGCATTTTCGAGTACCTTCGTGCGCTTCTTGTCTCCAAGGTAGTCAAACATGTCCTTGACATCATTTTTCCCACGGGTGGCAACCATGGCTATGGTTGGCATCGGCACCAACTCCTTCATCTCCTTTTCCGGTACTACATAGTCCTCCGGGGCTTTGCGTTCCTCGAACCAGTCTGGTTGGAGTTTGCGGAATTTCTGCAACAGTGCATATCCTATTTCTCGCTTGCTACATACCACCATCGCCTTTTGAACCACACCGGGCTTGTTTTCACAAGAAGCGGTATAGTGCACTATAATGTCAGCTGCAAGGCGTTCAAGCCGTTCTTCATCGCCCAATATCTGCTCCATCGCGCTCATCGCCCTTTTGCTTGCAGCGATGTCTGTTTCGGTTGCGCCTTCCTCTGCACATTTGGTATAATAGTCCTCTATTTCCTTGACTTTTTGTGAGTCGAGTGTAACCTTGGCAATGCGTGGAATATACTTAATATCTTTGGTAATGTCATCATCCACAGCCTGCTGCATCGTGTAGCGGTCTACAATATCACCGAACACTTGTATGGTTTCAGCAATAGGTGTACCCGTAAATCCCACAAATGTGGCGTTTGGAAATGCTGTACGGAGTTGTTCGGCGTAGGGCTTGGTGACGAATGCACCGATTTTACTCTCGTCAATCATCCTTACGGCGAGCTCACCACCTGAAGTCTGTTCCACCTTGGCTTCGATATCCTTTAGTTCTACAACTTTTATTTTGTTGCTCAACCGGATTTGGGTACGATGAGCCTCGTCAGAGAAGCAAATGATATTGCGGCGAGTATTCAATTCTCCAATTGCCTCGCAGAACTTCTGGATGGTGCAGATGAAGAAGCCTCCACTGTCACGAAGCGAAAGTTCGGTTTTCAGTTCTTCACGATCGGCAATAACCTTTACTGTTCCAAGTTGCAGGAAGTCTTGTGAGCGCAGAAAGAGTTTTCCCGCCTGTGTCTGTAAGTCGTCGCGGTCAACAATCATAATGACAGTGGGCGAGCCGAGTTCCTTGCAACGCAGCGCGAGTTGCCGAGCAATGAACATCATTGTATATGTTTTGCCACAGCCAGTGGCTCCGAAATATGTGCCACCTTTTGATGTCTGTTCTTTAAAGGCACGGCGTATGCTATCACTCATCATCCTAGTAGCAAAGAACTGAGGATAGCGGCACACTATTTCTTCCTCCCTGCCACTCTTTTCATCGGGGAAATAGACGTAGTCGCGCAGGATTTCCAAAAATCTCGATGGCTCATACACGCCTTTGACAATGATTCGTACTTGGTCTATACCCTTTTGCGCTGACGGGTCTTCGTTGTTTACCTTCTTCCACGCATAGTAGTGTTCGTATGGGGTATAGGTAGTGCCAAGCCGTGTGTTGTTGGCGGTGGCATCACTGATACACGACAGCGGGCAATAACGCAACAGATGGGGGATGTCGCGCATATAGCGGATGTGTATCTGTTCGTAAGCCTGTGCTATGTCGGCATCGAGTTTTGTAGGATTTTTCAACTCAAAGATGCAGAGCGGTATGCCATTGACGAAGAGCAACACATCGGGGATACGCACATCATCTTTCATGCCATAGGCAACCTCGAACTGATTAACCGCTCGGAAGATATTATATTTTTTACAGTCGGGACTCTCAAAATCGATAAAACGAATATCAATGTTCAATCCATCACCATGGCGGGTATAGCGATAGCCGTCACGGACAAGCTGAAATGTGTTGCGCAGACGTTCAAAGTGGGTCTGTCCGGGAACGTGGCGCAGATAGTTGACCACCTCATTGACATCGCTGCCGGTGAGGTCGGGATAACGATGCTGCAAGTACACGTGCAAATCATTGACATTTGGATCTTCGATAAGCAACGGTTCACGCAGTTGGCGGTGGATGTTTCCGCCATTGGTATATTGCCAGCCTTCGTCTTGCAACAGGTCAATCAGGGCTTCCTCATATTCACTTTCGTAGAATTTTCCTCTCATGACATTGGCGTATTAGGAGTGAGCAGCCCGCTGCACTAAGGCCGGGCAAAGTGTTTTTAATTTTTCGCGTGCAGTTGTGGCTATTTGTTTGGCACGCTCCATGCAATGGTAAACATCTACAATGGCTTGCTGCACATCTATGGGTGGCAGTGGGATTTGAACACGGCACATTTCATTCCAATCGAACGTTTCTCTTGCGCTACCCCAAGAATTAAAACGAGTATAGCGGTCAAATTCCGGGCGGTTAAACAACAGGAACAGATACTCAGGGAGTAAGATACTCTTATCGATACTGCGGAATACCGTGTATATTGAAGACACAAGAATATCTTTGTCTGATGAATTTAGTGCAAGTGCCATCTTATCGCCTCGGCGAGAAGTATCAGCGACATATACAAATTCTGACGGTGCAACTATCTTATATGATAGAACAGATACACCGTCCATATTAGCCTTTGTGGGTATAAAGCATTTGTCTGTGCTAATACCTTGCACATCAGCTATGGTTAAAGCACCATACGAATTTCTTTTGTCTAATTGTTCAATATACTCTCCAAGGGAAACAGATGGATATTTAGCCCGGCAATCCACGATATATGCTTGACAGGCGGCAGAAAGACGAGGTATCAGAGTCTCGTTCTGCTCAGCAAGGGACTTCAAGCCGTTGTAGGTATCAACTAATTCACGCTGGACCTCAATGGAAGGAAGCGGAATCTTGATGTCGCAAAAGGTATCCCAAGAGAATACTTCTGTGGAACTGCCCCATGATAAGTATTCGGCATATCTATCCCATTCTTTTCTACTAAGAAAGATAAACAGAAATTCAGGGTGCAACTCATTTTCTTTATTAGGTTTAATGCGAAAAACGACATCATTAAATGTTATAATGTACGTGCTTTGTGTTAGGTTAAGCCCTATACCAAGTTTTCTACTACCGCGAGGATTGTAGGCAAAGCTTTTGGGTGGAACAAGAAAGAATTTATTGAAATCTTTAGATTCAATATTGCCCCTCATTGGGAGTATAATCTTTTCGATATTAACTCCAACAGCATCTGCCTCACCATAAATTCCCTTGGAATTACGAGTCATGTTGAGTTCTATGTACTCTCCCAAACGCACCCATTTAGTTTTACTCGCACTCATACCCCAACTGTTTTAATGCGTTACGTAGCGTTGCATCATTCTCACGTTGCAACGACAGAAGTTCAGAAACGGCAGAGGCGGTTTCGGAAAGCACCCTGTCGTAGTCGATGTTTGTGTCGCGGTCAACGAACTCAATATAGCGGCTGGGAACAAGAGAAAAGTTATTTTTCTTCAGTTCCTCGAAACAGACGGAGCAATAAAGTTCGGGCTCTGCAAAAGAAGCCCCATTAGTACCGACCGCTTGCCAACGAAAGAATATGTCAATGGCTCGCTTCACTTGGTCGGCTTTTAGTTCCACCTTCTTTTTCTGCTCGCCTTTGACAGGGTTTTCCGTCCAAGAGCGCAAATCCATAAAAAGAATTTCGCCACGACGGTCACGCTGCTGCCGTCCGTGGTGCATACCTCCACGCTTGTTTTGGTTAAGAATCCAAAGCGTAACAGATATGTCGGTAGTATAAAACAATTCACGAGGCAGAACAATAATAGCTTCCACATTGTCGTTCTCAATGAGCTTCTGGCGAATGGCAACGGTATCGTCGTCGCCGAGCGCACCATTGGCAAGCAGGAAGCCGGAAATACCCTTGTTAGCCTTGAGTTTGGAAAGTATATGGAGAATCCATGCATAATTGGCATTGCTCTCAGGTGGAGTTCCATAATCTGCCCAGTTCACTCCCTGCTGAGTAACGTCTTTGGTAAACCAATGTTTAAGGTTGAATGGTGGATTTGCCATAATGTAGTCAAAGGCAAGTCCGGCATGCCAGTCCTTGTCAAAAGTTGAAATAGGACCATCACCCAAATGGTGGGAAATGCCACGCATCGCCAAATTCATTTTGGCAAGGCGGAAAGTGGCGTCATCTTTCTCCTGACCAAACACATTTACAGCTGTAATGTCACCTTGTTTTGCCTCTACATATTTTGCACATTGGATAAACATACCGCCGGAACCACAGCAGGGATCGTAGAGTGTGCCGTCGAAAGGTTCAATGAAGGCAGCAATAAGTTCCACTATATCGTGTGGAGTGTAAAACTCGCCGTCCTCTTTGGTGGCGTTTACGGCAAAGGACTTCAGAAAGTATTCATAGACACGGCCAATCAAATCCTTTTCCTCACCAAATACCTTGTGGGAAATCTTGTTTACCTCATCAACAACCTTTTTAAGTTCGTTGGGCTGAATCTTTACAGCAGTGAACAGTCCGAGTTTTACGCAACCCTTAAGCGTGTCTCCACCGTCTTCGATGGCTTGCAAAGCATCATCAAGCGCAGCGACAAGGTCAGAAGTCGGCACATTGATTAGCATAGACCAACGTGCCGCCTCCGGTACATAGACAATATTCTTATAACGGGAGGGAGAATCGAGAAACCTTGCAATCTTTTCCTCGTCAGTAATTCCTCGGTCGATACATTGCTGACGCATCTCGGCTTGGGCATCATCGAACTTCTCGCCGATAAACCGGAGAAAAACGAGTGTAAGTATCACATCGCGTTTCTCATTGAGCGATGCGCTGCCACGGAGATAGTCACGGCAGTTGAATAATATGGATTCAAGATTGAGGACGTTCTCCTCTTTTTTCTTTGTTGCTTTCTTTGCCATAATCAATCGTTATTACCGCCATTGATAAGCTGGCGAGGGTCAACATTAAGTAAACTTGCGATCTTTACAAGCATATCAAGGGAGGGCTGCATCTTGTTGGAACACCATCGTGAAACGGTTGCCTCATTCTTTCCAACTTGTTCGGCCAACCATTTCCCGGTCTTGCCATTCTCAACTAACACAACTTTTAGCCTGTTTATCTTTTGCGATTCCATATGTCTTGATTTGCCTGTTAATTACAATACCTTGATTTGTAATGCAAATGTAGTGATAAAACCTGAAACAGCCGCAATAAAATTCTGGAAAAGTAAAACTGACAATAAGGACACTCCCTCAATTTTGCGATTTTGGCGGCACATTTGGAGCATTTGTCGAAAATAAAACATAATGCAACAGGATATTCAAAACGAGTAACTATTCAGCGGTAGACCTCTTTCTAAAAAGGTAGTAAGTTTTTTGAAAAAAGGTAGTATGCTTTGTGTATAATTACCCTATTCCCAAAAAGGGTCTGAAATTAGCTCGTAATGTCTTTTCTTTATTATTTCAGGAGTGTTGTCCACAGAAGGAAATTCTTCCCCTTCTCTTCCTTCTGCTTCTGAGATCGGATACTTTGGAGCTCTGCTTTTACTTTCACGATAGTTTTATGGAAGGTATCCGGATCAACCGGCTTCAGCACGTAATCCTTCACTCCGTAACGCATAGCTTCCTGGGCAAAAGCGAAATCACTGTATCCACTAAAAATTACAATTGGAAGATTGGGATACTCTTCTCTGACCTTGCTAGCCAGCTCCAGACCGTCCATATGAGGCATTTTTATATCAGTCAAAACAAGTTGTATGTCCTCTGACCGAATAATCTGCAGAGCCTGTTTTCCGTTCGAAGCTTCAAAAACATTTCTTTCGCCTTCTTCTCTCGAAACGTCGAGCCGCGGCATCATGATGTCAAGTATCATGCAATGAATTTCATTGCTCTTTACACAGTCGATAGCCTGCAAGCCGTCATAAGCCTTCAGAACCTCGTAGCCCTCAAGCTTAAGATAGACCTCTATAGAGTCCACAATCGCCTTGTCATCGTCACAAATCAATACGCGGTACATAAAACCATCCTCTCTTCGGGCGACTCTATCGCCCACCCGTCATCTATATTAAAGCAGTTCAATGCAAAAAAAGAATTTAAGAATTATAAAGAACTCATAAAGAACCTCTGTTTATAATAGCATATCACAGCCCAAAAGCCAATACAAACAAAAAATCGACGTGTCCGCCGCAGACTAAAGAGCAAAAAGAAAGCCATAATTCACAAACGGCAGCCGGGTTGTGTGCCAATCGTGAATTACAGCTTTTAATATCTTATTATTTGCGCCCTTTTGCGGCAAGGATGTGTCTGCTCCGGGCAAAGACACATTCTGCGCGGCTAAATGCGGCAGCCATTGTTCAAATCAAGCTCTTTCATGTAGCGTTCCAGTGCGTTCTGCCATGTTGGCAAGCGTTCAAAGCCCGCGTCGTCAAGGCACTTTTTGCTAAGTCTTGAATTGAGCGGTCTTTCGGCGGCGCACTTATAGTCTTTTGTAAGAATGGGGATTATTTTTGTATCTTTCCCCGCCGATTTCATTATTTCTGCGGCAAATTCCGCCCAAGAGCAACAGCCCTCGTTTGTGCCGTGGTATATGCCGTATTTTTCGGTAACAACCATGTCGCAGATAAGCCTTGCCAAATCCGGCGTATATGTGGGCGAACCTATCTGGTCGCTGACAACGGTCAAAGTGTCGTGACTTTCCGAAAGTCTGAGCATTGTTTTAACAAAATTGCCGCCGTTGATGCCGAAAACCCATGAGGTTCTGACGATAAAGCTTTTTTTGCAATATTTTTGAACCTGCTTTTCGCCCTCAAGCTTGGTTTTGCCATAGACATTGCACGGAGCCGTTGGGGACGACGGCTCAAACGGAGCCTCTCCCTTGCCGCCGTAGACATAGTCGGTGCTGATATAAACCATTTTGCAGCCGAGAGATGCACAGGCGAGAGCAATGTTTTTGCTGCCGTCAACATTTACCCTGCGGCAAGTTTCTTCATCGTCCTCTGCCCTGTCAACGGCAGTATATGCCGCGCAGTGAATAACCGCACTCGGCGAATACTCTGTTATGGCTTTTAGGGTTTCTTTTTCATTCGTAATATCAAAATCGTCTTTGTCTGCGCCGAGGCAGTCTATGCCGCGCGAGCGCAGCTCTTTTATAACGTCATAGCCGAGCTGACCGTTATAGCCCGTAACAAGTATCTTCATCATATTAGCCTTTATAAATAAATTCAACATCGCTGTCTTTAAGAAGCGGTGCGTTAATGTCTTTTTGCGAAAGAATGGGATTTTCTATATCCCATACAACACCGAGCTCGGGGTCGTCAAAGCGAACGCTTCTGTCATTTTCGGGTGAATAGAATTTATCCACCTTATACATGACCTCTACATCGGGCGTTCTTGTAACAAAGCCGTGCAGGCAGCCTGCCGGGATGTAAAACATCTTTTTGTTTTCTTCGCTGAGCTCCACCGCGACCCATTTTTTATAGGTCGGCGAGCCTTTTCTTATATCAACCGCAATGTCGGTGATTGTACCCTTGAGGCAGGTCAAAAGCTTTGCCTGAGCCATGGGATCTGTTTGGCAGTGAAGCCCTCTGAGCGTGCCGACCTGTGCCGAAAACGAGCGGTTATCCTGTATAAACTCGTCCGATATTCCGAGTTCTTCGAGTGTACGTTTTGAGTATGACTCCATAAACCAGCCGCGGTTGTCGCCGAAAACCTTCGGTGTGAGGACCACAGCTCCCTCAATTTCTGTTTTTTCAAGTTCCATTAAGATTTTTTCTCCTTATTTTCCTCAGGCTGTTCCTTGCCCCAGCGCGGTCTTTCGCCCGGTACGGAGGAATAAAGTATTTTACCCTCTGCAATGCGCTGAAGGTGTCTGCCGTAAGAGGATTTGCCATATTTTTTAGCCGATTCGATAAGTGCTTTTTTGCTTATCCAGCGGTTATTATAAGCGATTTCTTCGGGGGCGGAAATGATTATGCCCTGAAGCGTCTCTATTGTTTTAACAAAGTTGCACGCATCAGAGAGAGAATCAACCGTTCCCGTATCAAGCCATGCAAAGCCGCGACCCATGAATTTTATATCAAGGTTGCCGTTTTCAAGATATATTTTGTTAATATCGGTTATTTCAAGCTCGCCGCGCGCGGAGGGCTTTAAGTTTTTTGCATACTCAACAACCTTGTTGTCGTAGAAATAAAGACCCGTTACCGCATAGTTTGACTTGGGATTTTCGGGCTTTTCTTCTATCGAGACAGGCTCACCGTCCTTATCAAACTCAATTACACCGAAAGCCTGCGGATTTTCTACATAATAGCCGAAAATGGTTGCCATCTTTTTGTTTTTTGCGGCCTGGCGCAGCATATGACCGAAGCCGCTGCCGTAAAAGATGTTGTCGCCGAGAACCATGGCAACACTGTCTTTGCCGATAAACTCCTCACCGATTATAAACGCCTGTGCGAGTCCCTCGGGTTTTTCCTGAACTTTATATGAAAGCTTCAAGCCGAACTGATGTCCGTCGCCCATGAGAGATTCAAACTTCGGCGTATCCTCGGGTGTGGAAATTATAAGTATCTCTCTTATGCCTGCAAGCATAAGGGTTGAAAGCGGATAATATATCATAGGTTTGTCATAGACCGGCAAAAGCTGTTTGCTGGTCACCATGGTCAGCGGATAAAGCCTTGTGCCGGAACCGCCCGCCAAAATAATGCCTTTCATATTATTCTCCTTTTTTCTTTATTATAAATTTAACATTTTTGCATTGATTACGGTATGTCTAATGATAATACAAATAGAATTTGCCGTCAATACGGTTGGCAATTTTTTCAGAAATTTTTAATATTTGCCGCAATTTGATTGTAAAACTTTTACAAAAAATCTTGACTAAAATGTTGATTTATTCCCGCCAAGGTTAAACTGTACATATAAAAAATGTTATATTTGTGTATTTTAAAGTGTACAAAAATATCTATAATATTTGATAAAAGAGGTGAGCCAAGGTGAAAAAGACAGCGGTAATCAACGACATTTCGGGTTTCGGCAAATGCTCCATGACTGCGGCGATACCGGTCATTTCTGTTATGGGGATACAGGCTTGCCCGCTGCCGACGGCGGTATTGAGCAACCAAACGGGCTACCCCGAATATTTTTGCGATGATTTTTCAGACAGAATGGAAGACTACATCGCTATGTGGCGAAAGCTCGGTTTAAGCTTTGACTCTATTCTCACGGGTTACATTGCAAATGAAAAGCAGATAGAAATAATAAACGGATTTTGCAAAGAATTCAAGAAGAAAAATACGCTTCTTGTGGTTGACCCGGTAATGGCAGACAACGGCAGTGTTTATGCAACACACTCGAAAAAGCTTTGCGACGGTGTTAAATCGCTCTCCATGCAGGCGGATATAATCACGCCCAATCTCACAGAATTTTGCGTTTTGACCGGCTGTGATTATAAAGAAGCAGAAAAAAATGCCTATAAAGAGAGCATGAAAGATTTTTTGCAAAAAAATGTAAAAAATCTTATTGACGGCGGCATTAAACACATTGTTGTCACAAGCGTGCCTTATATTGAGGGCAAAATATCAAACTGCATTATAGACAAAGACGGTATAAGAACGATATCTTCTCAGGATTTCGGCGGAAGCTACTCCGGCACGGGCGATTTGTTCTCTGCCGCAGTGTGTGCAGGCGTCACAAAAGGCGAAGATATTTTTGACGCCGTGAGTAAGGCCGTCAGATTTTTGGAATGTTCAGTAAAAGCAACTGTTATGGAGGGCACTAACCCAAACGACGGAATTTGCTTTGAGCCGTTTTTAAAACTTCTTTGAGGAGAGAGAGAATGAAAAATCAAAAGACTAAAAACATTGCACTCACCGCAATTTTTGCCGCGCTCGTCGCTGCGCTTACAATGGTACATCTGCCGCTTCCGAGCGAAGCGGGCTATGTTCACTTCGGCGACAGCATGATTTATCTTTGCGCGAGCTTTTTGCCCGCCCCGTATGCGCTTGCGGCCTCTGCAATCGGCGGTGCTCTGGCAGACTTAACCTTTGGTTATTTTAACTGGATACCCTTTACATTTGTGATAAAAGCGGTCAATGCCGTGCCTTTTATAATAGCAAACAAAATGATGAAAAAGCATAAAGATAAAATTGTCTCATGGGTAACTGTTCTTATGACCGTTGCCTCGGGTCTTGTGACTCTTGTGCTTTACTTTTTCGCGTCATGGGTCGTTTACGGTAATGCGGCAACCGCAGCAACGGATATACCCGGCAGCATAGTGCAGGCTCTCGGCAGTGCGATAATATATATTATTGTCGGTGCAGCTCTTGACACTGCAAAAATCAAGAAAAAATTTTTTAATAAATTTTAATAAAAAAGAGGATGAATAACGATGGCTGATATAGTTTATGATTTTGAAGGCGGCCTTTATCTTAACATTACAAACGATTGCCCTTGTGACTGCGTTTTTTGCATAAGGAACAAGGTGAATGAAATAGGCACAGAAAACTCTATGTGGCACGACAAAGCGCCGAGCTTTGACGAAATTAAAAAGGCAATAGATTCTGTCGATATGTCGAAATACACAGAGGCCGTGTTCTGCGGCTACGGCGAGCCGACCTGCGCTTATGATAACCTTATAAAAAGTGCAAGATATATAAAAGAAAAATACGGTCTTAAAATCAGGCTCAACACAAACGGTCTCGGCTGCCTTGTGAACGGCCGCGACATCACAAAAGAGCTTTGCAGTGTTGTTGACACGGTTTCAATCTCGCTCAATGCGCCCAACGCAGAGAGATACCTGCAAATCACAAGAAGCAAATTCGGTATCGGCTCTTTTGACGCAATTATAGATTTTGCAAAAAAATGCGTCGAATACCACGACGATGTAAGAATGACGGTTGTTGACATTCTTAAAGACGAAGAGATAAAAGAGTGTGAAAAAATCGCAAAGAACCTCGGCGTAAAATTCCGCTCTCGTGAATATATAGACTGATATGAAAAGAACGGTATTCAGCGACATTGACGGTACGCTCTTAAACTCCGAACAAAGAATAACGCAAAAAACAAAATACGCTCTCGGCGAGCTTAAAAAGAATGGTATTCCGTTTGTTATAGTCTCCGCAAGAAGCCCGGGCGGGATATTCTCCGTGATGAAAGATAACGGCATAAATTGCCCCATAATTTCTTTCAGCGGCGCACTAATAATGGATGAAAACAGAAAAATTCTTTATCAAAACGGATTCTGCAAAAGCGACGCCCGCCGCATATTAAATTATATTGAAAGCGGTTCTTTTGATGTTGCGGTCAATATATATTCCCCTGCCCGGTGGATTACAAAAGACCGAAGCGACCCGAGAATTGTGTGCGAGGAGCAAACCGTTAAAATCTGCTCCGAAGAGGGTACGCTCGATATTTTAGACGGCGATGAAATATGCAAAATTTTGTGTATCGGTGAGCCGAATGTAATATCCTCTCTCGAAAAAAGCTTAAAAGAAAATTTCTTTGATTTTGAAATTGTGCGTTCGGCGGATTTTATGCTCGAAATAATGCAGGGCGGAGTAAACAAAGCCGAAGCGGTTAAAAAGCTCTGTGAAATTTGGGGAGTAAGCCCCAAAGACGCGGTGGCTTTCGGCGACAATTATAACGACCGCGAGATGCTGCTCGCAGTCGGCAACGGCTACCTTATGGATAACGCGCCGACAGAGCTGAAAGCACAAATCAAAAAGCACACAAAAGACAATAACCGTGACGGAATATATTACGCTCTCGCAGAGCTCGGGTTTATAAATGAATAAAAAGCTGTAATTCGCAGACCGATGTCAAATGCGATTACAGCTTTTTGCTATTCTATAAGAAGCTTTGCTATTTTCATTTCGTCGTCTTCGCTCTTCACAGAGCCGAGACCCAAAAACTTTTTCTCGGGCGAATACACTCTGAAAAGTCCCTCGCCGTTTAAATCTCTTATGCGGTTTTTAAGCAAAGCACCACCGTTCATAAATCGCTTTGCCTGCGCCTCGCTAACGGTGAGTGCGCCGTACTCCGTAAAAAGCGAATCGACGCTCTTTACCGCCTCATGCAGTCTGCCCTCATCTTTAAGCTTTTGAAGCTCCTCCAAAGTCACGGAATCCGCAAGAGAAAATCCGTTTGCGCTCGTTCTCCTGAGCCTTTTGAGCACCGCGCCGCAGCCGAGCTTTTCACCTATATCGTTTGCAAGGGAGCGTATATATGTGCCTGCGCCGCAAGAAACCGCGACGGTAAAAATTCCGTCCTCCGGTGAAGCAGAAATCACTTCTGCGGAATAGATATTTATATTTCTCTTCTCACGCTCAACACTTATGCCCTGCCTTGCGAGCTTATAAAGACGTACTCCGTCCTTTGAAACGGCGGAATACATCGGCGGCAGCTGCTGCGTTTCGCCCACAAATTCTTTGAGCACTGCTCTAAACTCATCTTCGCCGATTTTTTTATCATCTTTTGAGAGCACATTGCCCGTGACGTCATAGGTATCGGTTGTCACGCCCAAAAGAATATCCGCTTCATATGCCTTATCGTGTGTGGGAATAAAATCGGAAAATTTTGTCGCTCCGCCGAGCATAACGGGCAGAACGCCTGTAGCCATGGGGTCAAGCGTGCCGGTGTGACCGGCTTTTTTTATGCCGCAAATTCTGCGAAGCTTATTCACGGCAGTAAAAGAGGTTATGCCCTCCGGCTTATCCAAACATATAAATCCCGTCATATCAAATCCGCCCATATAGAAGAATCCGCATCGGACGGCATACGCCAGTCACCTCTCGGCGAAAGGCTGACAGAGCCTACCTTTGGCCCGTCGGGTATGCAGGAGCGTTTAAACTGGTTTGAGAAAAATCTTTTTATAAATATTTTGAGCCAGTTTGAAAGCTGTTCTTTACTGTAAACTCCGTCAAAAGCGCGGCAGGCTATATACAGGAGCTTCTTCGGTGAAAAACCGAAGCGTATAAAATGATACAAATACAAATCATGCACCTCATAAGGGCCTAACTGCTCCTCGGTCTTTTGGGTTATCTTGCCCTGCTCGTCCGGCGGCAAAAGCTCGGGACTTACGGGGGTATCAAGCACGCGCTTTAAAACGTCGGAGGTTCTCTCATCACTGTTGTCGGCAACAAAAGACACAAGGTGGCGCACAAGCGTTTTCGGCACGCCGCAGTTGACCGCATACATACTCATATGGTCGCCGTTGTATGTGCACCAGCCGAGTGCAAGCTCGCTGAGATCGCCCGTACCTACAAGCAAAGCGCCCTCTTTGTTGGCGGTGTCCATAAGAATTTGCGTTCTCTCGCGTGCCTGAGTGTTTTCATAGGTTATATCGTGAATATTTATATTGTGGCCTATATCCTGCATATGCTGTATGCTCGCAGGCTTAATATTTATCTCTCTGAAATCCGCACCGAGGCATTTTATAAGCTCAACGGCGTTGTTATATGTCATATCTGTTGTGCCAAAGCCGGGCATGGTTATGCAAATAACATTTTCTTTGGGGAGTGACAGCTCCTCTGCCGTGCGGTGAGCCACCAACAGCGCAAGCGTGGAATCAAGACCGCCCGAAATACCTATCACAAGCTTTTTAATGCCCGTGTGAAGCATTCTTTTTGCAAGGCCGGCACACTGAATTTCCAATATTTCGGCGCATCTTTTTGATTTTGTGTTTTCATCGTCGGGAACAAAAGGATGTGCTTCGTAAAATCTGTCTGTTTTCTTCTCGTCAATCGGCGAAACTGCGGCACTGACAAGCCTGTAATCGTTCTTTTTAACATATTCTTTTGCATTGTCGCTAAAGCTGCTCACGCGGCGCAAAGCGTTCAGTTTTTGAACGTCAACGCATGCAGAGATATATGTGCCCTCGCGTTTAAATCTGTCTGATTTTTTGAGAATACCGCCGTTTTCGGCAATCATGCTTTGCGCGGCGTTACCATTTGCATGGTATTTTGTGACGATGAATCATTCGATGGTTCACGCGAGATTCACATTCAGAGAGTTTTCAATGTTGTTCTATGCGCTTTTTTCAGCAATTTGCGTTAATTCCGCGCCAAATTCCATCAAGGAGAAAGCATATGGATAAAATAGCTGTTCTTATACCGTGCTATAATGAAAGCGCGACGATAACCAAGGTGGTGTCCGACTGGAAACGGGAACTCCCCGAAGCGATTGTGTACGTTTATGACAACAATTCTTCTGATGGTACAGCGGAGTTGGCTTCTGCTGCTGGGGCTGTTGTAAGATATGAGTACCGGCAGGGCAAAGGCAATGTTATCCGCCGTATGTTCAGAGAGATAGACGCAGAGGCGTACATAATTGTTGATGGAGATGACACATATCCCGCCGAATATGGGAGAGATTTGGTGGAGATGGTGTTGCTGCGCCATGCTGACATGGTGGTTGGCGACAGGCTTTCATCTACATATTTCGAGGAGAACAAACGCCCATTCCACAATCTGGGGAACTCCGCTGTGCGCGCGGGGATAAATTTCTTGTTTAAGGCGAATATAAAGGATATAATGACAGGGTATCGCGCGTTCAGTTACCTTTTTGTTAAGACGTTTCCTGTACTGTCAAAGGGATTTGAAATCGAGACAGAGATGAGCATACATGCGCTGGACAAAAATATGTATGTGGAAAACTTGGTCATAGATTATAGAGATAGGCCGGCGGGCAGCGAATCAAAGTTGAATACATACACGGACGGAATCAAAGTGATTTTTACAATTATGCGCCTGTTCCGAAATTATAAGCCTTTTGCGTTTTTTGGAATTATTGCGTTGGCACTTACAGTGTTGGCCGCCGCATTCTTTGTGCCTGTACTTTCTGAATATGTAAGAACGGGTTTGGTTCCAAATTTCCCGACGCTTATTGTATGTGGCTTTACGTTTGTTGCGGCGTTATTATCGCTGTTTTCCGGTATGCAGCTTCAAAATAGCGTTCAAAAGAACAGACAGGATTTTGAACTGAATTTGATTAGAGTGTACGGGGATATGGTTATGAAAAAACAGCACGACAGCGGCATACAGGCATAGAAAATAGCAGTATTGATTTGATGCTGATTGCGTCGGATTACGCGGACAGCACAGGCGCACCGTATGTGCAGAAAAAATTGAACAACAAAACTGGCACCGCTGAAACTGCGGTGCCAGTTTTATCACCCCACCTGGTGGTTGGTGAGGTCCACCATGCACAGCCATGCTTTTCATTATCCCACTGCATGCCCGGTACCGGCAGTAATGCACACGCCGTTGCCGTAGCAATAGCTGATCAGCTCTATATACATGGGCGCGCCGCTCTGGTCGCCGTCGAAATACACGGTGATATAAGGCCCGTGCGCCATGCCGGCAAGCGGCGTATCACCGGACGGCGCTTCCGTGCCGTGATCATCCGCAGCGCCGTCCTGCATACCGGCGATAGTATAGCCGGAAAAGCCCCAGTATTCCGACAGAAGAGTACAGA
>OQVT01001216.1_pt1 | contig 16032 bp, 8 predicted proteins | sample 1691561 | NCBI WGS metagenome assembly OQVT01 (sample SAMN03418260, study PRJEB22391) | human gut metagenome | biome: human-gut; feature: organic feature; material: feces | host: Homo sapiens | place: Tanzania | collected 2013-01 | reverse complement strand
ATTATTGAACAGCAGAACAAGGATGTTTTGGCAAGCTCAACGGATTCTCTGGTCTTGTCATTAACGGCGCTCAACTGTGTCAGAATCTGAACCGCATCATCACCGGCTGAATTCATTTCTTTAGAGGTACTTCTTAATTCATCTACATCATTGGTAGTATCTACGATCATATTGCCCATCGTAATAACATGCTCTGTTGCCTTCTGGGTCTCGTCAGCCTGATTACCGGCACCGGTCGCAATTTCATTGGTGGCAGGCTCAACCTGCGACATCGTTTCGATACTGTCCACAACGCTCTGTGTCATATTGTCGGATGCGGCATAAACACGGTCGGCCATATCCTTGACCTCGGCCAGGATGGCGAGCTTCTGCCCCTTCATGCTTCGGGCAAACGAGCGCAGGCGTATCATCTCCTCTTGGGTCAGGTAAGAGCTGTTGTGGGCAAACTGCACATAATGCTCAGGGGCTTTGGCCACAGTCTGACCGCTCTTCTGGCAGTCATCCAACTGGTGCTGCAGGGTGCTGTTCTCCTGCTCGGCCTGCTGGCGAAGTGCGGCCTCACGCTCGGCACGTGCCTTTTCGGCATCGGTCTGCTGGCGCAGGCTGTTGGCGCGGGCGTTGAGCTTTTCCCACTCGTCGATATAGTAGTTGCGCAGCTTGCGTGCTTTGCTCGGCACGAAGTTGTAGCGCACGGTGGCCATCGCGTAGGTGTAACTCTCGGGAGCCACCCTCTTGTGGTTGATGAGCCAGTCCATCTCGCCCTTCAGTCCCAGGGTGAACTGGCGGCTCACGTCGGCCTCCAGGTGAAGAATGGCGGGGATGTAGAGCTTGTTGAACTTCTCGTGGCGGTTGGTCGAGAGCACATTACCCGTGATGGTAACCTCGGTATCATTACTGACGTTGATGTTGCCCAGTATGGGTGTGGTGGTTCCGTCCTGGGTGAGGGTGTTGCCCACCCACATGCCGTACTCGTTGCCGCGTGCAAAGGTGCCGCCTACGCCCGTTCCCACCCAGATGTTGAGCCATTGGGCCTTGCGGTTGGGCCAGAACTCCATGAAGTTGAACTGGGCACCTATCTTCACGTTGTGCGTGTTCATCAGGTAGTTGCCGTAGGTCTTGGCAGGCGACACCTGATTGTCAAGCTCCGAGAATCTCTGCTCGCGGCGGTAGCGTGACCAGATGTAGTCAGTACCCACGCGCACCCACGGACGGATGGTGAAGTCGATGCCTCCACCCACGGCAGGTGCCAGCTTGTAGCTCCTCTTGGCATCCTGGCTCTCGTACCACACGCCATTGGCCCACGACAGTCCGCCCTGCGCATAGATGCTCCATGTGCAGTTACGCAGTTCCTTGTTGGTGTTGCGTAGCGGTTCGGCCACTCCGTCATCCGTCTGCGCCTGTGCGCCTACGGTAGCGAGCATTGTAAGCAATACGCCGAGCCCAACTCTTGCCCACCTGCCATATAGCAATGGGATGAGCGGTTTTGTTCGTCTTGTATCCATACTTGTCTCCGTTTTATTTAGTTATGTATCATTCTTCTTGAAGAGCCCCTTCAGCCATTGCAGGAATGTGCGCCTGCGCGGCCTTGCTTCTGGGGGCGGCTTGCAGCTGTGGGGACACTTCCCCGCACCCACGCCACGACGCTCTATCTCCACGTTTATCATCTCGCGGATGACATCGAGCAACTCCGTGCGCTCCTGCATGATCTGCTGCGCCTCATCGCTCTTACGCTGTTTCTTATCATGATGAGTATGTTCTTCGTGGTGACTCATAGCCCTTCGTTTTTGAGGTATCGACTGTAGTGCAGTATCCTGCGATTCTGCTGACGCTGCAAATGTAGGCACTTATTGGCCTGCTCCCTTGTGGTTATCAGACAGGAATGTGTGTCCATCGGACTTTCTGCACTTCTTTTTTCTGTTCTAATCGGACATCAAAAGAGTATATCAAATTGATTATCAGAGCGAAACGGCAAACACAAGCCAACAGCCTGCATTTTCACACGAAATAACATTCTTTTAGAAAAAAGGGCAGATTGTGCGGCGGTTTCAATATCATTCACTATCTTTGCCTTATCATTTCTAATTCAAACGAGCCATGAAGCCCACACACAACCTATATTTTCGCTACGCCACCACGTTGTGGTTCCTCATCTCTTGCCTGCTGCTGGCTTCCTGTGTGCAGAAGCCGGTGAAGGTATCCGAAGCCGAGCGAAAAGCACAGGACAGTATCGTCTCCTCAGTTTCCAGACTGGACTCGCTGGTCGCTCTACAGAAGCGCATGGAGCATGAGGGCAACCTGCTGGGCAGCATCGTGGCATATAGGGAGTTGGGCAAAAGGGCGCGCGATGACAGCCAGTTCGATGATGCCTTGCGCTTCCACAGCGAAGGGCTCACCCAGGCCGAAGCCTTGGGCGACACGCTGGAGGTGGTGCAGGCGCTCAACAACATCGGCACCGACTACCGGCGCATGGGCGTGCTCGACCTGGCGCAGGACTATCACTACCGCGCATGGACGATATGCAGGGAATACAGCGACACATCCTATACGGCAAGGAAGAGCCGTGTGGTGTCGCTCAACGGCTTGGGCAACATCTATCTCACGCTGGGCAATTACGAGCGGGCCGATAGTGCACTACGGCTGGCACTCGAGGGCGAAAGGGAGCTCAACAGTCCGCTGGGACAGGCCATCAACTATGCCAACCTCGGTTCTATCTTCCGCCATCGGGGGATGAACGACTCGGCATGGGCGTATTTCCGCAAGTCGATGGAGCTGAACCAGCGCGTCAACAGCACACTCGGCATATCGCTCTGCCACACCTATTTCGGTTCCATGTACGAGCAGGCGCACCAGTATGACAAGGCCAAAGCGGAATACGAGAAGGCTTACCTGCTGATGGAGGCGTCGGATGACAAATGGCACTCCCTGAACACGCTTATCGCTCTGGCCGGCATAGACATGGCTACAGGCGATGACGGCAAGGCGCTGGCCCGTCTGGAGCAGGCCAAAAGGGTGGCCGACGAAATCAAGTCGCACGAGCATCTGGCCGAAATCTACACCTTATATTATAAGATATACAAGCGCGAGGGCAAATACAGCGCCGCGCTGGCGGCACACGAGACGGCACAAGCCATGCGCGACAGCGTGGTGGATATGGAGAAGATGAACCGCATACAGAATGCCGGACTCTTCGTAGAGCGCAACCATCAGGCCAAGGCGATGAACGAGGTGCATCTCACCCTGGGTCGTGAGCGCTCGGCACGCTTCATCACCAGCATCATCTTCATCGTGGTGGTGCTCATTCTGATAGGTGCTCTCATCATATTCTTCTTCATGCAGCGCATCCACCGGCGCAACCATCTGGCTCTGAAGGCGCTCTCCAGGATGCGCGAGAACTTCTTCACCAACATCACCCACGAGTTCCGCACTCCGCTCACAGTCATTCTCGGCCTGAGCCAGGAACTGCAGAAAGACTCCCAGGAGCAGGTGAGGCAACGTGCTGCAACCATCGAAAGGCAAGGCCAAGGACTGCTGACGCTCATCAACCAGCTGCTCGACATCTCGAAGATAAAGTCGCAGGTGGGCAATCTGGAATGGCGCAACGGCAGCATCACCACCTATGTGTCGATGATAGTGGATACGTACCGCGATTATGCGCGAAGCAGAAACATCGACCTGCAACTGTATGTGAAGGAGCCCGTGACGATGGACTTCGTGCCCGACTACGTCCATAAGGTGTTTGGCAATCTGCTCTCCAACGCCTTCAAGTTCACGCCCGAATACGGCAAGGTCAACGTTTCGCTGTGGCGCGCAGGGGACATCTTGCACGTGGAAGTGAGCGACACAGGCGAAGGGATGGACGAAGAGACGGTCGCCAATGCCTTCAATCCTTTCTATCAAGGCGAGTCGGACTCGAAGAACATAGGCACTGGCGTGGGTCTGGCCATAGTGAAGCAGGTGGTGGATGCCGTGCATGGACAGATAAGCATAGAGAGTGAGGTGGGCCAGGGAACCACCTTCCACATCGAGGTGCCCGTCACCAATGTGTGTGAGAACCGCCTGGCCGAGGCCAAGGCAGCCAGCACCATCGTACAGCCCACAGCCGAGCAAGAACTCAACGACAGCGACGGAACCGACGACCAGTGCACCATACTGGTCATCGAAGACAACCGCGACATAGCCGCATATATCGGCAATCTGCTGGCCGACCGCTACAGCATAGCGTATGCCACCGACGGAGAGGACGGACTGCAGAAGGCCATCGATCTGGTGCCCGACCTCATCATCACCGACCTGATGATGCCTGGCATGGACGGTCTGGAGCTGTGCCGACGCGTGAGAGCCGACAACGTGGTCAACCACATCCCCATCGTCATCGTCACGGCAAAGGTATCGGAGCAGGAGCGCATCGAAGGTATCGAAGCGGGTGCCGACGCCTATCTGGCCAAGCCATTCAATGTGGATGAGCTGCGCTCGATGGTGGAAAGGCTGCTCGACCGCCAACGTGCACTCCGCAGTAAGTACAGCGACAATGCCGACACCGCCAACAAGGAGACCACGGAGGTGAAACTGACCGATGCCGAACGCCGCTTCCTGGCCAAGACGGTGGATTACATCTACCTGTTGCTCGACAAACAACAGCTCGACGTAAACTCCTTGGCCGACAAGCTGTGCATGAGTTCGCGCCAGTTCCACCGCAAGATAGTGGCCATCACGGGCAGCTCGCCCAGCTCGTTCATGCTGAAGATAAAGATGAAACGCGCCCGTCATCTGCTTGAGACAGACCAGCGCATGAGCATCGACGAGATAGCTCTCAGCTGCGGATTCGAGCATACATCCAGCTTCTATCACGCCTTCCGCAAGACGTATGGCGTCACACCCAAGGACGTGAGAAGGGGTGTGGAATGACCGGAAACATGTTGCGCCAAGAGGCGCATGCAGTTCCACAACAAGACTCACCAAGGTAGTTCCCCACACGCTGCGCGCTACGACGGCCGATGCAGCACGCTGTGACAGCCATCGCAGCGCGGTGCGTAGCCACATGCAGCGTGCTGCGTTTTTCCGAGCAAAATTCTTGTGAAAACCGGGGAGTGTGCCGCCTGGCCTCCTCCAGCATCCCTTTTTCATCATCTCAAACGCCCGCAGGGTACGGGGCTGCCTTTTTCTCCATTTGCAGAAAAACCGTCCCCTTGTCACAGGAAAACTGTTGTTTTTTTGTCCAATTTTGTTGTTTTTGCGATGAAACCACGAAAAACAACACGAAAAACAACGCTCCTCTGCGCACGAAACAGTAGTTTTGCTATCATTTCAACCAATTCTTACACCTATGAAGAAAGCTATTACTCTCATCCGCCGCTCGCTCTGCCTGATGGCTGCAGCGGCACTGGCATTCCCCTCTGTGGCGCTCCGGGCTGAAGCCGGGCACCCTGTGTATAAGATTACATTCGCCGGGCGTGGCGAAAGCAAGACCGTAGATGAAGTGCTGGTGGAGAATCTCTCCAACGGCCAGAGCGCCTCCCTGCGCGGGCAGGATACACTCCTGCTCAAGGCCAAGGGCGACCTCACGGCCATCGGCAGCCTCCACTCGGGCACTGCAGGCGACCTGCGCATAGCCGACGGGCGCGTACAGCTTGCCCTGCCCCAGCCCTCCAGCGTGCAGATAGCCGTATATACGATGGACGGGCGGCTCGCCTGGCAGACACGCATGCAGGCCTCCTCGCGCTCGGCATCGGTGGCGCTTCCCCCGCTGGCCAAGGGCGTGTATGTGGTGCGCGCCACGGCTCCCGGACTGGAGCAGAGCGTGAAGTGGGCAGGAGGCAGCGCCCTGACGCTGGCCGCCGGGCACACCTGGGATGCAGCCGAGGCCGAAGAGCAGCCCCAGGCCGTTGGCCTGTCGCAGCCCCTCTTTGCAGCCGAGGCCGAAGGGCAGGCGCGTGGCGTGGAGATGGAGTTTGCGCTGGGCGACATGCTGCGCCTCACCGGCACGTCGGGACAGATGCGCACCATCACCATGAACTCGCCGCGCAGCAGCCATCCCATCCACTTCGACTTCTTCCGCTGTGAGGATTCCGACGGCTACAACTACACCATCGTGCGCGTGGGCGACCAGCTGTGGATGGCCGAGGACCTGCATGCCAAGCAGGTCGAAGGCGTGACCAGGATAGAGAGCGTGCAGAAGTGGTATCGTGAGCCGGCAGGCCGTCCCTCCTGGATGCTCGTGCTGGCCGACGACAACGTATATTATACCAAGGCTGCTGCAGAGCTGGCGTTGCCCAAGGGATGGAGCCTCCCCACCCAAGGCGAGGTGGATTACCTGGTACAGAGACTGGGCGGCTACAGCCAGGCAGGCCGTGCGCTCAAGAGCCGCGGCACGGAATGGCCCACCAGGGAGACCAGCCTGGATGCCAGTTCGGCCGGCTTTGTCCCCCATGGCGACCTCTACAGCGGCACCCTCAACGCCACCGACCAGGCGCGGTATGTGCTGCGCAGCACCCACAACCTGCTGCCTACCAGCCTGGTGCTGGAGGACGGAAAGGACCGGGCGAGAGTCATGCACCACGTGTGCCGTAGCGTAGGATTCCACGTGCGAGGCATGCGCAGCGCACCATCGGCCTATACTGAGATGATGGAGCACTTCGGCTTCACCGAGAAGAGTGCCGTCAAGCGCAAAGCCGCCGGGCAGTATGAGTCGGGGCCTTTGGGCAGGCACTACACCATGTTTACCAGCGGCCAGAGCATAGCCTACGATTTTACCGGCCGCCAGCTCAACGCCAACTGGGACGAGATGCGCAGCGGCCTGATCTACAAGGAGAGCGGTTCGCAGAACTGGACATGGGACAGCCGTCGCGGAGAGAGCTTCCTGAGCGGCAACTACACAGGCGGTGACGAGTGCCACACCATCATGCGCAAGATGACGCCAATGACCAACAGCAAGGGAACGCAGTATATCGTGGAGGCACAATGGGAGCGCCCCTCACGCCTGTGGACCGAGAAGACCAACGGAGTGTGGCCGCGTACCGACTCGCCCGACATCTTCGGCGAAGGACATGTGATAGTGAGAATCATGGGCGACAAGAGCGATGGGCATGGCAACAGGATATGGAGCAAGAATAAGGACACATCGGTGCTCTATCTGTCCCGGAAGATGAGGTTGCGCGCTCTGGACCAGAACACATTGCCCTACTTCCTGTGGGAAAGAAACGGGCGGCCCACTGAAACGAGGCTCGATTATGTACAGCGTGTGTTCCAGATACTCAATGCCGACGTGAACCAGGACGGTGTGGATGACCTCATCGTGCACATGGACGGCCAGATTGTCATTTACGACGGAGCGGCTCTGCTCTCTGTCGGAAGTCGGGGAACCCATACCACGACTTATGACCCCATATACTTTGTCGACCTGACAACAGGTTGCAGTTGCACCAAATACTACCTGAAACAGGTGATGACACGCGTCACCTTGGGTGACGTGAACGGCGACGGCAAGCAGGATCTGGTGGTGCTGCATGTGGGTTCGGGCGCTACCCAGAACAATAGCGCCGCCATCATCAAGGTGTATAGCGGATGCAACATCAGCCAGAAGCCCATGATAGACACCATGATAGCCAGCAACTGGACCAACGCAGTATTCAACGACATCAAGGTGGGCAACGTGACTGGTGGACCCTATCCCGATATCGTGGTGACAAAACGCGACTATTCGGGCACGGCTCTCGCACGAAGCACACAACTGTTCGGCTTCCAGTACGACCCCTCGCAGACCTACAGCAAATTGCGCACGCTCGACTTTGGACAGGGCAACGGCACAAACGTGAACTATGGATTCCCCTACTATGACGGCAACATGGGCAACAGCAACCTCACGCTGGCCTACTTCCGAGGCAGAGAGAACACCTGCGACATCGTCAACGGCACAGACATCTGGCGATACGACCCCGAACAGGGACGGGTGAGATTCTACTTCCAGGTGCTCCCCTTCGTGTGCGAAGGAAAGATATGGAGCATTCTGGCCGACAATATCATAGCTGCCGACCCTGAGGGGACAGGCCGCGACAACCTCTACTACTTCCGCACCTGGAGTACATGGAACGATGCAAACCAGCGAGTAATGCTCGCGAGCTTCTGCGAAACCTTCTTCGACCGCAACCAGGAACCGTCGCCATCCTCCCTGAAACACACTTTCAACTTCAACTCGAGCATCTTCAAGTACTGTGACAACGGACCGAAATGGGGAGGTGACCAGAGTGAGTGTGAACTGATGTGGTGGTGGGGCCGACGGGACAGGGACAACAACGTGGAGCTGAGCAGCACTCCCGCCCTGTGTGCCGTATATGACCGCGAGGGTGTGAAGCGTCTGAAGTACAAGGGCCATAGCAAGGCTTTCTCCGAACCACGCATCCACGCGCTGCTGGCCGCCCCTCCCGTGTATGACTACGGCAACGGTGTGGAGCCAAACTATGACTATGTGACCTCGTGGGGACGCACCAAGAGCAGCAACACGCAGACGAGTCAGAACAGCAGTCTGTCGTCGTCCATCATCGCCGGCTTCGAGTTTGAAATCAACGCGCCCATCACTGGCACCAAGCTGGGAGGCGTGGACTTCACCACAGCCATCACGCAGGAGTGCTCCAAGGGAAGCAGCAAGGGCAGCGGCATATCACACAGCCAGATATACGAAGCCAGGGATGATGACCGTGTGGTACTGCAAGTGACGCCCTACGACTACTACACCTACGAGGTGACATATGCCTCTAACCCCGATGAGATAGGCGGCAAGGTGAACATCGCCATACCCGGGAAACCGATGACCATAGGCCTGGCTCTCACCGACTATGACCGCTTGATGGCCGATGCGCCCGGTACTCCAAACCTGCACGAGGTGTTTGACCACCAGATAGGAAACCCGTTCTCCTACCCCACCTGCCCCGACGACATCACCCGGAAAGCCGGCAAGGTGGAAATCCTGTGGGGCGAGAACAGATGGGACGACTGGATGCCCATCGGTTCGGGAGGAAGTGTCATCAGGGACATCACGCTCACCGAGAGTATGGCCAAGCGGGCTTCGTTCTCCTACTCGATGGAGACCGAACTGGTGGTGAGTGCCGGATGTGCCAAGGCTGGAGTGGGCTTCGGCTACAACAACACCAATGAGACCACACATGAGGAAACCACCAACTTCTCGGTATCCGGCTGCGTGCCCGGACTGGCTCCAGGGGACAACAATCCCAACAGACCCTACTTCCAGTGGAACCTCTGCTGGTATAAATACACGCTGGCAGGACAGACCTTCCCCGTGGTGAACTACATCGTGAAGCCACGCTCGACACGAAGCACAGCGCCCAAGGGCATCTGAGCCAGCCCACACTAATGCCTTGGGAAGATGCTATTCCTACGCTCATCAAGCCTGCGTTCCACACGGGACGCAGGCTTTTTTTGGCCTTCACGGCATCTGCCAAAGGCATTTTCTTCGTAATTTTGCAGCCGCTAAGGGCGATGCACACCAACCCGCCACCCACCGCAGCCCGTACAGAGTGGGAAGTAAACAGTGTGCCAACGGCATTTGCCAACAGAAAACAGTTTCCAGGATAACGATTTATGGAAGAACACATGACCCTGCGCCACTGGCTGGCGCTCTCTGGCCTTACCTTTGCCGCCTTCATCTTCAACACCTCGGAGTTTGTTCCCATCGGTCTGTTGACCGACATCAAGGAGGATTTCCACCTGACGGAAGCATCGGTGGGCATGCTCATCTCGGTGTATGCATGGGTGGTGATGCTGCTCTCGCTGCCTCTCATGATAATGGTTTCACGCATGGAGATGCGCCGCCTCATGCTGTGGCTCATAGGACTCTTCGGCGTGTGCCAGGTGATGTCGTACCTCTCGGGCAGTTATGCCATGCTGATGGCATCGCGCATAGGCGTAGCCTGCACGCACTCCATATTCTGGTCGATAGTGGCTCCCATGGCTGTGCGCATGGCACCCGAGAAGCACAAGGCGCTGGCGCTGAGCATGGTGGTGACGGGTTCGTCCGTAGCTATGGTGCTGGGTATGCCCCTTGGACGCATGATAGGACTGCACCTGGGCTGGCGCATGACGTTTCTGAGCATAGGCATCTTTGCCTTTCTCACCCTCGTATATGCGTTCCTGTTCCTCCCCACAGTGCCCAACCGCGGCGGCTTCTCGCCCCGCAAACTGCCCGAGTTGCTGTCGCAGCGCGTTCTGCAAGGGCTGTATCTCTTCACCCTGCTGGTGGCTACAGCCTACTACGTGTGCTACAGCTACATAGAACCCTTCCTCAAGCAGGTGGCAGGCATGCCCAACAGCCTGGTCACCGCTACGCTGATGATCATGGGCGGAGCGGGATTTCTGGGAAGCCTCATCTACGCCCGCTACTATGACCGAAACCCCAGAAGGTTTGTGGCCGTCATGGTGGGCATCATCACAGTGACCCTTGTGGCCGTCATGCCGATGGCGATGGCCAATGTGCCCAGCATACTCACATTTGCCCTGATGGGCCTTGCTGCCACCGCCTATAACGTGGCCATGCAGTCGGTCATCATACAGGTGACCAGCCAGGAGAGCACCGCAGTGGCCATGTCTATCTTCTCGGGCATCTTCAACTTAGGCATCGGTTGTGGTGCCTTCTTCGGTGGAGCCATCTGCACACACGACAGCATCGCCCACATCGGCCTCTTTGCAGGCGTCATCGCACTGGCTGCACTGCTCTACTGGACCATGCGCCTGGCCCGACTGGTGCGGTGAGCAGCACCCGCCCACCCGCCTTTGCCAGCGCAAAAGGAGCAAAAAGGACTGAGGTGCTTGCCCGTATCGGAATAAAGCCATACATTTGTAAGAGATAAAGGACAAGACTGCAAGGAATGGGACTGAGAGACAGGGTGCTGGCCACCATGAAGTCAAGGGATACAGAGGGGGCGTTTGAACTCTACGTTACACGCACTCCCGGCTATCTGTGGGCACTCCTCTTCCGCCGTCTGGGCGTGCATCCCATAGCCGTAACGCTTGCCAGCATCGTCATAGGAGCGGCAGCCGGCTACTTCTTCTACTTCCCCAGTCGGGAGATGAACCTCATAGGCATGCTGCTGCTGGTGTGGGCCAATTGGTATGACTGTGCCGACGGACAGCTGGCACGCATGACCGGCAAGAAGACGCTGATAGGCCGCATCCTGGACGGATTCGCGGGTGATGTGTGGTTCTTCTGCATCTACCTGGCCATCGCACTGCGCCTGACACACGCCTGGACCGGCCTGGCCGACTTCATGCAGCACGATGCATGGGTGTGGGCACTGATGGCATGGGCGGGTCTGCACTGCCACAGCCGGCAGTGCGCACTGGCCGACTATTACCGGAACATACACCTGTGGTTCCTGTTGGGCAAGCAAGGAAGCGAACTGGACACGAGCCGCGAGGAGAAGCGCGAGATGGAGAGCATGCGATGGCTGTCGCGTGACTGGTTTCACAAGCTCTACCTCTTCTTCTATATTAAATACACGCGCGCACAAGAGAAGCAGACTCCCTGCTTCCAGCAACTGTACCGCCTGCTGCAGGAGAAGCCTCATCTGATGACCGACGAAGTGCGCCAGGAGTTCCGGCGCGAGAGCCGTCCCCTGATGCCACTTACCAACATACTCACCTTCGACACCCGCGTGGGCGTACTCTTCCTGTCCCTTCTGTTGGGCCAGCCATGGGTGTGGCCACTGTTTGAGTGCACGGTGCTCGAGGCCGTACGGTTCCGCATGCGCAGCAGGCACGAGCGGCTGTGCAGGCACATGTACCAAGATCTGTCCCTGATATGAAGAGCCATCGACACATAGCCCTGCTGCTGGCAGGAGGATGCGGAGTGCGCATGAACGCCAATCGCCCCAAGCAGTTTCTGCAGGTGGATGGCGAGTCGGTGCTGCTGCACACGATGCGTGCTTTCCAGCGCCACCCGCTCATACGGGACATCTATGTGGTGTGTGCCGCCGAGTGGGCTGCGGCTGTGCGGCAAGAGGCAGGCGATGGGGGGATAGAGAAATTCCGCTGTACCATAGAGGGAGGAGCCACAGGATTTGACTCGCTGTGCAATGGCATCAGAGGGCTGGCAGGCATGGTGAACGACCCCACCGCACTGGTACTAGTGCACGATGCCGTCAGGCCGCTCGTCACACAGGACATCATCAGCCGCAACATCGCCGTATGCCTGACCCACGGCAATGCCATCACCGCCCTGGGAAGCCATGAAGCCTTCCTGGTGAGCCGTGACGGACTGACCTCGGCCGACTATCTGCCGCGCGAAGGAGTGTTGCGTGCGCAGACACCGCACACCTTTCCGCTATCCACGCTGACGCAGATGATGGAGAAGGCCCACGAGCAAGGCATCACCTACTCGCAGTCGCTCTTCACACTGGCCAACGAACTGAACTTCACGCCGCTGTACATAGCCGAGGGTGATGCGCTCAACTTCAAGCTCACGCTTCCGCAGGATATCCTCATCTATCAGGCGCTCAAGGATGCGCCCCTGCTTTCTTCCCTTGAGGAGAAGAACACCTGAAGGCCATCGCAGAAACAGGCAAGCCCATCAACAGGAGAAGCATGACCAGTCAGGGACAAGCACCCAGCCTGTCCCACGAACAATCATTTTCCACAAAAACAGACAGGCTGAAAGGCTCAGAACGTAGCGCGGAAGCATCCCCGGATGCCCCATCGGTGGGTGCCGGGATAGATGTAGTTGAGGCGCTGCACGTACTCCACATGGAAGAACTTGAAGATATTGTGCACACCCGCAATGACCTCCACATAGGGTTTGTGCGGGTCTATGACGCGTGAAGCATACTCAAAGTTGCCATACTCATCATAGCTGCCGGGAAAATAGAAGAGGCGTGCATCGGCGGCATTACGCTCCAGCATGGGGTTGTTCTTGTCGGTGAGCGTACCCCACAAGGCATTCACGCCCAGATACTCACGCCACTTGAGGCGCTTGAGAAGCGGGATGCGGTTGAACACCTTGCCGTTCAAATCCCACGAGAGCATCATTGAGGCATAACGGTCAGTGGGGAACTCCATGTTGCGCACCAGGCAGAAGGTGTTCTCGCCCATGATATAACTCATGTTGGCAGCCGGCATGATGAGGAAGGGATAAGGCACACGGTTCCACTGCACACCGCCCTTCACCTTGGCATCCACCTTGCCCCAGGAGCGAAGCCAGAAGCGCTTGTAGATGGTGGCTTCGGTGAAGTTATAGTTGTACTGCCCGCCCAGGAAGCCCTTGATGCCCACCGTGTGGGTGAGGCCAAAGACGGGCGAATCGAGATTGGTGGGCAAGCGGCGCTGCTTGGTGTTGACATAGGTGGCTCCCGGTTGGAAGTTCAATCCCGCTGTCAGTTCGGTAAAGGTGATGCGCCTGAGGTTCAACCTGTCCTGCAGAGTGGGCACCGCCACCCCATAGGCATTCACTCCCAGGCCGTTCATGGGCTGATAGAAGAGATGCCCGGCTCCCTCGTTCCACTCCCGACGCAAGCGTGCCTGAAGCCTCAGACCATTCTCCCACTCCCAATCCACATGTGCCTGGCAGCGCTCGAAGTAGTTCATGTGATGCACAGGAGCCCACTTGAGTGCCACGAAGACATTGTCGCGGTCGGTGTCGAGAAACTTGTCGCTGGGTGATGCCACATCGTTCTCATAGCTCACGGAGACGTTTCGCACAGGATATTCATGCGAGGAATAAGCCTTGCGATTGAAGGAGTAGGTCACTTCGCCCATGCCTTTCCAGCGCTCGTCACCAAAGCCGTATTTGAGGTTTCCGCGCAAGAACAGGTGCGGATGGAGGTTTGCTGTGGTCTGTGCACTCACCCTCAGATGGAATCCCTCCACGGAGTTGGTACCCAGCATAGAGTTCACGGGACCGATATCCACCTTGCTGGGACGGTCGGGACGGATGCTTGTCTCCACATAGTTCTCGATGAAAGCCTTTCCCAACCAGAGCAATGGCTTGAAGCCCCGGGTGGAATAGAACTGGTGCAGGAGCAGGCCCATATCGTCCTCGGTGCGTGTGAGCGGTTCGGGACGGGCAGCCTGCCAGAACACACTGTCGCGCAACTGTGAGGAGGGTTCCTGCCTGGTGTCGCCTCCGAAAGCAAACTCCCGGTCCTTGATGGGCGCAAAGTCCCACCCGCTGCAGTGTACCACGCGCTCCACCTGAACCTTCTGAATCCACGAAGCCAACGCCATACGCACCAGCATACGGCTGCCGGTGACCACCTGTTCACCCGTGGGCAACGTGTGGAAATCCTGCATTACCCGCATCTCCCTGACGAAGTTCACATCCGACCGCGAGGGGATGCCTATCTCCGCACGGCGCACTCTCCACGGGCCAGCCGCGTCATCTACCGCAAGAGCCCGCGCCAGGAGAAGACCATCATTGAGGGCCAGAGGAGCGATGGCATAAGCAAGTTGATAACCAGCGGAAACATCCTCACGGGCATGATGGCCGACTGCTTCACGGATGTGGATATCTATCAAGACCAGGTGCGGCTCCTGCAATATCCCTTCACCAGCCCCATCAGTTCGGCTTCGGCCATCTCCTTCTACCGCTATTTTATCGTTGATACGCTCATGGTGGAGCGTGACAAGTGTTATCGTATCGACTTCACACCCAATAATCCCCAGGACTTCGGCTTCTCGGGCAGCCTCTACATCATGGATGATGGAACCTATCGCCTCCGTAAGGCCGACATGGGTATCCCTGTGCGCTCTGATGTCAATTTCGTCGAGAGCATGCGCATCATCCAGGAATTCACGCAGTTGCCCTCGGGCGAACAGGTGCTGACGAAGGACGATATGATTGTGCAGCTGAAGATTGCCAAGTTCCTCAACAAGTTCCAGGTGAAGCAAATCGGTGGGGACAGAGAATTGATGTGGACTCATGGAAGTATTATAATCCGGCTGGTATATGGGTAAATACTGATAACTATGTAGGAGGTACGGTATATGATACAATACGAGAAATCTCTGAAGATGAAGGAAAAAGATTAATCAATCAATTAAATAAAGGTCTTGGTATGAAGATGGACGTTTTGAAGCAGTTGGAGCACTGCTACAATCTTGTATTAACGGGAGCACCCGGTACAGGAAAAACATACATGGCAAAACAGGTTGCACGTTTAATGTTGTTTGGTAAAGCACAAGCTGATGAGTTAAATGAGGAAGAGAAAGAAATATACAAGCAGCATGTTGAGTTTGTGCAGTTCCATCCAAGTTACGATTATTCCGACTTTGTCGAGGGTCTTCGTCCTGTTCAGTCTGGTGACGGCAATCAGTTAGGATTCGAGCGCAAAAACGGAGTATTTAAGGCTTTTTGTGAGCGGGCTATCTTGGATGCAGAGTCTTCTACAGACAATTTTGACGAGGCTTGGGAAGCCTTAGTTGCCGAACTGGATGAGAAGGACTATATAGACGTTCAATTACTCAGCAAGAAAGGTACATTCAAAGTCGAATTGAATGAGTATGGTACGGGGCTTGCCAACCGTACATATCCTAATAATCAATACGAAAAGGGGCAATGGCTTGAGGGAAAATCAAAGTTCTTCAGTAAAGACCAACTCAGGAATATCTATCATGGCGTCAATGGCGTTCCCGGTCGTGGTCATGACAATTACAGACGAGCAATAGTCGAGCACATGAAAAAGTATTTTGGTCTAAAGGATTATGTCAATGGTAGTCGTAGACAAGAGAAACATTTGCCATACATTTTGATTATTGACGAGATAAACCGTGGCGAAATAAACAAGATACTTGGTGAGTTGTTTTATTCTATCGACCCTGGGTATAGAGGGGAGAGCGGTAGAGTTAAGACGCAGTATCAAAACATGATCTCAGAAGATGACATCTTCTATCAAGGTTTCTACGTTCCAGAGAATGTTTACATCTTGGGAACAATGAATGATATTGATCGTAGTGTCGAATCTATGGACTTCGCTATTCGGCGTCGCAGTCTGCTTGGTATTCGTAGATTGCGGTGGCGATTTTCTTTTTTCGTTT
>OQVT01001215.1_pt1 | contig 16042 bp, 8 predicted proteins | sample 1691561 | NCBI WGS metagenome assembly OQVT01 (sample SAMN03418260, study PRJEB22391) | human gut metagenome | biome: human-gut; feature: organic feature; material: feces | host: Homo sapiens | place: Tanzania | collected 2013-01 | reverse complement strand
GGGTCAAGGTTGTTCTGAATCATCAGCATGATGGCGGCAGCCTGCTCAGAACGGCAATTGTCGGGACGTAGTCCTTGCGGATATTGTTAGAGTATGAATCAATACGTAGTCGCATTGTACATCCGTTCCTTTTACAGAGATAGTATCTATATAAGTGCCGGGTTCGGTGCTCAGCGGATAAGTAATCTGTGTATTCGGATAGAAATAAGGCAGATCTGATTGTTTAATAAGAGTATCTACACGTATAGTATCGCTATCGTAAAACGAGAGATTCAACGTAACAATGCTATCGCATCCCCATACGGTCTTAACGGTATCCATATATGTACCCGCAATAGTGAGTGCCGGATAGCGAGGTGTGAAGTAATAAGGATGACCTGCGCAGCCATGAGCATCCACTTCTACCTTGGTCGGTGCGTTCACTATAAGAACCAGTTTGGTAATACTATCACAGCCGGTAACAAGCGATGACAACGTATCCACATAGACACCGGTCTGATTATACGATGTACCATTAAACTCGAATGATGTACCTGAGCAGATATTCTCTTCGAGAGTAGTGTACTGACGCGGAATAACTGTTAGGTTAAGAGTTGTGATACTATCGCAACCTGTAACCAGCGAGGTGGTTTTTCGCTTGTAAACGCCGGTAGAGGTCCGGTCTGCAAAGCCCCATTCGTTGCCAACGGTTTCACCCTCGCAGATAGTTTGATTGATAACAACCTGCGGAGCCATATTATAGGTAGCCGTTAAGGTGTAGAGGGTGTCAATTACATCGCGGTTTGTCTCTGCTGTTGCTATGGCTACCTTGGTAAACACATTCTCTCCCTCAACAACCTTGTCACCATCGACATAGAACAAGCCCATCGACTCAATGTCCTCAAACTGGCAAGCGGTTTGCGCATCCGATTTCTTAGCAAAATAATTGATATGCACATTACCTATATGAATACCATTGTATGCGTTTTTGATCGTAGACTCGACATAGAAACCAACCTTGATAGTTTTGCCCTTGTATTGGGTAAGGTCAATGGTAACAGGTTCGTCTTTGACAGCCTTGTTCGGCAGCGAATTGAGTACATAATCACCCTTACCATATACATAGTGAGCATCAGTTTCGTCATTAGAGGTCTCATTATTCCAAATGATAGCGTTCTCACGTTTCCATGTGTCACCTCCATCGTCAGAGATAACCACCATAAACTGGTCATCCCAACCGGTCTGTTCAGCAGCGTCTGCTTGGTTGAAATAAGTAAGTGCGACATTGAAGGTGAGCCAAGCATCTTGCGTATCGTTCAATACAATACCCGGCGTCATCAGCCACGATTTCTTGGTCACTTGTTGCCCTGTTTCACCATAACTGGAGTTCAACGGAGCCTGCATATGAGGACCTTCAACACCTACAACCTCCGCAGGGAATGTGCGAGCCCACCCGCTGGTATAGGAACCGGAAGTGATGCGATCGTTCATCGTTTCTCCTGCAAACACATCCTTGGCACGCGTACCATCCTTAATCCAATCGGCAGGTAGAACGACATCTTCAATGAACATCTCGTCAAACATCGGTACGCGCAAAGTATTGAATTGCTCTGCCGCTGCCATGGAAACCATAGTAGGCGTACACTGTGTGGCTACCGACCAATAGTAGGTGGTGGCAGTATCCAAACCGGTAACCACAATGCTATTGGTGTTCACTACTTCATTTTGGATAATGAAAGCGTCCGTATTATTGAAAGTAGCATCCGAAGATACATTCACCACAAACTGAGCGTCTTCATCTCCGTCCCAACTCAAAGTAGCACTCGTGAGTGCGATGTTGTTTGCCTTCAAATTGGTAGGCATCGGGCAATTATTGACGTGTTCGAGAACTATATCGTCAATATACAATGTAGTTGTTACCGAGAATTGTTCATATTCCGGATGTGCTTCTATCCAACCTTGTGCATCGGTACGGAATGCGATATAATTACCCTTATCCTTCATACCTGCAAGTGGCACTTCGAAGCGCTGTGCCATATACTCATTGGCCGCCGTAGCAACCGCACCTGTCAGGTCGCGCGAATAAGTACAAGTATCCAGAGCCGCAAAAGTAGAGAGATCATTGGGATCGGACATCACGCCGATGACAATGGTATTCAGTTTTGCACCCTTAGCGATGGCACCCGTTTGCGGATTATACGAACCGGGAAGTGCATAGAACGACAACTGAAGCGTATCCAAATCCACATTCTCCAATACAGGCATTGCTATCCATTGATCATAATAATTCATGTAGTTGGAACTTGTGAATTCTTTAGCACCTTGTCCGTAGAAACGTAAAGCCCAAATATCTTTCAGACTACTGCTCAACGTGTTGTGCGAATACCAAGTTGAACCTGACGATTTCTGTAAACACGGCACATGATAGTACGGCTGATTATCTTTTTTGCCAACTGCCTTACCATAAGTAGTACCTACAACCCAACATTGTGGTTGGTAATAGCCGTCCGGGGCTTTAGGTAAGAGCACATGCTGTTCCGTATCTTCAAAACTATTGGTGTAACCACCCATAATTTCGGCGCACTCCGTGGTAAACGATTGAGCCATAGACCATTCGTTGACAAGGTCGCAATCTTGGCGAACACGATAGTAGTAGGTAGTTGTACCTTCCAAGTCTGCTATAGTTGCCTTTTGTGTTGTCAATGTATCTATGAATACCAGGTCGGTTGTACCAAATTCTGTAGTAGAAGACACTTGGAGAATACACGGCACGTCCTCGTCTGCTGCACTCCAACTCAACGTTGCCGAATGTCCTGTAAGATTAGTAGCACGCAGTTTCGTTGGTTTGAGACAGGTACGTTCGCTGAATGTGATATCATCGACATACCATTGTCCAGCCACAGGAGCGGAGAACGCCAGATATTGTCCTGCACGTCCTTTAAGGCGAATGCCGAATTTCTCCCAACCATTGTCAGTAAGGTTCTTTACCAAATCGGAGGTGGAGACTGCCGCATTCGCATAATAGAACGAGTCAATTGGTTCAAATGTGGCAATGTTGTTCGGGTCAGTCATTGTACCTACCACAAGAGGACGGTTGTCGTAGGAAGAACCCACCTTACCATCTTTCTTCTGATAGAACGGACGTGCATAGAAGTTCACCTGAATAGTGTCGTAGTCTGCATTCAATATCGGCATAGCAGCATACGCCCCGAGATGTGTACCATACGTACTGTATAGTTGCAATGCACGAGTACCCGTACGTGCAGCCACAGCGCCACTTGCACTGCTTGTAGAAGTAGCATCGTAGTTATTCAACAATGCCCCAGGTCGTTGCAATGCTGCCACGGAACCGTCATTACCAACATACCAATTCTGCGGTACTACCAGACGGGGGGTCTTGCTGTCTTCGAAGGAGATAGTGTCGCTTGTTGCCACCTTGACATCTGCCGGCGTAACAAATGTGCGACGTGCGGAGGTTGCCCCCAACCCATCAACATCTGCCACTTGAACAAAAGCAAAATACTTTGTATCGGGTGTTAAGCCACTGAATGTTACAGTATTAGCAGTAACTGTTTGTTTCGCCACGATGTCCGCTTCTTTTGCACTATCAATCGGGAACACCTCTGCACTCTTGGTGAGATATACGTTCCACTTGGTGGATTCGTTGGCATCCCAGTTGAGAGTCAAAGAAGTAGGTGTGATAGTGGTCTTGCCAATGACAGGTGTTTGATAACCTTGCTTCTTCTCAATATACAAGTTATCAATGTACATATCAAGGTTTGTTTCATGCTTTATCATAAAGACCACAAATTTGTCCTTGATACCGGTAGGCAATGGGAATACCACTTGGTCGAAGAGTGCATTCTTGGCTACAGTTACCTTCTCTGCATTCTCGTAGTCCGTGGTCTTATAAGTAGCCAATGTTTGGAACGAATTGAGATCATAATCGGCAGCTATCAAACCTATCTCCAACTCTGCGAACGGCCGTGTTTTGGTTCTATCTATCTTTGCGCTAGCACTTGCAGCCACTTCTGCGGCGCGCATATCGAAACGTATCTGTAACGTATCCGCCCCCATTATCTCAGGCAAAGCAAGATAAGTTGGAGCCCAATACGAATTGTTAATACACATATCAAATGCGCCTGTTCCGGTACGCGCATACATAGCACCATCTACTATAGATGAGTGATATCGTCCTTCTGTTTTGTTATACGCATATAGGCTCGGATGAATCGTATAATAGTTAGAAAAATCGCCGGATTTTCTATCTTCGCGATCCTCTGTTTCCTCGAATCCATAGAATGTACCTACACCTATTCTGAATAATGTACGGAAAGGAACAGCCTCGTCGCTCCACTCACTGACATCACCGGCACCACAGTTGGTACGGACATACAGGTTGTAGTTAGTCGAATGTTTCAACCCCTTAGCAATAAACGTAGTATTTACAGAAGATGCTTGAATGGTATCCTGGAAATCTGCACTTACGAATTGTATATCCCATGCATTGTCAGTAGCCAAATATGGAAGAACTGTTACTTTGACTTCCTCTGCACCGATACTGTCCACTCTGATTTTTGGCACATAGCAGGTAGGTATTTTCTCTACCTTGAAATCATCCATATACACGTCTGTAGTGTTCTTGTAGAATTCAGAGAGAACAATATGTACATTTTCGCCCGAGCAATCTTCCATAGTACGAATAATCTCAGTCCATTCTTTGGAATTAGCCAGAGGATAAACTGTATCTACATATTGAACGGTCTTGAGCAAGCTATCTATATTCGTAACATCGGTAGCATAACCAATCATTATACCATTGGGCGATGCAACAGCAGAAGCAGTCTTCAGTTTGAAAGATAGCATCACCTTGTCGATATTGCCACCTATAGGCAATGTGGCTATGGTCGGACGTTTATCTTCTGCGCCATAACTACTGCTACTAATTTTCCACTGCAGACCGTTACCTTCGTCACCATACTTAGCGGAAGAGTATATACATGGATAGGAGGCTGCCTCGTCTTCATTACCATTATAAAATCTTCTCCAGCAAGCGGGATAGTATTTGCTACCGGATTGGTATCGGTCAAAATTATCCTTATAAGGTAGTATTGCTACTTCCGGACATTCGGTAGTGAATACCGTGCCTTCCAAGCACCATTCACCTTCACCGCCATCACAAAGCGATTTGACATACAAATAATAAGTGATGTTACCATTCAAACCTGTCAATGTATGCGTAGTTCCGTTGATGGTATCATTAATCACATAATCACGGTTGGTTTCCAAGAACTTGTCTTGCAATTCCGAAGTGGTTACCATCACACGATACGTATCATTGATGCCTTTCCAAGAAGCGAGTGCCGAGTTGTTGGTGATATTGCTTAACTTCAAAGATATAGGAGTTCCACAATCGGTAATCGTATCAAATTTGATGTTATCAATAAAGAAGTAATTGTCTTGATTGAATTCCGACAAGAATGCCACATGTTTACCATACTCATGCTGGAAACCCTCGTACTTATTGAAACGTACGATAGATTTGTGCACGGCATTATCTGTGTAAGTAATGGTATCTATTGCCGAGAAAGTACCAATATCCGCAGGGTCCGTTACCACACCTACAATGATACTTCCCGCATAATTACCCAAAGGCTCTATATTATCAATAGCAGAAAAGGTATATGTCTTTGAAGCACGTCCCAAGAACGAAATCTGCAGACGCTTGATGCTATCCACATTCACTGCCGGCATAATCGCATAAGCGCCATTCTTTGCCGCATCCGCTTGTGTGCGGAAACGCAAAAATGCCTCACCGGCAGGTGCTGCTTCACCTTTACCTACGTATGGTATATACAGATAGTCTTTAATACCTTTCTTTCCAACCGTCCAGCATGGCATCACATGAGGATCTGAAGAAGCACCACTCGTCTGGGGATCGAAACCCTCTTCAAAAGTGATGGTTCCCATTTCTGCAGCCGTCTGCGGTGCACATAAGGTCTGGAAAGAAGTTACATTCCATAGAGACCGGTCTTCCTCACAAAGCGTCTGAACAGCCACGTAGTATTGCGTAGTACTTTCTAAATCCTTGAGTGCAAACACACGATTACTCAAGATAGTTGTATCTTTCAGCATCGCAGGATTGGCAAGTATCTTGGTAAAATAAGCCGCCCCCCCCGTATCGGAGTTCAGGCTGTCGGCCTCAATAGGCATTTCCTTCGACAACAGCATACGTACATCGATATTCGCAGAAGAATACATCAAACGTGCAGAATTGTCAGTCAACCGGGATATAGTTGGATAGGCTTTAGGACAAGCCGATTCCGAAATTTCGATATCGTCGATATAATAACTGGTAGTATATGTGAGCGCAGCAGAAGTAGAGAAGACTATATGGTTGCCCATTCCCTCTTTGTAGCCACATGCACCCAAGTTGCACTCTACTTGACACCAAGTATTTCTATCCGGTGCCTGATACTCATAAAGCGACTTAAATGTACTCCAATCGTCAGGATCGGTCATTACACCCACATACATTGCGAGTGTTTTGCTATCACCACCTCTTGCCCAGAACGACACCGTAACATTCTTCATATCCTTGGCATCTATTTCCGGTGTTGTGAACCACGATGGTCCACCGGCAGAAGCCTGTGCATACAAAGACGCCCCGGCATAGCCCGAATAAGAGTAACTGTCTTTGCTCGGTACTGCCGTTGTCGTTTTACCTACATGGATAAAGGGTACGTAACTCGGTTTCGGTTTATATTCATCACCACCATGACGCGTCCAGCATTCCGGGAATGTACTCTTGTCGTATGACGTAATGGCTGTGGTAGAAGCCGTGAGATAACCCTCAAATCCTTGACGTGAAGCCGATGAATTAGGCACCAGTTTTATACATTGGGTCCATGCATTATATACCTCACTCCATTCTTCACCATCTATTGCTTTCAGGTAAACGTAGTACCCCGTTTGCGGTTTCAAGCCATTGATAGTAAATGGATTATTGGTAATCGTACTATCCTTAATAACAATCTTGGAAGCATCTACTTTATCCAGATTATCCGTATCAATCTCATCGGTGGTTACCCAAATCTTCCAACCATTCTCGGATTCGCCTTGCCAAGAGATAGTTACGCTATTGTTACCTGCATCTTCGGTCTTAAATCCAAAAGGAGTAATATTGGTCAGACTCTCGAAAGTAATATCATCCACATATACATAACGTGTCGTTACACCATTATAACAATACTGTTGGAATACGAAGTACTTGCCCATGGAGGCAGACCATTGCGGATTAACACTATAATACTTATCAAACCGGCTGGTTTGAGGAATCGCTATCGTATCCAACCAAGTGATAACGGCATTGGTATCCGTCTGATTGGCCACACCTATACGCAACGTATCAGAACCCGCGATATTATCCCCTTTCTTCGCCCAGAATGAGACCTTCACGTTAGCATAATCATCAATATCCAATGCCGGAGCAAACAATCGACCGGCACGTCCGGGACCGGCACTCTTAAAATAAACACCGGCATAATTGTTGTATTTTGCCTTTGCATTGAGTTGCGGATAAGCGTCTGTCGATGCCACATTCCAACCGGCCGCCATAGTGCCTGCACCAGAGCCATAGTAATCAAAGTCCTCCAAATATGGCAACGCTACTGCCTCGGGTGTACCCAAAGTAAACTCAACCGGACGACTCCAATAACTATTTTCATTCTCACCACAAACGGAACGAATATATGCATAATATGTACGTCCCCAATGCAGTTTTCCCGTAGGAATTGTAAACTCATTCACATCATTGAGCGTATCGGTATATACTACCGAAGCGGGTGATGCCAAAGCCGCAGTCAAATCGTTCTCCGTTTTACCGCCATCGGTATCTACCAATATATGGAACGAGTGCATATTGCGCGCCGTCCATTCCAATGTAGCCGTAGAAGATGTAACATCTTTCACGCCCAACTTAGGCACTACGCAATCAGAAAGTACATCTATCGTAACATCATCCAAAACAGGATAAGATTTCATATATGAACTACTGGTAGCCCCTCCTGCCTCGTTCTCCGTCCAACGAATGGCAATATACTTTCCGTTCCCCGTATAGGAAAGGAAATCGGTATAGCAAAGTGCATAACTCTCTGAAGCCGTAGCAAACGAAGCAACTGCTACAAAAGTGGTTAAATCGGCAGGATCAGTCATTACACCGACCGTAACTTCCGTATTCTTATAAGAAGAAGAGTAAACACGCATATAAAACTCCATCTCCAAACCTTGTACTACAGAGTCTTGTACAGGAAACGCAATCCACGCATCACGTCCGAGTTCCAAAGAGTAGTTCAATGCTTGCGAACCACTGTTCACATATTTCTTAGTGGTTTGGAATGTCGGGTAATTGCTTGCCGTAGAGTACACTCCCACATATTTCGGGTATTTGGTAGAAGAAGTACCTATTGTGATTGTTCCCTCCGAAGTCTCAAATCCAAACTTCATCGGCAGTGTTTTCTTGTACGAAGTCGCGAATGATTTAGCCGCCGACCACTCGCCGCCTTCCGCCTGCACATAAGCATAATATTGTGTGCCTTCTGTCAAACCGGTAGCCTTATAAGCAGACGTAGAAACCTTTGCCTCCACTACACGTTTTGCCGCTGCAATCGTACTTGCGTCATCTGCATTTTCGGTAGAAATCAACACATTATAAGCCGAGGCTACATTATCCCATGTCAACTCCGCACCCGTTGCCAATGGTGCCACTTGAATGCCGCTGATAGTAGGTACTGCCGGTCTTTCCTCTATAGTTAAATCATCAATATAGAATTGGTTCGGTTCATCAAATTGGCTCACAAACGCCACATAACGCCCTTCACCCGTGTATGAAGCAAGACTAACCAGCACATTCTCGTATGTTGCATAACGCCACATCTTAACGGTATCCACCGCAACGAAAGTTGTAATATCATCCGGATCATCCATCACGCCTACAATTATCGCCCGTGCGTTCGTCTTATACGAACCAAAATTACCCAACGAGCCCCAAAAACGGACTTGGCACGTACTTATGTCGTCCACATCCATCATCGGTGTAGCCGCATAGGCATAGTTCTTGGCGGCGATATTCGCACCGGAACCCGGAGAAGTCTTGCCTGCAAAGCACAATGCATAGCCACTGCGAACAAAATACTTTGCTGCAGTAGCCGATTGGTTGCAGTTGATATACGGTGTCGTAATAGCCAAGTCGGTACCGAAAGTCCAATCTTTGTGCTGTCCCACTACGGAAGATTGAGAAATATCAAAATTCTCATAATACGGCAGATTCTCAATCGCTTTCATATAGAATGGGTAAGCCCCCCAATCACTGTTCTCATTTTCACATAGAGAACGAACAAAAGCCACATAATTGGTCTTACCTTCCAGATTGGTCAACTGAACATAAGTCTGCCACCCGCTGACAACCGTATCTTTCACAATCAGCCCATTGGCCTTGGCTGACTCGATATCAGTATCATCTATATCAAAAATTTCATCTGTTTTTGCAACGATAATATGAAAATTCACAGCATCGAAACTGGCTAACCAGTTGAGGGTTACCTCGTTTTTATGCATATTGGTTACAGTCATATCATGCGGAATAGTACATTCGGGTTTGGAACGAACAACTACACTATCCAACACAATACCGCGCCCCATATTCTCACTACCTTCAAAGCAGACTTGATAGGTCTTGCCTACACGTGGCAGTTCGACCGTTTCTTTGGTCCACATCTGAATAGGTTGTGTAAATTCCTGCAGAAGCACCCAATTACTGCTTTCCGACACACGATATAAGACACGTAGAGTATCAAAATCGGCTGTCCACTTCATCTGCGCATGATAGTAGCGAAGAATCGGCTGGAAAACCGTGTCAAGATTCATTACCGGAGTAATAAGACGTGTCTTATATCCTTTAGACTCCCCTGTCGTGTTACGAAGCAGAGCACGACCTAACCCGGACACTGCTCCATCCGGATACAACAAAGATTCTCCCGAAACAAGGGGTTCTGTCACCCATTTCTGATCTCCGAACACGCTTTCTTGCGTCCAGCCCGCGGGGATACCCTTCTCGAAACTCTCTGACAAAACAATCGTCTGAGCCCCAAGGTTCACAATAATAGCCGCCACGGCTATCAAAAGAACGAGTAGTTTTTTCTTCATACGCTTAAAATTGTTGATATGATAAATAATACTTAATAGCAATCAATGGCCTATCTTTGACTGCCACAATATGTTATATAGAAGACGCTGATTTAATCAGCATCTTCTACCTGAACAAACACTACGAATTTCTATCATTAAACAAGTACACGCCATACAAGACCCCACATCCAAAAGGAAATGGTGCTTGGAATAACGGTAACCCAAACCAATCGAAGATAAAGCCCCGACAGAGCGAAGAATATCCCTATTTTCCTGGGGGGGGTATTCGCCTATATATGCCTCGTCTAAAGAAAAGCGCACGAAATGGGACTGAGCAGAACACTCAACAGCAAGGGCAGACAACAATACGCCCACAAGGAAACAGCAGAATACAGTCTTGTTCATAACTCGACCTATTTTTACTATGAAACACTATGCGTCCCAAAACGCACGGCAAAGATACGAACAATGTAGCAAATACGCAAATGCAAAACAAAAGAAAACGGCAAAAAGATAACTTTTTTGCATTTTTACCCCCCCCTTTGCAACAGGGAATAAATATCTATACATTTTATGCAATCGATATTCCCCCATACCCCGTTGCATTAAAATAAGGAACAAACAACAGAACGACCGGTTTTATTTACGCCAACCGCCTATTGTTTTCTTCGTTCACGAACTATCAACAGTGCTTCCTCGCGCACTTCGGCAGGCAGTTCGATATTGCGCAGTTGCAGACTGCGCACCCACCCCGCCACATCTTTTTCCTGCAGCGTATCGAACACCTCCTGTATCTGTTTGCTTTGCGCAGGGGTATATTGTTCGGCAGGAATACCGGACAAAGCGTCCAACTCCTCGTCGTCGTAATACTCTATCTTGGCATTGGTCTGCAGGAGCGTCTCGCGCTCGCAAACCAAGTGCTGCCCGCAGCACTCACCGTCTGCCACGTTCTTCTTCGGTTCGGGTGTTCTGCCTTCTTTGGCATCTCTGCGGGCACGTATCTCAAAGGCAATCAGTATCCCGATGCCTAAAAGCACGAATAATATAAGGGGAATTAAGGTTTCCAAGTTAGTTGATAGTTTAAAGTTGATAGAAGTTTCAGAGTTGATAGCTTAGAGTTAAAAGAAGTTTGTAAGTGGAAAATTTTAATGGTTTTGTACATATTACTCCCCTACTTAACGATGCGGGACGCATCGTCTCCACACTCTCTACTTCTTCCAACTATCTACTCTCCACTTTTAACTATTATTCTACATCATCTTCTTCAATGACCAGATTGTTGATAATAAAGTTCTGCCGCTCGGCGGTATTCTTACCCATATAGTACGCCAGCAAGTCGCCCACAGCGTCCTCTTTGCGGAGCGACACCTGGTCGAGACGCATCTCCTTCCCGATAAAGCCCTTGAACTCATCAGGCGAAATCTCTCCCAAACCTTTGAATCGGGTTATCTCGGGGTTCTTTATCTCGTCTATCGCCCGCAGACGTTCCTCCTCCGTGTAGCAGTAGCGCACCTGTTGCTTGTCCTTGACGCGGAAAAGCGGCGTCTGCAATATATATACATGCCCTTTCTTGACAAGGTCCGGGAAGAACTGCAGGAAAAACGTAAGCATCAGCAGACGGATATGCATTCCGTCCACATCCGCATCGGTAGCGATAATCACTTTGTTGTAGCGCAGTTCATCCAAACCGTCCTCAATATTCAACGCCGATTGCAGGCAGTTGAACTCCTCGTTCTCATACACAACCGACTTGCTCAACCCGTAGGAGTTGAGGGGTTTGCCGCGCAACGAGAACACCGCCTGCGTGCGTACATCGCGGCTCTTGGTGATAGAACCCGACGCCGAAAGACCCTCCGTAATGAAGATACAACTATCCTGCCGCAGATCATCGTCAGCATTCTTTGCCGACTTCACAGGCTTGGTATCATTGAAATGCACCTGACAATCCCGCAGTTTAGGATTGTTGAGCAGGTTCTTCTTCGACCGCTCGCGTGCCGCCTTGGTGATTCCGGCAATGGCTTTGCGTTCTTTCTCCGAGTCCTGTATCTTCTGCAGCATCACCTCTGTTATCTCCGGGTGCTTATGCAGGTAGTTGTCCAGTTGCTGCTTCACAAAGTCATTCACAAACTTATTGACCGACAACCCGCCGGTGGGCGACATGTCCTTTGAGCCGAGTTTAACTTTCGTCTGGCTCTCAAACACCGGCTCCTCTACATTGATGGCTATTGCCCCGACTACACCATTGCGGATGTCGGTCATATCCATATTCTTATTGAAGAACTCCTTGACCGTGCGCCCGATGGCCTCGCGGAAAGCCGCTTGGTGGGTACCACCCTGAATGGTATGCTGTCCGTTGACAAACGAATGATACTCCTCACCCGACTGGTTGGTATGCGTCAGCGCAATCTCTATATCCTCGCCTTTGAGGTGAATAATCGGATATAGAGGCTCGGTGGTCATGTTCTCCGTCAGCAGGTCGAGCAACCCGTTCTTCGAACTGAACTTTTTGCCGTTATAGATCAACACCAAACCCGTGTTCAGATACGCATAGTTGCGCATCATCTCCTCTATATAATCGTCTCGGAATTGATAATTCTCAAATAGGCCGCGCGAGTTGTCGGGCGTGAACTCGATGCACGTACCGCGTTTCTCCGTACCCGTATATTCCTGCACATCGGTATCGCTCACAAGATGCCCTTGGCGAAATACCGCTTTGCGCGTCTTCCCGTCGCGAAACGACTGCACACTAAACTCCATCGACAGGGCATTCACCGCCTTGGTACCCACTCCGTTCAAACCAACCGATTTCTTAAACGCCTTGGTATCGTATTTGCCGCCCGTATTGAGCAGCGAAACAGCCTCCACCATCTTACCTAATGGAATACCGCGCCCGTAGTCCCGCACACGCACACTGCCGTTCTCCACCGTAACCTCAATCACTTTTCCTTCGCCCATACGGAACTCGTCGATTGAGTTGTCGATAGTCTCTTTGATTAGCACGTAGATACCGTCGTCCGAGTGCGAACCGTCGCCGAGTTTGCCGATATACATACCCGGACGGCGGCGAATATGCTCACGGTCGTCTAAGTGAATGATGTTGTCATCATTATACTCTGTTGCGTTCAAATTGATTTCGTCTTGCGAAGCCATAATCCTCTTTGTTTTCTTTGGAGGCACACCACCCCATAGTAAATTCTGCTTGCAAAGTTACTGCTTTTTTTTGAGATATGCAAGCCGCAGCGCACCTAAATACAATCCGGTTGTTCAAAGAAAAACATACGGGATTTATGCAAAATCTACCATGTCAGTAGTCCCGTATAGCAATTACGGCGAAAAGAAAGCAACGTGATTCATCCTTATATTGTGCTGTATCTCTTGTGCATACTATGCATGTTTATTGTGTATCTGCTTTTTTTTCTGTAATTTTGCAGGCAAAACAAACCGACAAAACAATGGAAACAGGATTAAAATACACCGGTAGGCTCATCGTAGATGAAGCACATACAGCAGCGGTTATGGGTTCGGGCGACATGCCCGTACTGGCGACACCGGCAATGATGGCACTGATGGAAAATGCGGCAATGATGGCGGTAAAAGACCAACTCCCCGAGGGAAGCACCACCGTGGGCGGGCATATAGAGAGCAGCCACCTGCGACCGACTGCTATCGGGCAAGAAGTGTATGCAACTGCCGAACTGACAAAAACAGACGGCAGGAAACTCTATTTTCACGTGGCGGCCTATCAAGGCGAAACACTGATAGGCGAAGGCGAACACCTGAGGTTTATAGTGGACCGAGAGAAATTCTTAAGCAAAATATAAGCAAGGAACGCAGAGCGGACTATAGTTTTGGAGGATAAGCCAAACTATAATGCACTTCCGGTAGATTATTAAGCAGATTATTAACGTGCTGATTATTAAACAACTATAATCAGCACCGCTGTTCCTGTATCATCCTTACGCCGACCTCACGCCGACAACTACGGTATTTTTACGGTTGATACACGGTAGATATACGATAGATACACGATAGATAATCGGTTCATTCAGCAACTTGTTTTTATCTATTATTCGGCATTTATTGTCCATTATTCGTTATTTTTGCAAACTGCATATTGCAATATATGAAAAAAATTTGTAAATTATGTGTTTTTTTCATAACTTTGTACCCGTTTTTGGGACTAACCAATCTGATACATGTCTTTATACCCCTCTATCGGACAAATTTCCGTAGGTCGGGCTGAAGTGGACAACGTCTGTTTGTGCAACGTAGATGGTTTCGCAATGGCATTTTCGATCTGTGTATTAGTAGAGGTGAACGCCCATAACGAGAAACGTTGTGTGGCGTTAGTTGTATCGTCGAGAGATATCTGCCGCCTTTTACGAACACATCAACAGAACCTCAATAGTTTGGCTTTCACGCCTATCGGGAAACACACATATATACATCATCAACGCGCTAAATTGGTTTTGTGGTGCATACTGCACCACGCATAAAATACATAAAATACATAAAATACATTACAGACCATGAATACTATACAACATTATTCCAAGTCATTATTTCTTTCTCTATTTCTCCTCCTCTCCATCGGAAATGTATGGGGAGAAAATGTGTATTTCATTGCTACGGAAGTCAATCTGAGCAAAACGAAAGTTGTTGCCACTTGCTCCATCACTTTCGGTGCCACACAGGGTGGTAATGGTAGTGTGTCTGCAAAGGTGACAAATGATGAGGTACCGCTTTATTTTGATAAAAATCTTGAGGTTTTAAAGACGGTAATATCATGTGCTGAGAAGGCTGCAAAGATTAGAAAAGCTGAGGAAAAGGCAAAGACCAATCTGCTCACGAAGCAGAAGTTCTCCTTTGATTCAAACGGAAAGCTGGCCAATTGTGAGAGCAGGGATGCTTCAAAGTGTGAGATTTTCATAGTCGAGGGAGATTCGGCAGGAGGCTCGGCAAAGATGGCAAGAAACCGTATGTTCCAGGCAATCATGCCGATTCGAGGCAAGATTTTGAATGTTGAAAAGGCAAGTATTGATAAGGTGCTCGCAAACGCGGAAATAAAGACAATGATAAATGCGTTTGGCTGCGGATTTTCAGAAGGCTATGGAAATGATTTTGATATAACAAAGCTTCGCTATGACAAAATCATCATTATGGCCGATGCCGATGTGGATGGAGCGCATATCTCTACACTGCTTTTGACTCTCTTCTTCAGGTTTATGCCGGAGCTCATTCTGGAGGGACATGTATATGTTGCCATGCCACCGCTTTCCGCAGAGCTTGAAGAGGAATATGCAAGGCTTACGTTCAGCGGAGACAAAAAGGCCAGAGAACTCCTTGTTACTCATAATCTCAGGCTTGTGGTTTATATCGCAAAAAAATTTGAGAGTACGGGAATAAATATCGAGGACCTTATCTCGATAGGAAGTATAGGACTTATAAAGGCAGTGAATACATTTAATCCGGATAAAAACATAAAGCTTGCCACGTATGCGTCAAGATGCATCGAAAATGAGATTCTCATGTATCTTCGTAAAACAAACAATCAAAAGCTTGAGGTATCCATTGACGAGCCGCTGAACGTCGATTTTGACGGAAATGAACTACTGCTATCTGATATACTAGGAAGCGATGCAAACCTCGTTAATTCGGAGATTGAGAGTGATGACGAGAAGTTTATACTAAATAAAATCGTCGCTTCACTTTCTCCGCGTGAAAGAAAAATCACGGCGCTCAGATACGGGCTTTTATTAGGTTAGTTATTACGCTTTAGTAAATTTACCATCGGTAACTTTTAATCCCTTTGCTGATGCTGTTAAATTATCAACAATCGAATAATCATCTACCACCATACGTATTCCCAGAATATCAT
>OQVT01001214.1_pt1 | contig 16044 bp, 14 predicted proteins | sample 1691561 | NCBI WGS metagenome assembly OQVT01 (sample SAMN03418260, study PRJEB22391) | human gut metagenome | biome: human-gut; feature: organic feature; material: feces | host: Homo sapiens | place: Tanzania | collected 2013-01 | reverse complement strand
ACTATGCACCGGTTGATGATTTTATAGTGAAGATCACAGAGAATCATCCGGATACACCGCAGACATGGCCGAAAAAATAAGAATCAAGGATATCGCCGAAAGGGCTGGCGTATCTGTAGGTACTGTCGATAGAGTTCTTCACGACCGCCCTAACGTCTCCAAACCTGCCCGCGAAAAAGTGGAACAGGCGCTCAAGGAGATGAACTATCAGCCTAACATGTATGCCAGTGCTCTGGCATACAACAAGTCATATACCTTCTACTTGCTACTTCCGAAGCATGAATCTGAGGCTTACTGGGAGGAGATTGAGGAAGGTGCACGAAAATGTGAGGAAAGCAAACGCGATTTTCACATCAACGTGAAGATCAACTTCTATGAGCGCTCCTGCGAGGAGTCTTTCATCGAACAGGGAAAGGCTATCATCGAAGAAAAGCCGGAGGGGGTCATCATCGTACCTTCATCTCTTGAAATAACCAGAGCGCTTACCGACCAGTTGCATGAGTTGAACATTCCGTTCATCTTGCTCGACTCCTACATGCCTGATCTCCGCCCACTTTCCTTCTTCGGACAGGATTCTTTCTGCAGTGGTTTTTTCGCTGCCAAGATGCTCATGATGCTTGCTTTTAAAGAAAAGGAGATTATGCTGATGAGACAGACAAAGAACGGAATCGTGGTCAGCAAGCAGCAGGACAATCGCGAGGTAGGGTTCCGTCACTATATGCACGACCATTTCCCAAGCGTCAAGATCAATGTGCTCGACCTGCCACTCGATGGTTCCCGCGCTGAGTTCATGAAGATGCTGGAGAAATATTTCGCTACATATCCTGATACACATCATTGCATCACCCTCACCTCGAAAGCTCATATCGTGGGGGACTTCCTGCTGAAGACCAACCGCCGTGATGTTCAAATTATGGGATATGATATGGTGGAGAAGAATGCAAAATGTCTGAGAGAAGGAAGCATCTCCTTCCTTATCGCACAGCATGCCTACATGCAGGGATATAACTGTGTGGAGACGCTCTTCCGGGCACTCGTTCTCAAGAAAAAGGTAACACCCGTGAACTATATGCCTATCGAGTTGCTGATGAAGGAGAATATCGACTTCTACCGCCGAACTCAATTATAGAAAGATAGTAGGAAATAATAGAATTTTATGTAATTATAAATATTAAAAAACATAACTACAGATGAAACAATCAAGCTTTATCAAAATTAACCCTGCCGACTCGGTAGTGGTTTGCTTGTGCCCTATGAAGAAGGGCGAGACCATCGAAGTAGATGGTAAGTCTATCACCCTCTTGCAGGATACTCCTGCCGGACACAAAGTGCTCATTAACGATGCACCTGAAGGAAAGGACATCATCAAGTACGGTTACCCTATCGGTCATGCTAAGAAAGATCTGAAACAGGGTGAGTGGGTCAACGAGAATAACCTCAAGACCAACCTTGCCGGCACTTTGGAATATACTTACAATCCTGTGGATGAACAGTTGAACATCGAGAAGGAAGACCGCACCTTCCTGGGCTACGTGCGCAAGAATGGTGAGGTCGGTGTAAGAAACGAAATCTGGGTAGTTCCTACCGTAGGCTGCGTGAATGGCGTAGCAGAGAAACTGGTTGAGCAACTCAAGCAAGAAACAAAATGCGAAGGCATTGATGCCATCCACGCTTGGCACCACAACTTCGGCTGTTCTCAGCTCTCTGGCGACCACGAGAATACCCGCAAGGTGCTTCGTGACATCTGCCTCCATCCAAATGCTGGTGCTGTGCTCGTTCTTTCACTCGGATGTGAGAATAATCAGCCTGACGAGTTCATGGAGATGCTCGGCGACTATGACAAGGATCGCATCAAGTTGCTCGTGACACAGCAGGTGGAAGGCGACGAGCTGGAAGTGGGTATGGATATGCTCTGGCAGCTCTACGACAAGGCTAAAACTGACAAGCGTCAGGAAGTTCCTGTCAGCAAGTTGCGCGTAGGTTTGAAGTGCGGTGGTTCTGACGGGTTCAGCGGTATTACTGCCAACCCATTGGTAGGTGAGTTCTCTGATTGGCTCGTTGCTCAGGGCGGTACTTCTATCCTTACTGAGGTTCCTGAGATGTTCGGTGCAGAGACGATTCTCATGAACCGTTGTGAGAACAAGGAATTGTTCGATAAAACCGTTCACCTCATCAATGATTTCAAGGAATACTTCCTGAGTCATGGCGAACCTGTTGGCGAGAATCCTTCACCAGGCAACAAGGCGGGTGGTATCTCTACATTGGAAGATAAAGCTCTCGGTTGTACACAGAAGTGCGGTCGTGCACCAGTCAGCGGTGTATTGCAGTATGGTGACCGTCTGGAGACAAATGGTTTGAACCTCCTTTCAGCACCAGGCAACGACCTCGTAGCAGCTACAGCCTTGGCATCAGCAGGATGCCAGTTGGTTCTCTTCACCACCGGTCGCGGTACCCCATTCGGCACCTTCGTACCAACCATGAAGATTTCTACCAACAGCACCTTGGCAAAGAACAAGCCAAACTGGATTGACTTCAATGCCGGCGAGCTGGTAGAGGGCACAGAGATGAAAGATCTCGTACGCAAGTTCATCGACAAGATCATCTCCGTAGCCAGTGGAGAAGAAGCTCGCAACGAGGAAAATGGTTATCGCGAGATTTCCATCTTCAAGAATGGAGTAACACTGTAAAGAATTAGAAATGAGAAATTAGAAATGAGAAAAGGATTATTGGCTTTATCGCCACTGATTTTATTGATAGCAATGATAGCCCTCTTTACGGGATATTCCGCAGAGGAAAGTCATAAGGATACGAGCCTGTCGCTCACCGTGGCATTCATGATTTCAAGCATCTATGCCGTAGCCATCTCGGGCGGTATGCCTATCAGGAAACGCATCGACACCTATAGTCGAGGGGCTGGAGCCAACAACCTCATGCTCATGCTATGGATATATGTGCTGGCTGGTGCATTCGCTGCATCGGCAAAGGCGATGGGAGCAGTAGATGCCACCGTCAACCTTGCCCTGAGCTTGTTGCCAGCCAGCATGATATTACCCGGTCTCTTCCTCGCTGCCTGCTTCATATCGCTCTCGATAGGCACCAGCGTGGGAACCATCGTAGCTCTCGTGCCCATCGCTGCCGGTCTCGCCCACTCTGTGGATGCCAACTTAGCACTGACCGTGGCCATCATCGTGGGTGGAGCCTACTTTGGCGACAACCTGTCTTTTATCTCTGATACAACGGTCGTAGCTACCCAGACACAAGGTTGCCAGATGAGTGACAAGTTTAGGGTAAATGCCCTCATCGTCATCCCTGCTGCCATCATCATCCTGATTATATATGGAATATTGGGCGCAGGAACCAAGGCACCGACCCATATCGATGCGGTACAATACATGAAGGTTCTACCTTATATAGTAGTACTCGTCACGGCTATTGCTGGCATGAATGTGATGGCAGTACTGACATTGGGTTCCATTCTCTGTGGCATCATCGGCATCATCGATGGCGGTTACGACATTTTCGGATGGTTCTCTGCCATGGGCAATGGCGTGATAGGAATGGGAGAACTCATCATTATCGCTATGATGGCTGGAGGTATGCTTGAGATCATCCGTGAAAACGGAGGCATCGACTTCATCATCTCCAAGATTACAGCTCATGTAAACAGCAAAAGAGGTGCCGAACTGTCTATCGCTGCCCTCGTCTCAATGGTGAATATCTGTACTGCCAACAATACGGTGGCGATTCTTACCGTGGGAAATATCTCTAAGAAGATAGGTGACAAGTTTGGGGTAGATAACCGCAAAGCAGCAAGCATACTTGATACCTTCTCCTGTACCATACAGGGATTGATACCATACGGCGTGCAGATGCTCTTGGCGGCAGGACTCTCAGGTCTCAGTCCGCTCGACATCATCCCTTACCTCTATTATCCAATGGCTATCGGCTTAGCAGCCCTATTTGCCATTCTCTTCAGATACCCAAGAAGATTCAGTTAAAGAATAAATAGGAAATTCAGTTTCTGGGAGAAGAAAGAATGAAAAAGGAGGAATGAAAGAAAGGAATAAAGGAAGGAATGATTAAATGAACAAGGAGGAAGGAAGAATGAAAGAGAGGAAAATGAAAGGAAATAAGGATTTTTAAAATAAGAATCACGATGGACTTTTTACAGAGAAATCTTTTCACGAAATTGCGCTCGGAAAACTTCGGTACGCAGGAGGAACTGGAGGCGATGACCACCTTCAAGAAAAAGAAGATTGCGCAGATGATGAAAAACCTGAACAACGTGCCTTCAGGGGAAGTGCTCATGCACAACAGTTTTCTCAACAGACGTTTGACCAAGATTCAGAAAGAGGAACCGCACGTCATTGATACGTCCATGGAAACTGTCTATCTGCTCCGACTGATCGTGAGCAATGGCAATGCCATGCTTTCTGGCGGCATCAGCATCAGAGGCATCATCCAACTGGGACAATATCTGCGCACCAGAGGAGACAAGGTGGATTTCGTAAAACTCGACAATTGGCTCACCAAACTGCATCTGCAGAGAATGGCTCAACTGGAAGGAAGCGTGCTCATCACCTTCTTCAACTTTGAACAGGATGAAATCCCGTTTGTCAAGTTGGTAGAGAGAGGAGCCTATAAATTGACCCTTCGCTCACTATACTACAACATCAAGGACATGGAAGACATCAAGTTCCAGCAATCACAGGTAGGATTCGTGCATACTACAGGCGGTTCCATGCGCAAGAACCTGCGCCGAAGTATGAGATTCTTCGGATATGCACCAATAGAATCTGCCAGCAACTTCTTCAACGGTTTCTTTAGATCACTCTCTGAAATCGAAGAATAAAATATAAAATTTATATAAAAAAAGCGCACGCCTGACTCATATATCAGACGTTTTTCGTAACTTTGCATTTATGAAGCGTATTTTTATAGTAATCATAGCAATAATCATGTCCCTCGGCATCCAGGCGCAAGTGCAATGCGAGGATACCTGTCAGCATGTACATGGCATCGACCTGAGCCACTATCAGGGCAATGTGTTCTGGGAAACTGTAGGTGATAACTCCAAAATGGCTTACGTATATCTCAAAGCTACGGAAGGAGCAACCAACGTGGACAGTAAATATAAACAAAACATAGACCTGGCTCATAGATATGGACTGAAAGTTGGTTCATATCATTTCTATCGTGCCCGTATTCCACAACAGACTCAGTTGGAAAACTTCATGGCACAATGCCGACCTGGCGATCAGGATCTGCTGCCGATGATAGACGTGGAAACCAAGAGTAACCTGCCTACAAAGGAATTCTGTGACTCGCTCTTCAAGTTCCTGCATCTCGTGGAGAAAGCCTACAAGCAGAAACCGCTCGTCTATACAGGTGCCAACTTCTACGACAACTACCTGCTCGGCAAGCTCAACAGTTACAAGATCATGATAGCCCAATACAGCAAGCGAGAGCCTGTGCTACGTGATGGCAGGGATATTGAGATGTGGCAATATACCGGAAAGGGGCGACTCAACGGCGTAAACGGATATGTAGATAAAAGCCGGTTTATGGGAAAACATAAGTTGAGAGAAATCAGATTCCGACACCGATAAAGGGGAATCAGAATCTGATAACGAGAAAGCAAGAATTATTTAGTAATATATAATATTTTGAAATAAAATGGCAATTATAAAATGTCCAGAGTGCGGACATCAAATCAGTGACAAAGCACCCGTTTGCCCAAGTTGCGGCGTAGAAATAGCAGGCAAGGTTATCAAATGCCCTAACTGCGGAGAGGTTTACTTCAAGGTTCAGGAGATGTGTCCTAACTGTCATCGACCTACTTATCAGGCTCAGGTGCCACCCGTTACAGACCCAAAGCCTGTAACTCCACCTGTACCTCCTGTACCACCGACAACTCCTGCGGCACCAGCTTCACCGGTTTCTCCTACTTCATCAGCAACTCCAACTGTTCCGGCAACACCTCGCCCTACAGCACAGGGATCCAAGCAAGATGCAGAGGGAAAGGAACAGCCAAAACAGAAGAAGCCAGGTCTGGTCTTCATCATATCAGCCATCTTCTCTATCTTAGTATGCGGCATTTTCTATTATTTCTACGACAGTGCCAACAAGAACAAGGAACAGGAGGCTTACGAATATGCAATGCAGAGCTCTGACCCGATGGTACTCAAAAGTTACCTGGATACATACAAGGATGCAGATGAGGCTCACCGCGATTCAATCACGGCACATCTCAACATGCTGCAACAGGTAGATCAGGACTGGACCAATGCCCTCGTCAGTGATTCCAAAGAAGCACTGGAGGCATACCTGCAGAAATATCCAAACACACCGCATAAGAACGAGATTTGGAATAAGATAGACTCCATTGACTGGCAGTTAGCCCAGAGAGACAACTCGGTGGATGCTTATCAGGCTTACCTGGATGCACATGCCGACGGTGCTCATATCGAAGAGGCTGAGATTGCCATGAAGAAAATCAAGAGCAGTGAGGTACAGCCAGAAGAAAAGCAGATGGTAAGCGGTCTCTTCCGACAGTTCTTCCAGAGCATCAACTCACGCAATGAGGATGGTCTGACGGCAACTTGCGAGGATATCCTCTCTTCGCTGCTCGGCAAGGCTTCTGCCACCAAGTCAGATGTGGCTACTTTCATGCACAAACTCTACAAGGAAGATGTAAGCAATATGAACTGGCACCTCAACAACGACTACCAGATCAAGAAACGCGAGGTAGGCGATCAGGAATATGAATTCCAGGTACAGTTCTCTGCTCGTCAGGACATCGACAAGACAGATGGCAGCAAGGTAGAGAACAAATTCAAGATCAACGCTACCGTTTCGCCAGACGGAAAGGTTTCTGCCTTCAACATGGCGAAGGTTACCGCAGAATAATTTTCAGGTATGAAAGGTAAGAAGATAACAGGTTAAACTCAAAAACAAAAAAAACTCCGATGTGATTGATATCCATCGGAGTTTTACTTTTTAACAACAAAATACGATATTGCAACCTATTCCCTTATTTTGCTTCTTTCATTTCTTTCAGCAATTCCTTCTGACGTTCGGTGAGTCCCGTAGGAAGTTTCACATTATAGGTGATGATCAAATCACCGAATGTGCCGTCGCCTCGGTCATAGCCCTTGCCACGAACACGAACCTTCGTACCATTCTGAGTCTCTGGTTTGATCTTCAGTTTGATCTTTGAGCCATTGCTCAATTTCACAATACCTTCACCGCCCAACAAGGCAGTGTACATATCGATATTCACATTCATGTTCATCTCACCAGTACTCTGACGGGCATTGCCGCCACATCCGCCGTTACAACCACCAGCACCGAAATCATCCCTAACGTTTCCGCCAAAACCACCGAAACCGCCAAAGCCTCCAGCACCACCAGCGCTACGGCCACGACCACCAAAGAGATTTTCGAAGAAGCTGCTGAAACCGCTGCCTCCCGAACCGAAACTACTGAAATCGAAGCCCTCAAACGGATTGCCGCCACCAGCACCACCGCCGCCGAAGCCTCCGAATCCACCACCAGCCTGTTCATAAGCCTGCGCATTCTTCCACTGTTCGCCATACTGATCATATTTGGCGCGCTTATCTGGATCGGAGATGACATCATAGGCTTCATTCAAAGCCTGGAATTTTGCCTTCGCCTTCGGATCGTTAGGATGCAAGTCGGGATGAAACTGCTTTGCGCGTTTACGATAAGCAGCTCTGACATCCTTCTGAGGGATATTCTTATCCACACCGAGAATCTTATAATAATCTACAAATGCCATAATTACAATTCCTCCATTTTTAATGTTTTTAGCAATTATCCAACAAAAAGTATGCCGTATTCATTTCTTTTTTGTAATTTTGCATCGAAATAGGGATTTTTCATGTGGACTGACAGAAATGATGACTCATCTGTCAGAAACAGTGACATACCCATTCACTGATACTTGATTTACAGAAATTAATAAATTCTTTCAGTTATGAAACAATTAATGGCCGCACTACTGATGGCGCTAACTCTTAATCCAAATGCAATCATGGCTAAACAAAGAACTGTCAAGCTAAGAGTAATAGAAACCAGTGACGTACACGGTTCCTTCTTCCCTTACGATTTCATCAACCGCAAGCCGAAGGCTGGTTCGCTCGCTCGTGTTTCTTCATACGTGGATTCTCTCCGCCAAACCTACAAGGATAATCTCATCCTGCTGGAAAACGGAGATATCCTGCAGGGACAACCTACCTGCTACTATTATAATTATATCGCCACGAAGGAAAGAAACGTGGCAGCAGATGTGGTAAACTACTTGAAGTATGACGCACAAACCTTTGGTAATCACGATGTTGAGACCGGCCATGCGGTTTACGACAAATGGATTAAGGAGCTCAACTGTCCTGTGATCGGTGCCAATATCATCGACACCAAGACCCAGGCTCCTTACGTGAAACCTTATATCATCCTCAACCGCGAGGGCGTGAAGATTGCCGTCCTGGGCATGCTCACTCCTGCCATCCCTAACTGGTTGACAGAAAACCTCTGGAGCGGTCTCCGCTTTGAAAACATGGTGACTTCTGCCAAGTACTGGATGAAGCAGTTACAGGAGAAGGAAGACCCGGATGTTGTGATCGGTCTCTTCCATAGTGGTTGGGACGGCGGTATCAAGACCGAGGAATATGAGGAAGATGCAGCAATGAAGGTGGCACAGGAGGTTCCGGGATTCGACCTGGTGCTCTTCGGACACGACCATACCCGCCATTGCAAGACCATCACCAATAATGAGGGCAAGCAAGTGGTTTGTCTCGACCCTGCCAACAATGCCATCAGCGTGGCCGATGCAGAAATCACCATCACCATCGATGAACATACCATCAACAACAAGACGGCGCATATCCTGCAGAACAAACAGGTGCATGGCAAGATAGCAGACGTGACAGACTGTCCTATCGATGAGAAATTCATGGCTGCCTTCAAGCCTCAGATGGAAGCGGTAGATAAGTATGTCAACCAGGAAATCGGAACTTTCAAGAACGCCATCTACAGTCGTGAGGCATTCTTCGGCGATTGCGCTTTCAATGATTTCATCCTCAACCTGATGCTCCAGATCACCAAGGCAGACATCGCTTTCAATGCTCCACTGCAGATGAATGCCGTCATCCAGGAAGGTCCTATCCGTGTCAGCGATATGTTCAATCTCTATAAATATGAGAACGGACTCTATACCATGCGCCTCACTGGTGAAGAGATACGCAAGCATCTGGAAATGAGCTACGACCTCTGGGTTAACACCATGAAGAGTCCTGACGACCATCTCCTGCTGCTGGACGAAAAGACTTTCGGCGACCAGCAACGACTCGGTTTCAAGAACTTCTCTTTCAATTTCGACAGTGCTGCGGGCATCGACTACGAGGTGGATGTCACCAAGCCTGACGGAGAGAAGGTGAAGATCCTGCGCATGAGCAACGGACAACCTTTCGATGAGAAGAAATTCTACAATGTGGCAGTGAACAGTTATCGCGGCAATGGCGGTGGTGAACTCCTGACCAAGGGTGCCGGTATTCCAAAAGAAGAACTGGAGAAGCGCATCGTATATCGCAGTGAGAAAGACCAGCGTTTCTATCTCATGGAGGAGATTTCACGTATGGGCGAAATTGAGGCAAAGGCTAACGGCAACTGGAAATTTGTGCCAGAGAATTGGGTGAAGCCTGCCGCTGAAAGAGACTATCAACTTTTATTCGGTAATAAAAAATGAAATATTGGTTTATATTCTGCAAGACGGATATCGTCTTAGAAAAGAGAGAAGACGGAACCTATACGATTCCATGCAGTGAGGAATGCCCGATAGAGACGAAGCCCTGGACACATATCCTCAACATCACTCCGATGGAGGATGGTAAGGAGGTGAAAACGTTCACCATTCCTGAACCTATCACAGACAATCCGAAATACGAGATGTGCGGGCTCCGTCCCAGTTTCTACAAGCTCTCTTCTGCGCTCTACCAGAAGGCTGGAAAGTGTCAGGAATTGAACTACTGGGACCAGAACACCCACTTCTGCGGTGTCTGCGGTGCGCCTATGGAAATGGCAACAGACATCAGTAAGAAATGTACCAACTGCGGCAAGCAGGTTTGGCCATCTCTCGCCACAGCCATCATCGTACTCATCCACAAGGGCGATGAGGTGCTTCTTGTTCATGCCCGCAACTTCAAGGGCAACTTCGACAGTCTCGTAGCGGGATTCGTAGAAACTGGCGAGAGCTTAGAGGAAGCCGTTCACCGCGAGGTGACGGAGGAAACCGGACTCACCATTACCAATATCAAATACTTCGGTTCCCAGCCGTGGCCTTATCCGAGCGGACTGATGATCGGTTTTACAGCCGACTACGCAGATGGGGAGATTCATCTTCAGAAAGAAGAACTCTCCCGCGGAAGATGGTTCAGGAAGGACAACCTCCCTATCCTCCCTGAGAAACTTTCCATCGCCAGAAAGCTCATTGATGCCTGGTTGGAGGAAAAATAATTCATTAACGGTAAAACATGTAGGTGTATGTCAACGAATAAAGAGAAACTCTGGAATGCAAACTATGTGAAGGTGATGACAACCAATTTCCTGTTGTACTTTGCCTTCTACCTTCTTACTCCCCTGCTCCCACTCTATCTGAGCGAGACTTTCGGAGCAACGAAGGATACCATTGGAATCGTACTGAGCGGCTATACCGTGGCAGCTCTCATCATCCGACCATTCAGTGGATATGTAGTCGATAGTTTCTCCCGCAAGAAGGTGCTCATGTTCTGTTTGTCGGGCTTTGCCATCTTCTTTGCCGGTTATATCGCCGCTGGCACCATCCTCATGTTTGCCATTTGCCGCACCCTTCATGGCGGTCCTTTCGGTGCAGTCACGGTAGCCAACAGTACCTGTGCCATCGATGTACTCCCTTCGAGTCGCCGCAATGAAGGTATCGGTCTCTATGGATTGAGCAATAACTTCGCCATGGCTATTGCTCCATCCATAGGAATTTATCTCCACGATTTCGTGGGGAGCTACATGGTTCTTTTCTGGATTGCCTTTTTAGTGGCTTTAGCCTCTGTAATCATCGCAGGAACCATCCGCTTGCCAGAAAAGGAAATTATCAAAAACAAGGAGAAACTCTCTTTCGACCGTTTCTTCCTGACCCGTGCCTGGTTACTCGCCATCAACATCGCCATGTTTGGTTTCTGCTGGGGTGTACTCAGCAACTACCTTGCTATCTACAGCAAGGAGGAATTGGGCATTACGGGAGGAACCGGCACCTATTTTGCCATTCTTTCCATCGGTCTCTTCACTTCCCGTCTGCAAGGTCGTAAGGCATTGAGCCAAGGAAAGTTAACTCAGAATGCAGCCGAAGGTATGTGCATCTCTCTTGTGGGATTTCTTCTCTTCGTAGGCGTTCATCATCCGATAGCTTATTACCTCTCTGCTGCCCTCATCGGACTGGGCAATGGACACCTCTACCCTGCTTTCCTCAACATGTTTATCAATGTAGCCCGCCATGACCAGCGAGGTACTGCCAACAGTAGTATTCTTACCGGTTGGGATTTAGGTTTCGGTATCGGTTGTCTTTTAGGAGGCGTCGTGGCAGAACATTTCAGTTACAATACAACTTTCTGGATGGTAGCGATAGAAAATGCTGCCAGTGTTGCCCTCTTTTTCCTCGCTTCCAAGAAATTCTTTGAGAAAAGAAGAAGAATGGAATAGAACCCAGAATTTTAGAAAAAATATAAATATAATTCCAAAATAATCTTAAAGGAACACGATTGTAACAATTCCAAAGTATAGAAATTCAATAATTATTCATATCTTTGCAGTTCGTTTCGTATCAGGACAACAGCATAGCTGTCACAATTGACACATTTGAATGTATAAGTATTTTTAGAAAAAATCAACAATAGAGATTAATAAATTATGATGAGTAAAAGTTATCTGCTTTCTTTTGCCAAAACAAAAGGAAGCATTGCGGCTGTTGCTTTAGCCGCAGTACTGATGGCTGCAAATGCTACTGTAGCCTCGGCGCAAAATAAAGCGGCGGAAAGCAACGGAACAGAAAAAACGGTTATAGGTGGGGTTGACGACCTTTCTGGCATTGATCCTTCGTCAGCCTATTGTGCAAATGGAACAAATGTAACCGATGGAAATAAGATTTTGTATCTGTATAACGTCGGGGCGAAAAAGTTTCTGGGTGTTGGCGGCAAGTATGGTACCCAAGCCACACTGGATGTTTCACCATATTCCATTTATATGTATTGGAATAGAAATTCAAAAACGATTTTTCTGGAAAGCAAGGTGGGAGGTTCTGGATCTGGCAGATTTTTGGGAATCGCTGAAAATGCGATATTTATGGACAGAGGAGGAGCTATAGTCACCTTTGAGCAAGGCAAGGACTATAATTCAGATACAAACAAGGTATATCTCATCAATATCGCAGGCCAAGGTTATCTCACGGCTTGTCCTGACAACGAGGATAAGATCTGCAATTATCAAAAAAAAGCAGCCGAGGACACCCAGGAATACAAGAATCAGGAGTGGAAGGTTATTACAAAGAATGAGTATTACGAGCTCTTCAAGACAACCCCTGCAAATATGAAATCGGTTGTTGATGCTTCTTTCCTTATCGCATGTCCGGATTTCAGAGTAAATGATACGGATGCTGCGAAATGGAAAATAGAAGGTAAGAGCTTGCCTGCTGATGTGAACAGCCATGTGCGCTTTGGCGACGAAAAAACGTACAGAACGTATAACAATGCGAATATTGCAGGAACTTCTGGTTGGACACCAAGATATGATGGAACTCATCAGACCAACTACGGCAAATATTACTATAGCTACACCAAAGGCTTGCGCGGCTTCACATTCTACCAGGACGTGCAGGTACACAAGGCAGGATGGTTCCTGCTGCGATGCAACGGATTCAGCACATCGAACAGCTCGGAGAACATCACTACGAACGGTAAACCGTTGGCAAACCTGTTCATTACAGTACTCGGTACCGACGGCAAACCGATTAATGATAAATACTCAACAGCTGCTTTCAACGGTGTCAGTCAGGCTGATGCCTATCAGCTTGCTGAGGGATATGATAAAGCCGGTATCGGACACGCCTTCTTCGAGGGAGAGTATGAGAACCAGGTGCAGATATGTCTCGACGACGACCTGGATAATAAAATATCAGATACGAATCCTGTTACACTCCGCATAGGCTTCTACGTAGACCCTACACCCGACGGGAAGCCGGCTGTAGCCGAGGACGAGCTGACCGCCGTAGACAACTTCAAGCTGTATTATGCCGGACCACGACGCAACCCGGAGCTGATTCTCGATGAGGAGTCTACCGACCTGCGCTATCTGACAGAGGCTGCAGACGAATACAAGAACAGCGTGCTGCATCTGAACCGCAAGCTGAACGACAATATGTGGAACTCGCTCATTCTGCCCGTAGACCTGACATGGGGACAGATGAAGCGCACGTTCGGAGATGCCGTGAAGGTGGCAAAGCTTGCGAAACTGACGGAAAACAGCGTGCAGTTCGTGACCGTGGAGCCAGACAGCGACGAGCAAGTGATGGTAACAGCATTCGAGCCATATATCGTCTACCCGCCATACACGAAGGTGCAGTCGGCAGCCTACACCGTAGAACACTTCTATACATCAGAGGGCGAGAACAACAGCGAATGGCTGGGCACTGACTACAAACCGTCTTCCGTCGAAAACAACCGACTGACGAAGACCGTTCCAGCCAACCACTACGATATCACTATGGTGTCGCTCGACAGGGAGAAGCTGATGCAGCATATAAACACCTCCAATTGGGAGTCAAAAACAACCTTCTCTGCCACCGGCGGTGGCCATGGCACTATGGTCTGCAAAGGCACAATGGCGAAGACATACGAGAATGGCAAGATTATCGAGGACAGAGACGACCTCAACGGCGACTATTTCATGTATAAGGGAAAGCTGATACAGGTGCCGCACGGCAATATGAACGACGGCAAGCCGTATTCATACGGACTGAAGGCGTTCCGCTGCTGGTTTGAGCTGACGGACAATGCGTCTGCTGGAGGAAAACCGAGCCAGGTTTCGCTGCTCATCGACGGAGTGGAAGACAGCACCACAGGCATCGCCGACATACACGGCAGCACCGACTGCACATCCTACAAGCGCAGCATAGACGGCGTGTTCAACATGAACGGACAGATGGTGCGCCGCAGTTGCAGCCTGGAGGGACTGCCTAAGGGAATGTATGTAGTGGACGGAAAGAAGATAATTATCAGATAAACCCAAAATAACAGTTACGCAAAATGAAGAAGAACTATATAACTCCAGAAATTAATGTGAAACAGCTCGAGGCTCTTCTCTGCAACGGAGGTATCGTAACGGCGAGCGTATTCAAAGGAAGTACCAAGGGAGAATGTATCAGCAACTTTGACGTAGTCAACGAGAAGGATACCAAGGCTACTGAAGAATACAAAGGCTTGTGGGGAGAGTCGAACAGCAATAATTGGGGCAATGACTGACACCATCGTCTGCTATAGAAACAGATAATGAAAAGAGCGTCAAAGGGCAGGATTCCGGATTTGGAGTCCAGCCCTCTGTTTTTTTCACACTTCCTTCCAATTCACCAATCCTTTACCCTTATCATCCAGCTCTATTGCAAGAGCAAAGCCTGAATCTCTTGCGCATAGAAAGTAGGCAACTTTCTGTTTTAGCCCTGGCACTTTTCTTCACCGCACCATATACATATTTCTTGTTTTCCTTTGCAAGTTGGGCAGGAATGCTGTCCCACACAAGATTGATGCGCGGAACCTCACGGGCTGGGGCATGCTTGGAGAAATCGCGCCGATAGTCTTGCTACACCTGATTCTGTATTGTTCTTACCTCTTTCAACCCTCGTTGCTCCACATGTGCCAACACAGCGACTGGCATACCTCCTACATAATAATACACTACTGTCCAATAATAAAGGGCAATTCGATCTTTGAAACAGTTGAATTATAGTCTTAAATCCCACTTTATTACTATCGAAAAATCACTTCCCTGCCCGGGTATATTTTTCTCCCTGCCCACGCAAAAATTTTTGCGTGGGCAGGGAAAAATAAAAGTGGGTACAGAGATAAAAAAATCGCTTCTTTCGGAAAGACTCGAAAGAAGCGATTTTTTGTTATCATTTAAACGATTTTTTATCCTTTAGATGTGGCATCATTTAGAATGGAAGATCGTCTGCACTACCACCAGCATTGGCATCAGCAGCAGGAGCTGCATTCTGAGCTGGAGGGAATGGAGCAGTTGCACCACCAGCAGGAGCAGCAGGAGCACCCATTGGAGGGAATGGAGCAGCACCAGGCTGAACACCACCCATCATGCCAACAGCATTAGGATCTACCTTCACTACATTCCAGGCACGTACATTGTTAAACCAACGACCATTATATTCGTGAGCATCAATGTCGAATGAAACATTAATCTCCTCACCACTCTGTATGTTGAACTGAGCCAGACGGTCAGCACCAAATACGTCAAACACTAATTTCTTAGGATATTGCTCGTGAGTCTCGATGACAAACGACTGCGACTTCCACTCGCCTCTTGCAGAGACACCGCTTCTTTCAGGCAAAACGGCAATGACCTTTCCTTGTAATTCCATATATTTCTTGATTAATATTTTGTTTCAAAAACGAAGAAAGTTACCTTTCAGTTTGCGAAATTACTAAAAATAGTTCAAAAACTAAAACATTTCTCTGTTTTTTTTGCCTATAACCGATATTTTTTGTATTTTTGTGCTCATATTACAGCTTTTAGGAAACAACAAGTTGCCTACTGGCTCGTCATATAACAGAAACAATAGATTAATAACAACAATATCAGTAACAGATAATATTAAAAATACAAAATACTCATGAGATTTACATTATCCAGTACTGCGTTGAGCAATAAGCTCAACATGCTTGCCAAGGTCATCGGTGGAAAGAACTCTCTGCCTATCCTTGACTGTTTCTTATT
>OQVT01001211.1_pt1 | contig 16048 bp, 22 predicted proteins | sample 1691561 | NCBI WGS metagenome assembly OQVT01 (sample SAMN03418260, study PRJEB22391) | human gut metagenome | biome: human-gut; feature: organic feature; material: feces | host: Homo sapiens | place: Tanzania | collected 2013-01 | reverse complement strand
TGAAGGCGACGATGCCGTCGCCCATGTCGTAGGTCTTGAGTTGTGGTGTGTTATTCATCGCGGTCGTCCTCCTCATATTCAAAATCGTCAAGATATTCAATGTCGTCGGCATCTTCCACGTCGTCGTCGTCAAGGAACTCGATGTCGTCTTCGCCCTCGGCGGCCAGCTCGGCGGCAAAGCGCGACATGTCCTTGTCGCGGTGTACGAGGGTGTCTTCGGCGGTGATCTCCTGCAGCTTGTTGCTCTCCGAGTTGAGCTCCTGCCACAGGATGTCCTTGAGCTCGGTGAGGCCCTGGCCTGTCACTGACGAGATGAAGACCACGGGCAGGTCGTCGGGAAGGGTCTCGCGAAGCATGTCGCACAGCTCGTCGTCGAGCAGGTCACACTTGGTCACGGCCAGCACGCGGTGCTTGTCGAGCATGTCGGGGTTAAACTGTCGAAGCTCGTTGAGCAACACCTCATATTCTTTCTTTATGTCGTCGGTGTCGCCAGGCACCATGAACAGGAGCAGCGAGTTGCGCTCGATGTGACGGAGGAAGCGCAGGCCCAGACCCTTGCCTTCGCTCGCACCCTCGATGATGCCGGGGATGTCGGCCATGACGAACGACTTGTGGTCGCGATAGTCGACGATGCCGAGGCTGGGCTCAAGGGTGGTGAAGGGATAGTTGGCGATCTTGGGACGCGCGCTCGACAGGGCTGACAGCAGGGTCGACTTGCCGGCGTTGGGGAAGCCCACAAGGCCCACATCGGCAAGGAGCTTCAGCTCCATGATGACGGTCATCTCCTCCATGGGCTCGCCGGGCTGGGCGAAGCGCGGCGCCTGGTTGGTGGCTGAGCGAAACTGGAAGTTGCCGAGGCCGCCACGGCCGCCCTTGAGCAGCACCACCTCCTGACCGTCGTAGGTCACGTCGCACACATACTTGCCTGTCTCGGCGTTGTAGACCACGGTGCCGCACGGCACGTCTATATACTGGTCCTTGCCGTCCTTGCCGTGACACTTGTCGCGACCGCCGTTGCCTCCATGCTCGGCGAAGACGTGACGCTGGAACTTAAGGTGCAAGAGGGTCCAATAGTTGTGGTTGCCACGCAGGATGACGCTTCCGCCATCGCCGCCGTCGCCACCGTCGGGACCGCCGTTGGGGTTGTATTTCACATGACGCAAGTGCATGCTTCCTCGACCGCCCTTTCCTGAGCGGCAATATATCTTCACATAGTCTACGAAATTAGATTCTGCCATATATCTTGTTTTCTTTTTTTCTATATCTTGCAAAGTTACAGAAAAAAACGCGCATTTTGGCATTGACATGCAAAAAATGTTGTCGGGTAAAGGGCTCTAAGCCTTTAAAAAACAAAAAAAGGAGACATGCCATGCGGTTGACACGTCTCCCTGACTTTTTTGCCGGATTTTCTATTGATTCTATATGTGTGTTGTTCTAACGCCACTCGGTAGTGGCCATCGCGTGTGGTGCGACCGGCAAAACCGATTGCTGCGGGCCTGGGCCGTTGGCTATCGCGCACCAGAACGCATGTGTTCGCGCATCTTCTTACGCAGCTTTATCGCCTCCTTGCTGTTGTTGCCGTGGCTGCTGCAACGGGTGCCGAAATGGGGCTGTTTGTGCGTGTCCTTGCGATATTGGTGTTTGTGCGCATCTTTGCAACATTGGTGTTTGTGCTTATCTTTGCTATAATGGTGTTTGTTCGGCCCTTTGCAGCTCTGGTGGCTGTAGTGGCGCGGATATTTGGCGTAGATGTAATGAACGTAGGCGTCGTTGTGCCAGCCTATGGGGCGATAGAAGCAGCGGGTTTTCTTATAGAGCTTCCACTGGGCGGGGATGAGCAGCGCCTTCATGTGCTTGTTGCGATATTTCCATCCTGTGGTCTCGATGTCGCGATAGCTGGTTATGCCATCGAGGTAGGCAAGGTTGAGCTGCAAGATGCTGTTGCGCTGGCTGGGAGTGAGGGCCAGCTCAAGGGCCATCTTGTCGGTTATGTATTGTGCTTCACCACGAACGTCCAACAGTCTCTGTGCGCTTGCTGACAGCGTGAGGGTCAGCGCGGCCATTATGGTAAGGAATAATCTTTTCATAGCTTTTTCTTTTTTTATGGGTTATGAAATGTTGTCGCTTATCTCTTTTGTTTCTTGTTTCTTTTGTTTCTTGTTTCTTCCGTTTCTTGTTTCTTATGTTTCCTGTTTCTTCCGTTTCTTGTTTCTTGAAAAAGAATTATCTCCTTTCGATGTTGCAAAGTTAGCTTGTTTAAGCGAATAAAAAAAGGGGAAAAACTATAAACGGTGATGGGGAAAACCATATTGTAGCGGGGGGTTCCCCCACCCTGCCCCTCTAAAGGCTATTTATAAGGGTAAGGAGAAATAAAGAACAGGCATGGCAACCATGGCAGTTAGGACAGCTAACTATGGCAGTTAGGGAAGCTAAGTATGGCAGTTAGAGAGGCTAAGTGGGGCAGTTGTGTTTAGCGGGGGAACCTTTCGCAAAAGCGGTTGACAAGATGCCGCACCACGTCAAGGAGGAGCCAGAGCATCAACAGGGCAAAGAAGAGAAGCCAACCGCTGCCGAGAAACTCGAGCATGTAGACGGGGAGGAACACCAAGGCCACCACATCAAAAAAAGGGTTCGACATGAACGCATGAGACAACGAGGGGTTGCCGCGTTGGCTCTCCTTGACGGCACGGACAAACTGCCACGTCAGAACCAGAGACGCGACGACGGCGGCCAGGAACAACCAAAGGTAACGATGCTGAACATTGAAACCAAGGGAGCCACAGCACCACATAAGAAGGGCATAGGAGAGAACTGCCAACACAGAGTTTGTTTTCTTGAACATAGATTTCGATTTTTTGCAAGGTTATTGTTTCTTGTCGTCATAGGCAACCGCTATGCGGTAGCGCTTAAGATAGGCTGTCACGTCGTTGAGGTCGGCGGGATAGGCCACGGCCTTCTTGCCATAGCCATAGCAGAAGGTTATGCGGCGGCCCAAGAGGGTTCGGCTCACGGTGACGCTCTCTATCTCGTTCACGTTGATGCGATAGACCTTAAACGCGCGGAAAGGGTCAGAGACAAAGAGTTTGCTCCCATCGGCCTTGATCTTCAAGATGAGATACTGGAAGATGAAGATTAGGGGGAAGCCAAACAGTAGGCGGTAGAAAAATTCGAGATAGTTGAAGCCCCCAACGAAGCACAAGAGGTTCAGAAGCAAGCACAGAAAGAGGTAGAACATCATTGTGCCGACGTTGAACCGCAACGAATAATACATGTCGATGCTATAGTCGGCGTTTGAGCGGCTGGCATCGGCGGCGCAGCTTTCGTTCTCATGGCGCGACAACATGCGCTTCTCGCGCCAAGCGGTGAGCTGGGCAAGAGCGTGGCGCAGCAGATCGAAGGAGCACCATATAAAGACAGCAGCGGCAACGGGCCACCACGCTTCTTCTTGCTTGTCTTCAGCATAAGCGGGCACAAACGCCATGAGCATCAAGACATCGAAACAGGGTTTCGACACAAAGAGGGCGGACCAGGAGGCGCCGTCCATGCGGCGCTTCGTGATGTTGTAACAGAGAAAGGCTACAACGCTCATGACGAAGCACAAGAGGAAGAACAGGACGGGCAGGCTGTCAACGCCAACCATCAACTTGACAACAATGGCTGTCAGCAGCAGCAACAAGCCGCACGAGGCAAAGGCCATGATTTTGTTTACGTTTTTTGTCATATCGCTCTTTCGTTTTATTGGTTATCTTATGCAAAGATAATGCAAACCGAAGGCAGAGATGCAAGCTTGCTTGCAATCTTTGCTGAGGTGCAGCTTATCTTATGCAAAAGTAAAACAATAAAGACCAAGCGACAAACTTTCAATCTCTGTTTTTTACACAGCTTTACACAAAGTCGCACAAGAGGCTCTAAATCAACACGAAAAAAAGAACAAATAAAACGATCAAATAAAACGATCAAATAAAAATGCGGCCACATAAGAATGTGACCGCACCGTGGTTGCAAATGATGCTGTTGGGGTGGTAGGACTCGAACCTACGAAGTCGAATGACGGCAGATTTACAGTCTGCTCTCGTTGCCGCTGGAGAACACCCCAATGTGTTCGCGCTTAATTGCGGATGCAAAGGTAAGCAAAAAAAGCGGAACGCAAAGCATATAGCTCATTTTTTAAGATATTTTTTGTTTTTCACACCCTTTTGCTACACACCAAGAGCGTTTCTGAACGTCAAAAGAGCGTTACATGACCTCAATGGCGCCGCGCATCGGTATATTGGTTGATGTTGAGCCGCACGATGTCGACAAACAGCCACGTCATGGCGGCCATGAAAAAAAGATGCCATTTGTCTAAATTGAACTCTAAAAGATAGAAAGGAATTATAATGGCCAAAACGATGTCGGTCTTTAAGTTTGACACAAACACTCTTGACAAGGAGAGTTTCTGAGCCCAACATTTCTTTACGGTGGAGGCGAACAGGTAAGTGAGGAACAAGACCATAAGGCCAACAGCCACAGCCAACCAGGGATATGCGCCAAAAACATTGTACGCCAAAAGGGCGCAGCAGCACACCAAGAGGAGGTAGGAGAAAAGGGCTAAAGCGGTGTTAAGATGTTCTATCATAATGGGGAGAATGGGGAAAAAGGGGTTACTCTTTGGATTTATATCATTGAGCCGAGACTGATGGTCAAGGCCTCTTATCGTCAACCTCAACGCGGTTGCGCGAAAGGAACAGCTTTATCTCGTCGATGTCGGACGGATAGCAGACTGCCTTTTTGCCATAACCATAATGGACGGTCATGCGGCAACCGAAGAAAGCATTGCTGATGACCACCTCTGTCATTTCACGCACAGAGATGCGGCTGATGTCGATCAGACGATAAGGGTTGGTTATCTCCATCACTTGTCCCTCAACGGTTATGCGGGTGCCACAACACTGAAGCATCATGAAGACCGCATACAAGAAAAAATACCACAACACTTTGAAAAGGAAATCGACGTTCCACTCGTCCCATAAGGAGAACAAGCCAACCAAGGCCGACAGAACAAGAAACTCGGACATGGCTATCCTGACATTAAACGTCGTGGAGTTGCCTTGCCTTATTCTATAGGAGGGAGATTCTGGCATGCGAGGAACCGACTTGTCATAGCCGCCTAAAAGGGTTCGCGAAGAGGAACGGTTCTTACGGTCGGAGAACATTGCCAAAAGTTGACGAACAAAATCGACAGCGCAAAGCATGCAAACAGTAACGGCTATGGGCCACCAAGGCTCTTCTTCATAGTCTTCTACCCACGCGGGGATGAACAAAAGGAAAACCATTATGTCGAAATAGACATCCCACATGAACAAGGTGTCAACAGGAAGACCTATCTCCCGATTCTCTCGTAACACACGATGGAGGTAAAAGGCCAAAGCGACGCCACAAACGCAGGTCATGAGCGAAAGCACTACATGAGATGCCTGAAGCACAACACCATAGGCGAGTACAGAGCAGACCATCTGCCCCATAAAGGCGTAGGCAAGAAACAATTGGATTTTCTTTAGCATGGGATCACACCTCCTGTTTTCGATAAATGTAAATGGCCGCGCACTCAACGATACCAATATAAGCGGCTGTTTATGAAGATATTGTTAAGACATTTGAATGTTTCTTTCTGAACTTTTGACAAACAAGACTTTTCTATCAGCTGGTTCAACTGACGACAATAGTTGACGCTCTCTGCATTGGAGATGCCGTGAGAGGCGGTCAGGATCTTTTGACACAGATCTCTGATGGCATCGACATCGCTTTTTCGGCATTGAAGCAGGTCGATAGTGTTGGCTCTTGATGCCTCAAAACTTTTATAGAACCCAAGGCCAGAACTCATGTTCTGAACAAAGGAAGTCGTAAAATTCTTAACTGCGTCATATTCTTCTTGATTCGCACCCATAAGACAAGAGGCTTCAGGGTTGTTACCCGTTAAGCGTCGACGCTGTAAGGAACTGTTGAAACGCTGCTCGGCATCTTGGCACAAACGGTCGTAAGATATAAAACCAAGAGAGTCGGCACTACCGGTGCCCCGCTTTGACAAAGCAGACAACAAGGCGTTGTGATAATAGCCGACAGAATCGATGAACGACACATGGCGGGAGGCCTCTTTTAAGATTAAGGAATGGTCTTCGATATTGAACTTATAGTCGGACCGGTTAGAGCTGTTCCACAGCACCTCATCGCCTAACACCTCAGGATCGACGGGCTTCTCGTACCAACCTTTCTTGTGTAAGGATTCTTCTAACTTAGAATACATAAAAGAAGCGACGGCCCCACAAATGGCGCCTGCACTCGGCCACTTAAGAAGGTATTGGGCGATGGAGCCTGCCAGTCCGTCTACGACATCGGCGGTTCTGTTGCCGTAACCGTTTTTCTGAGGATGAAGAGGTTTGTTGCTTAGCTTGTCAACGTCTTGCATGAATGACCGCACGTTCGCATCTTGCATGTAGCTTGAGAGCTCACGGTTGTCGAGCGTGAACTCATTGAGGGATGACGAGCCACCAACGCATCCTTGCTCAACGCCAGCTTTGGCTGTAGGCAGGCTTACAGGCAAGGCGTCTTCTTTGCTGCATGAGACAAGACAGAGGAACAAGAAGGCGACCACAGATATGAGATATTTCCGCATTTTCATTTCAACATTTTTTAAGGTGTCACTATTAGACAATGCAAACCGAAAGCTAACGTCAAGATTGCTTGAACGTTTCGGCTGAGGGGCGGCTTGGCTTCTGCACAGAAAAGCTTATAGTGATACAAAATTAAAAAAATTTGATTATTGTCACAAACAATTTGAGGAAAAACTTAACACCTGTGGTTGCTTTCATAACCTTCAAAGAAGCATGATGTCGTTGGAGAAAGCATCAGCACTCTTTGATGCAAGTAACTCCAAGCTGTCGCAGATAAGAGACGGCGGCCTCCACATCTTTGGGATAGGTCACAACCTTGCCACCATCATAATAAAATTTCATCATACGTCCCCAAATGCTATGTTTCACCTCCACATTTTTAAGGTTTGAAAAGGGAATAGAGACTTCTCCACTTCGCTTCTTCACAACAATGGTCTCGTCTTCTATTATCAGCGTTGGACGAAAGATGCCGGGATTATAGAACAAAAAGGCGAAAACCAATGTCGTTACAAGCATATCAGAAAAAATGGTGTCGGTGTTAAGCTTATAAACGAAGACGTACATAAAAGTAAGGTACGCTATAAGTCCTGCAACAGCAGTGCGCAAATAGAACATGGTTGAATTTCTTTGTTTCATAGATAGAAACCAATGGTTAAATTAATAATTGTCTGAAGGAGAGCCGCATAAAAGGCTCCACAAACAAACGTTGATGGTTCACGGCAGCAAAAATAGAAACAAATTTTTTAATGGATAGAATTTTTCGAATCGGCATTTTACCCACGTTTACACAAAAGCGCGTAACCAACTATAATCATGTCAGTTACGCGCTTTAGTTCTTTTTCATGAGAAGCGTCTTGTTTCCAAAAGAGACGTCTTGTCAGGAGCTTTTTTATAATCTTTAATCAAGTATTCGCCCTTGAATTGCCCGGTCAAAATCTTTGGCACCACCTTCTTTTCCGAACACTTTTCCGAGAAGACGGGCACGAAGGTTGGTGAGCTTGGAGTTGCCGATGCCTAAGAGGTAGCATATTTCTGACATCTTGAACTGTGCCTTTATGAGAAGACAGACACGATATTCTTCTTCGCGCAAGACCGTGTTGCGGTTCATGATGACATAGAAATCGGGGGCGGCGGTCTCTACAAGAGAAGCCAGGGCGGACCACTGGGCTTCGGTGGGAAGGACGTTGCGCACGGGGTGGAGAGCCATTTCGTGGAAAGCGATGACAAGCTCGTCGGTCTGAAGGGTCTGCTGCACCTCCATGCTTCGACGCTGCGCCTCTTTCTTGTCGATGACGCTCACACGATCTGAAAGACGGTCGAGGCGCCACTGTTGCTCGGTGATGGTCTTGAAACTGTCGGTGTTGGCATGCTTCTCGTCGTTGAGCATCGACTTAAGGCGCTGTATAAGCTTTTTGAGCGATGAGATCTCATCTTGTATCTCCTCGGCATGCAGGCGGTTGCGGAAGTTGGCGGCAAACTCTTCGTCCTTCTTCTTGCGCAAGAGGCGAACGAGCCATAAGATGATGCACGCAAGGGCGAAGGACAGGATGGAGAGGAGGATGGTGAGGTTGGTCAAAAAAACATTGTCGGCATCATCGGCATCGAGCTTCATGGCTGACAGGACAACATCATGGTGGGGAGAGCTCTTGAGAAGACGATACATGTGGCGCTTCTCGTGAGCAATGATGTTCTGTAAAGAGAAGTCGCCACTCTCAACGGCGTTAGTTTCTGCAAGGTCAAGTTGTGCACAGGCGTAAGCAACGGCTGCTGGCGATGAGGAGAGAATTTGTGCCAAGGCATAATGGCAGCGGGCGGTGGTGGCTGCATCAACAGAAGCGTCGCTGTCGGCAAGACGACAAGAGGCATCGAACCAACGCAAGGCTTCGGCAGGTCGGTTGTTCTCTAACAGCAACTGACCCGCGAGATTGTAGGCATCAAGGCGATGCCGGGCATTGCCGTGGCTGCGGAAATAATGGGCTACCTGAAGGCATGAATCTTCGGAGACAGAGCGACGCAACATGCTGTCACGCGAGGACATCATGCAGCGAAACGTAACAAGACGGTAGGTCATGCTCAAAAACTCTGACTGATGAGCGACATCCACATTAATATCATGAAGCACATTCAATGCGCTATCAGGATAACGGGTGGCCAACGTGTCGGCATGGGCAAGTCTCGACTTGAACCGGTTGTCTGCGTATGTGGAGCAAGAGGCAAAAGCGAGGATGGAAAGGAAGAAGATTAATATCTTGGCGTATGTTTTTAACATAAATGATGTTTACGGATGATGTTCAGACATACAAAAGTAGGCAAAAATATCTGAATGAAGAAAAGAATGGCCATCAAGTTGGAATAAATTTCACTTGACAGCCACGCTTGAGATGTATTCAAAAAAATTATAATCGCTGAAGCTCAAAAGGGAACGAGGATACCATAAGAACTCTTTTCATGCGTTAATCTTATTTTGAAGATAACGGCATAATAGCATTAGGCTCATTTTCCAAATGAAGGTATGAACAATGAATCTTTCTGCTTGGTCGTAGAGATAACGCTGTCGGGCAAAAAGCCAGGATTTTTTACTGGTTCTACGGCATCAGAAGACGTTGGCGCAATAGACGAAGAGGTTGGCGTCGGCACAAACAGCTCGTCATCATCCTTTGAACAGGAAACAAAGATTGCACACAGAAATGTAAAAACTCCAAGAAATATTGATGATGTTCTCATAACTTTTATTTTTTAAGATTAGACATGTGGGACCTCATTAAAAAAGCATCACAGCTTGCGAAGCCCGTTACAGATTTCGATTGCGAAGTTATGAAAATTATTTGTTGAGTGTTCTTTTGGAACGCAATGCTTTTACACGCGTTTTCACAAAAGAGCATAAACCATTAAAGCACAACGACTTAAAGAAATAAAGAAAAAGAGAGAAAGATGGTGAAAGGGGGAGAAAGAATAATGATTGTGGAAAGTTTGGAAGGGGGAAACAAAAAAAGAAAGAAAGAAAGATTGTTCAAAGGGTAAAAGGGAGGAACAAAAAAGGAAAGAAAGATGGAGAATGGTTTAAAAGGGAGAAGAAAGGAAGAAGAAAGAATAAAAGAGAAAAAAGAAAGACTGTGCAATGGTTAGAAATGAAGAAACAAAAAAGGGATGCCCTCGAAAGGACATCCCTTAATGGTTATGATGAATAAAAAATTATTCAGCCTTTGCCTCTTCAGCTGCAGGTGCCTCTGTAGCGGGAGCCTCTGTTGCAGGAGCTTCAGCCTTAGGAGCAGCCTTGCGGCTACGACGAGTCTTCTTAGCGCCGCCCTTGCCTGTCTTGGCCATGTTCTCATCGAAGTCAACGAGCTCGATGAAAGCAATGGGAGCAGCATCGCCACGACGTGTGCCGAGCTTGATTACGCGAGTGTAACCACCGGGACGGTCAGCAACCTTTGCTGCAACAGCACCGAAGAGCTCCTTGATGGCCTCTTTGTTCTGAAGGTAGCTGAAAACTACACGGCGTGAGTTGGTTGAATCGTCCTTAGAGCGTGTGATCAGGGGCTCTACATACATTTTCAGGGCCTTAGCCTTGGCGAGGGTCGTAGTGATTCTTTTGTGCAGGATCAGTGACGCAGCCATGTTAGAAAGCATAGCGGCACGATGCGATGCAGTACGGCCCAGATGGTTGAATTTTTTATTGTGTCTCATTTTTTTAATTGTCTTTATCTAATTTATACTTAGAAATGTCGGTTCCAAACGACAGATTCAGACTCTCCAGCAAATCATCAAGCTCGGTGAGCGATTTCTTACCGAAGTTGCGGAACTTGAGCAGGTCGTTCTTGTTGAACTGTACCAAATCGCCCAAAGTTTCGACATCGGCGGCCTTCAAGCAGTTGAGCGCACGAACTGAAAGGTTCATGTCGACCAACTTGGTCTTGAGAAGCTGACGCATGTGGAGCACTTGCTCGTCGAATTCCTCATTTTCGGCACTTGCAGAATCTTCAATGGTGATCTTTTCATCAGAGAAGAGCATGAAGTGGTAGATGAGAATCTTGGCGGCTTCCTTGAGTGCTTCCTTCGGTTGGATGGAACCGTCCGTCGTGATTTCAAAGATGAGCTTGTCGTAGTCGGTCTTCTGCTCGACACGATAAGGCTCAACCGTGTATTTCACATTACGGATTGGGGTGTAAATGGAATCGATTGGAATTGTATGAACATCAGCGCAGAATTCCCGATTTTCGTCGGCAGGAACATATCCGCGACCTTTATTGATGGTCAACTCAATCTGCATCGTGGCTTTGGAATCTAAGTGACAAATCACCAGTTCCGGATTTAACACTTCAAATCCAGTAAGACCCTTACCGATATCACCTGCTTTGAACTCAGTGGTATTGGCAACATTGATACTTACCTTCTCAGTTTGGTATTCTTCTACTAACTGCTTGAAGCGTACCTGCTTCAGGTTGAGAATAATGTTGGTTACGTCCTCACGCACTCCAGGAACAGAAGCGAACTCGTGCTCAACGCCGTCAATTTTGATGGTGTTGATGGCGAAGCCTTCGAGCGAGGAGAGCAGGATGCGACGTAAGGCATTTCCGACTGTCGTGCCGAAACCAGGCTCCAACGGACGGAATTCGAATTTTCCGTACGTGGCGCTGTTTTCCAACATGATTACTTTGTCAGGTTTTTGAAATGCTAATATCGCCATGAATAAAATCAGTTTATTAATTAGTTTTTAGAGTACAACTCGACAATCAGCTGCTCCTTGATGTTCTCAGGGATGTCTGCACGTTCTGGCTTGTGCAACAGCTTACCAGCTTTTGCTGATTCGTCCCACTCAATCCAAGGATACTTGCTGTGGTTGAAACCTGCAAGGGCGTCAGCGATAACTTCGAGAGATTTTGAACGCTCACGCACTCCTACGATCTGACCAGGCTTAACGCTGAAAGAGGCGATGTTTACAACCTTGCCATCAACCGTGATGTGCTTGTGATTGACGAGCTGACGGGCAGCAGCGCGGGTCGGAGCGATACCGAGACGATATACGACATTGTCAAGACGGCACTCAAGAGCCTGCAACAGCAACTCACCTGTAATGCCTGCCTGACGGGCAGCCTTGTCAAACAAGTTGCGGAACTGCTTCTCTAAAACACCATAAGTATACTTAGCCTTCTGCTTCTCAGCCAACATGACACCGTATTCAGATGACTTGCGGCGACGAGAATTGCCATGCTGACCAGGAGGGAAATTGCGCTTTGAAAGTACTTTGTCAGCACCAAAAATAGCCTCTCCGAATCTGCGGGCGATACGAGACTTAGGTCCTATATATCTAGCCATATTATTTGTTCAAATATTTTATGTTCGTTACACAGTGAATGTTATACTCTTCTTCTCTTCGGAGGACGGCAACCGTTGTGTGGCAACGGCGTAACGTCGATGATCTCAGTTACCTCAATGCCGGCACCATGGCAAGCACGGATAGCGGATTCACGACCGTTACCTGGACCTTTGACATAAGCCTTCACTTTGCGGAGACCCAAATCGTAAGCTACCTTTGCGCAATCCTGAGCTGCCATCTGAGCAGCGTAGGGAGTGTTCTTCTTAGAACCGCGGAAACCCATCTTTCCGGCAGAAGACCAAGAGATGATCTGACCTTCACTGTTAGCCAAAGATACGATGATGTTGTTGAATGAGCTGTGGACGTGCAACTGGCCCATAGCGTCAACCTTTACATTTCTCTTTTTAGCTGCGACTGTTTTCTTTGCCATATCTATTTATTATTTAGTAGCTTTTTTCTTGTTAGCGACAGTCTTCTTGCGACCCTTACGCGTACGTGCATTATTCTTCGTGCTCTGGCCGCGAACAGGCAAACCAATACGATGGCGAACACCACGATAGCAACCAATGTCCATCAGGCGCTTGATGTTCAACTGAATTTCAGAGCGGAGGTCACCTTCCACCTTGTACTCAGCGCCGATGATTTCACGGATCTTAGCGGCTTGGTCATCGGTCCAATCCTTAACTTTAAGATCTCTGTCTATGCCGGCCTTATCCAAGATTTTAGCCGAACTACTGCGACCTATTCCGTAGATGTAGGTCAAAGCGATTTCGCCTCGCTTGTTCTGAGGCAAATCAACACCAACAATTCTTATTGCCATATGATTTTATAAAATTTTTCGTATGGGGTTAACCCTGACGCATTTTTAACTTAGGGTTCTTCTTGTTAATTACGAACAAACGGCCCTTGCGACGTACGATTTTGCAGTCTGCCGTTCGCTTCTTCAAAGATGCTCTAGTCTTCATATCTTTTTCTTGTTATTTGTATCTAAATACGATGCGACCTTTGGAGAGGTCGTATGGACTCATCTCAACTTTTACTTTATCGCCTGGAAGAATCTTGATGTAGTGCATACGCATCTTTCCAGAGATATGACCAGTGATTTCGTGTCCATTTTCTAATTCAACACGGAACATCGCGTTGCTCAGCGCTTCTACGATGACACCGTCTTGCTCAATTGCAGCTTGTTTGGCCATAGGATCAACTTTTCTGTCTTTCGATTTCTTCGATTTGTTCAAATGACGACATGAGGTCGGCCTTGCCATGATGTATGGCGATGGTGTGCTCGAAATGAGCAGCAGGCAGACCATCACGGGTTACGACTCCCCAACGGTCGTCGAGCATGTAGAGGGACGGATTGCCCATCGTTATCATCGGCTCGATGGCAATACAGAGGCCGTTTTTGATTTGCTTTCCAGTTCCACGCTGCCCGTAGTTGGGCACCTGCGGATCCTCGTGCATTTCGTGGCCAATGCCATGACCGACAAACTCCCGAACAACTCCATATCCTTGCGCTTCGCAATGGCTTTGCACTGCGTAGCCAATATCGCCAAGGCGATGACCGGGAAGCGCTTGTTCTATTGCTTTGTAAAGCGACTCTTTGGTGGTTTTCAACAAGGCTTTTGTCTTGTCGTCGACTTCTCCAACACAGAATGTGTAGCAGGAGTCGCCACAGAAACCATCAATCAGCGTTCCGCAATCGACAGAAACGATGTCGCCGTCCTTGAGGGGCGTATCGTTCGGTATGCCGTGAACAACTACTTCGTTGACCGAAGTGCAGATGGAAGCAGGAAAGTCGGAGCCATAAGGATTCGGAAAACCTTTGAACGTCGGGATTGCTCCGTGATCGCGGATGAATTCCTCGGCCAAAGTGTCAAGCTGGCGCGTCGTGACGCCCGGCTGGATGACTTTGGCGATTTCAGTGAGTGTTGCGCTGACCAAAAGATTGGCCTTGCGCAACAACTCTATTTCGTCATCAGTTTTCAAATAAATCATTCAGATTACTCTTAATTAGTAGGCAGAAATGTTACTTGAATGTGAACGCACATGACCTGAGTTCAACAAGCCGTCGTATCTTCTTACCAACAAATGGCTTTCGATCTGTTGGAGCGTGTCGAGCACAACACCCACGAGAATCAACAGAGAAGTACCTCCGAAGAACTGGGCGAAGCCCTGGCTGACGCCAAACACACCAGCAAATGCCGGAAGAATCGCAATGATCGAGATGAACAATGAACCTGGAAGAAGGATTCGCGACATAACCGTATCAAGGTAGTCAGCCGTTGGTTTGCCCGGCTTAACGCCTGGGATGAAACCGTTGTTGCGCTTCATGTCTTCAGCCATCTGCACAGGGTTGAGCGTGATGGCAGTATAGAAATACGTGAAGGCAATGATCAGAACAACCAAGACAATGTTGTAAGGAACACTTGTGTGGTCGCGGAAGCTCATCCAAAATCCACTGGAATTAGCATCTGCCGTTGACGATACAATCGTTAAAGGTATGAACATGATTGCCTGCGCAAAGATGATTGGCATGACGTTGGCTGCGAAGAGCTTCAAAGGGATGTACTGACGTGCACCGCCGAGCTGCTTGCTGCCTTCTACACGCTTGGCATATTGAACAGGAACCTTGCGAGTGGCCTTTACCAAAACGATGGCCAAAGCCATCACAAAGAGCAGGGCTATAATCTCGAAAAGGAATTTCACCAATCCACCTCCCTGGCTTCCAGAGAGAGCATTTACAAATTCTTGGCCTAAAGCCTCTGGTAAACGGGCAATGATACCAATCATGATGATCAAAGAAACACCGTTGCCAACACCTTTGTCGGTGATGCGTTCACCCAACCAAAGGATGAACATACTACCTGCGGCCAAGATTATTGTTGACGAGATCATGAACTGCCATCCCATTTCTACACGGAATGCGCCTCCAACCTGATTGTGAAGGTTTATCAGATATGCAGGAGCCTGGAACACAAGAATGGCAATTGTCAGCCATCGCGTGTACTGATTCATCTTTCGTCTGCCACTTTCACCTTCGCGCTGCATCTTCTGGAAGTAAGGCACTGCCATACCCAGAAGCTGGATAACGATCGACGCTGAAATGTAAGGCATGATACCCAATGCAAATACAGAAGCATTTGAGAAGGCACCGCCCGAGAACATGTTCAACAAGGACATCAAGCCCTCGCTCGTCTGGTCGCGCAGACCCTGCAGACCGGTCGGACCCGGGTCAATACCAGGAAGCACCACGTAGGAGCCAAAGCGATAGATTGCGACAAAAAGGAGAGTGATGAGGATTCGAGATTTCAAATCCTCAATTCTCCAAATGTTCTTGACAGTCTCAATAATCTTTTTCATTGACAGAGACTTTGTTAGATTTTCGTAGCCGTACCACCAGCAGCCTGGATGGCAGCTTCAGCGCTCTTTGAGAATGCGTGAGCAACCACGTCGATCTTGGCAGTGAGCTGGCCATTACCAAGGATCTTAACCAAGTGCTTAGATGAAATCATACCGGCTGCAATCAGTTCCTCAACACCGATTTTCGTCAAGTTAGAAGCCTCGGCGATAGCCTGGAGCGTTGAAACATTGATTGCCTTATACTCAACACGATTGATATTCTTGAAGCCGAACTTCGGCAAGCGACGCTGCAAAGGCATCTGGCCACCTTCGAAACCAATCTTCTTGCTGTAACCGGAACGCTGCTTGGCACCCTTGTGACCACGGGTAGAAGTACCACCCATGCCAGAACCAGGACCGCGGCCGATACGCTTGCAAGAATGAGTTGAACCGTTAGCGGGTTTTAAAGTATGTAATTTCATGACTTTCTTTTTAGTATTTTATTTAGTCTACGACCTTAACCAAATGATGAACCTTATTAATCATACCACGGATAACAGGAGTGTCCTCCTTTTCAACCACGTGGTTCATTTTAGTAAGACCCAGGGCATTTAGCGTTCTTTTCTGATCGATGGGAGCACCGATCCGGCTCTTTGTTTGCTTGATTTTTATAGTTGCCATAGTCGTTTATCCTCTGAATACTTTTTCCATAGAAATACCACGATGCTGAGCAATTGTTCTT
>OQVT01001207.1_pt1 | contig 16074 bp, 16 predicted proteins | sample 1691561 | NCBI WGS metagenome assembly OQVT01 (sample SAMN03418260, study PRJEB22391) | human gut metagenome | biome: human-gut; feature: organic feature; material: feces | host: Homo sapiens | place: Tanzania | collected 2013-01 | reverse complement strand
TTCCAGAGGACTCCAGGGTATATTCGTTGCCATAGTCAGCGAATGCATATGAGCAGTTCTTTATGACGTTGTCCTTGACTGTCAGTTTCCCTGTGAAAACGCCAGTGCCCTTGCTGCTCCAAACCCAAATTGCATTTCCTTTGCAGTTCTCGATCGTGTTGCCATCGACCAGTACATTTGCACCCTGTGTCACCTGAATTGCACCATAATAGTTGTTGTCTTCGTTGTCTGTAAGGTTTCCACAGTTCTTGAATGTATTTCCAACGATCCTTGCCTCTGCGGTTGTCTGGTCGATATTCACACCACGGGAATTCTTAAATGTGCAACCTTCAATGCTAATTGCTGCAGATGCCGTTGCACTTCCTTGTACATGTATGGAGTACTCTTTGCCAAGTATCGAATCAAAGGTACAGTTTTTTACGTTCAATGCATAAGAGTTGTTCACATAACAATACAAAAATCCTTTGATGCTGCAATTTTCGTAACTCATCGTAACACCCCATGTATAAGCCTGGGACATATTCACAAGGTATTGTCCATTGCTGTTCTCAACGGCTCCCATCGAAATGTTCTTGAATGCAACATCTCCCCTATTAGGACATCCATCCCACCAATCATAAGAGAAAGACAAAGTAGAACGGATTAGTTTTGCCGAAGCATTTCCACCTACAACAGCAACCCTGCTAAAATGCCTTCCGTCTCCATAATGGGCGGCTTTTCTTCCAAATGAAAGGAAATAAGGATGCTCAGAATCCTCAATCATCCTCTGTTCGCCATAGATAGTCCAAACAACCTTGGCATCACCATTTTCATCAATGTCAGTGAAAATATTATCAAAATCAGTACTTTTCAGAGATTCCTGTCCAAGCCCTCCATTGTTTTTCAAGAATTCGTTTATGACTGCATAGGCTTCATTTGCAGTTTCAAACAACCTATTCTCAAAACCTGCAATTCCCTGAATCCTAACGCCTGATTCGATTTCCTTGTACTGCATTTCATTGCATGACTTACATTTCTGTTCGTAGACGAAATCGACATCGTTGAATTTCCAACCATCATCAGCAAGTTCGTGCGGCAGTTTTGCAATCTTCTCAGTCCTTGTAGCCCCACAACCATTGCACTTCAAGACCCTTTCACCTTCAGATGCGCATGTAGGCTCTGTTACACTTACTTCCTTCCAAACGCATTCATGTTCAGCACAGCTCACAAGAGCGACAAGCAGAACCAATGCGACGACAAAAACGTTCTTTCTCATTATCTACCCCTTTGACAGCAGGGCATGATTGATGTTCTCCCCGACTGACAGACGTCAGTCTACCCCCCCCAGCATATTGTCAAGTGAATGTCAAATCACCGTCGTGCGTTGGGCGGTTGTGATGTGTTGTGGACGGTTGAATTGAAGATGATTCAATACACGTTTTCTTCAGCAAACGCAAAAAACATGGTTTATGAAGAAAATTTTCTTCCTAAACACTCAAAATTCGTCAAAAAAGAAGAAAGCCACATACCGTTCATGTTCACAACTCGTCTTTGCTTGAGCGCATCGACAACGTAGACCGCGCGAAAAACGAAGAAATTAGCCCGCCGCTATTTGCGAAGCAGTGCTAGGAAGAAGGGCACAGACAGTACTTTTCTGTACGGCTGTGCCCGAACTGACAACGCAATGCACGCAAAGAGCAAGGGCTTAGCCCCAGACGAGCCAGATGAAGGCATACCCCACAACAACCGCCGCCATAGTGAACGGTATGCCAATCTTAAGGAAATCGGAATTCTTGACCTCGTAGCCGTTCTTGCGAAGGATTCCAATGGCGGTGATGTTAGCGGAGGCGCCTATTGGTGTGAGGTTGCCGCCTAGGGTCGCACCTATGAGAAGTCCAAAGTAGAAGACAAGGGGCTCCTTGCCCATCATGGAAGCGAGGCTGGATACGACGGGGATCATGGTAGTGACGTATGGGATGTTGTCTATGAAGGCGGACAGGGCAACGGATATGAACACTATCAATGTATATAGAAGGAAAGGATTGTTTCCAGCGATTCTGTAGAACAAGCCGGCAATGAGGTCTATGACACCGGCGGAGCGTATGCCTTCTATTACGACGAAAAGGCCCAGCAATATGAAGATTGTGTCGAAATCCATGTTGGCAACGACATTCTCCAAAGGAGATGAGCCGCCTTGCCTGTAGCACTCGTATATTATGCCAATGAGGCACATCGTGACGCAGATGAGGCCGTTTCTGAGGTGCCAGATCGTGAGGGCCGAGCCACCTGCAGGTTCAGGAACGAACGAAGCGGCGATGAGAAGAAGGACCGTCCCAATCATAAGATAGGATGGAACATAGTCCTCCACGACGGTCTCCACTTTGGCATCTATGGGCTGCTTTTCATTACGGAAGATGAAGAGCACGATGAAAAGAGAGGCAAGGGCGCCAAGCTCCGTTGCAAAGAACATGCCGGGCTTTCCCTCCATGAAGAAGAAGTCCAGGAAGTTCATGTCAGCAGCACCGCCAAGAAGGATGGATGTCGTGTCGCCAACAAGGGTCGCAGCACCCTGCAGATTGGATGAAACAGCAATGCTTATGATGACCGGAACCGGGGAGATACCCAGCCTTTTGCATATTGCAAGGCCTATTGGCGCCACCATGAGGACGGTTGCGACGTTGTCTACGAAAGCCGATATTACACCTGCGAAAAGCGTAAGCATGGCAACGGCCCACATAGTATTTGGAACGTGCTTTATTATCATCTCCGACATGCGAAGAGGCATCCTGCTTTCTATGAACAGGGTGACGGTTCCCATGGTGCCTGCAATCATGAGCAGAACGTTGAAGTCTATGGCTCCAAACGCCGATGCAAAGCCCATGTCCCACATGCCCTCAAGGCCAAGGACAAGATAGACTACGGCTGAACCGCAGGCTATGTATGGTCTATGTTTCTGGAAAACCATCATAAGAGCGTATGTGATTACGAAAAGGACCAAAGCCAACATTGTAGACGATGACATTGAAAAAACTCCTTGCATGTCATAAGCAATGGCATGAACAACGGCGCACACAATGACAAAGCAACCGTCACAGCGCAACCAGTATGTTCTACCAATATGTTTCACCAATATATTTCAAAAAGGTGCGCTGTGACAAATGCAAACCGTTGCAAAATGGAGCAATTACGTAAAGAAACGGTAAATTTCACAAAAACGAACAGAAAAGAAACCTCTTCATGGTTCGGGGAAATGAATCATATGGTTCCCACCTGCTATGACGGAATAGTCCAGTTCCCTGAGGCCAAGGAACTCTATCATGCCCTCAGGAGTGAGGTCGTAGTCCTTGTACAAGGCTGAGCCTTCCTCGAACAACGAGCCGTCCGCTTTATGTCCAACGGCGTTTGCAGACACTGGAAGAGTCTCCCCTATTGCATACGCAAGCTGCACGGTGCAGTCCTCAAGACCATGCTTTTCAACGAGGTCCACAGCTATGCGGCGTGCCATGTAGGATGCGCTTCTATCGACCTTAGTGGGGTCCTTTCCGCTGAACGCACCACCGCCAACGGGAGCATAGCCGCCATACTGGTCGCACACTATCTTACGTCCCGTAAGGCCGCAGTCTGCATCAGGCCCGCCCAAAGTCCATACGCCGGCGGGATTTATTAGAAGCTTTCCATCCAATGCACCGGGGACTTTCTCCAAAAGGCGCTTCACATAGGCCTTCACTTCATCCAAGCCCACGCCTTCCTTATGGCACACAGATACCAGAACGGTGTCAACATCCTTCCTGTAGCCCGGAGTTTCAAGGTCAGTCGTGACCTGCGTCTTGGCATCGCCCTTGAGGATTGAGGACGGGTTCTCAGAGACATCGGCCTCTATTGCGCCTATTATGCCAATTGCAAGTTCCTGGCCGTATGGTAGGTGGTAGCGGCCTCCCCTGCATGCATAGCCAAACATCATGCCCTGGTCGCCGGCACCAAGCGTCCTGCACGAATTGACGGCATCCCCTATCTGCACGGACTGCGGCGTGATGAGGTCCACGAAGCCGTCAACGTGGTAGCCAAGACGAGAGGCGACATCCTCCACTATAGCCCGATGCTCCCGTTTTCCGTCCACGGTGGAGGTTATCTCCCCTCCAAGTACGATCGTGCTGCCCTTTGCAAGGCACTCGCACGCCACATGCGCATAGGGGTCGTGCTTTAGGTAGTAGGTGAGGATTGCATCTGAAACCTGATCTGCAAACTTGTCTGGATGGTATTTGCTTACCATTTCTGTAGAAAACAGCATGTCTGTCTTCCCTCCTTTAGCTATTTCTTAGACGGAGCAAGTAGAGCTTAAATCCCGTCAGAGATTGAGATGTAATCGAGGAAACGGCCTTTCAAGGCACAAACCCTCGACAGCAAGGACTCTAGATAATACTTTGGAATGTTTCAAGTACGTTTCGTGCTCTTTTGGCGTTTTTTTGAAAAAAGACCAAAGGGTATTGCCTAACTTTTTCAAAAATGTTATAAGAAGCACTGTCTTGCAGCAGTAGCGTAGTGGTTACGCACCACCTTGCCAAGGTGGCCTACGCGAGTTCGATCCTCGTCTGCTGCTTAAACGAGCTCCTGAAGCCTAGCTTTGGGAGCTTTTCTTGTATAAACCATCAAGCGTCAATCCCATGAAAGCGGAGACCTCTACTTCTCCGTGGAGATCACGGCCAGGAACACAAGGTCCTCGTCGCCTTCGTTGCGAATGGCGTGGGATGCTCCCCAACCGGTTATGACGACATCACCAACACAGGCAGTGGACTCGCCGTCCTTGTCCGAAACGATGCCCTGTCCCTTGAAGATGTAGTAGTATTCCACTTCGTTGTGGTGCTCATGGACCCCTATGGAGTCTCCTTTGTGCAAGGTCAAAAGGTTGAAGAGCCTTGCATGGATCATGAGGTCCTGCGGCACAACGACTGTGCAGTCAACCGCTCCGGCCCCACCATGAAGATGCTCCTTCTTTACCGTGGTCATATCCTTTGCTTTGATTATCATGTAATACCTCCTTGGTTACGCGAACACATGCTGGCATGTGGGTATATTGGCGCATGTGGGCCAATGTTGGCGCATGCAGACTCATGTAAAGGATGCGAACGTTGCATTGCAGCAGCGCCTAAGGTCCTCAGGGGACAAGTGGAGCTGCACGCCGCGAAGGCCTCCGCTTACGTATATGCTGTCCTCTATCGTGGCAAGCTCCTCTATGAACGTTGGATAGCTGTGTATCATGCCAAGGGGAGAACAGCCACCGCGGATGTAGCCAGTGTACTTCTGCAGCAGATCAAGCTTCAAAAGGTCAATGCTCTTGGAACCCGTGAGGTCCCTTGCCTTCTTGAGGCTTATGTCAAGTTGAGCCGGGAGGCAGAACACGAAAAGCTCATTGGCCTGGTTGACCATGACGATGGTCTTGAACACCTGCTCAAGGTTCAGCCCTGCAGCGTTGGCGATATGCACGGCATCAAGGTGCTCTTCGTCAACCTCGTAGGTGACGACATCGTACTTGACCCCGTTTCTGTCAAGAATGCGCATTGCATTCGTCTTTGCGACTTTGTCCTTCATGCCTTAATGATAGCACCCTGCAAGGCAAGGGACAAGGACATCGGTCTAGGATAGGAGGAAGCCTTCTTGGAAGTGCGTCTTTCGTGCAAGCCTCCAGCCAGCCACCCAGCCCAAGCCCGATTTCAATGGAAAGGCTAGAATTATTTCCTGAATTTCTATATATTGGTGTGGCGACAATTTTAACAGCGAATTACTTCTGTTTATTGAGAGGAATAAAATGGAAATCAAGAAACTTGAGAACTCCTCAGTGGAGCTTACACTCACGCTTGAGGCTAAGAGGATCGAAGACGAGTACGGAAAGGCACTCAAGGACTATGCAAAGAAGCTCACAATGAAAGGCTTCAGACCTGGAAAGGCCCCTGTATCGCTCATTGAGAACAAGTACGGCGATGCAATCCGCGAGGAGATAACCTTCAGACTCATGGAGGACAATCTCAAGGATTCATACAAGGACATGGACGCAAAGGACCGCCCTCTTCCATACAGCACACCAGAGCTCCAGAACGAAGAGAGCCTTCTTCCGTTCAAGCCAAACACAGACATCACCTACAGCGTGATCTACGATGTACTTCCAGAAGTCAAGCTCCCTGAGTACAAGGGACAGGAGTTCGAGTACGAGGATGTCAAGGTCACAGACGAGCAGGTCGATGCAGAGATCGAAAGGCTCCGCCAGCAGAACGCAATGGTCATAGCCAAGGACGGCAAAATCGCTGAAGGCGACATCGTGACGATGGACTACGTAGAGCTCGATGCAGAAGGCAACGAAGTTTCCAGCACCAAGCGCGACGACTTCACCTTCACAGTTGGAAGCTCATACAACTTCTACAAGCTCGACAACGACATCGTTGGCCTTGCAAAGGGTGATGAAAAGGTCATTGAGAAGACATACGGCGACGACAGCGGTATGGGAACCGACTACCTTGGAAAGACCATCAAGGTCAAGGTTGCAATCAAGGAAGTCAAGGTCAGACAGCTTCCTGACGTAGACGACGAGTTCGCACAGGACGTCAAGGAGGAGTACAAGACCGTCAAGGACCTCAAGGACGCAACGAGAAAGTCACTCGAGCAGAACGCAGAGGAAGAGAACAAGGGCAGAAAGCTTGAGTCTGCACTCGAAGCACTCCTTGCAAAGACGACCATAGCCGTTCCAAAGAGCATGATCGAAGCACAGCTTGAGCAGGATTGGAGAAACCTCGTACAGAGGTTTGGAATGCCTGAAGAGGAAGTCGAGAAGTTCATGAGAGCCAACGGTGGCGGAAAGCAGGAGTTCCTTGATACAAGAAGGGCTGACACTGAGCACAGCATCAAGGTCCAGCTCATACTTGAGCAGGTCAAGGAAGAGCAGAACTTCACGGTGTCCGACGAAGAGCTTGAAAACGAGCTCAAGAAGTATGCACAGGACATGACGAAGGACAACCCGAACTACGACGCATTCAAGATGTACGCAGAGGACGACATCAAGTTCGCCAAGGCAAGGGACTACATCCTTGAGAACAACACCTTCAAGGCAGTCGAGAAGAAGGCCGATGCCGCAGAGGCAAAGACCGAGGAAGCTGCTCCAAAGGCAAAGAAGACGACCAAGAAGAAGGCCGACAAGGCTGAAAACTAATTGGTTGCATTTGGCTGCGCGACGCTGCGCAGCTTGAAGTTCAAGCCGGGTTATGTCTGCATTTGGTATGACATAATTCCGGCTTGAAGTCGAATTTGGCCCAACGAAGGGCGCAGAGAGGCTGCATTGGCAGCAAGAGGAAAAGAATCAATGAGAGATCCCGTATCGTATCTGGTTCCAACGGTGGTTGAGAGCAACGGCCTCAACGAAAGGGCATACGACATATATAGTAGGCTTCTCAAGGAAAGGATCATATTCCTGGATGGCGAAATAGACGACGCAAAGGCAGACCTCGTCGTGGCTCAGCTGTTGTTCCTTGAGTCGGAGGATCCAAAGAAGGACATAAACCTCTACATAAACTCACCTGGTGGAAGCGTCACGGCAGGACTTGCCATATACGATACCATGCAGTACCTCAGAGCCGATGTCTCCACGATATGCATGGGGCAGGCGGCCTCCATGGCAGCCCTCATCCTTGCAGGTGGAGCTGCAGGCAAGAGGCTCATCCTCCCCTCCTCCAGAGTCATGATCCATCAGCCCTGGGGCGGAGTGCAGGGACAGTCGTCTGACATTGCGATCCACGCAAAGGAGATTCTCAGACTCAAGAAGCTGTCCATAGACTTCCTTGTCAGGCATACAGGCCAAAGCGAGGAAAGGGTCGCAGCGGACATTGAAAGGGACTTCTTCATGACAGCCTCCGAGGCGGTCGAATACGGAATAGTGGATACAGTCCTTGGACGTGAGGAGAAAAACTGAAGATGGCATTTGGAAAGAACACCAAGTACTGCTCGTTCTGCGGAAGCTCAAGCAACAGAATGATCCAAGGCCCAAACGGCATCAACATATGCGAAAACTGCGTCGAAAGATGCAACGAGATCCTGTTTGGAGGAGGAGAGAACGAAGAAGGACATTCCCATGACAGCGGACTGCCAGAGACTTTGCCAACCCCTCAGGAACTGAAGGAATACCTTGACAACTACGTGATTGGACAGGACAAGGCCAAGAAGGTCCTGAGCGTTGCGGTGTACAACCACTACAAGAGGATAAAGTACGAAAAGCAGCTTGCAGACGAAAGCAACGTTGAGTTGGACAAGTCCAACATCCTCATAATGGGACCTACAGGAACGGGAAAGACACTTCTTGCAAGGACTCTTGCCAAGAAGCTGAGCGTTCCGTTCGCAATAGCGGACGCTACGACCATAACGGAGGCCGGATACGTTGGAGAGGACGTTGAAAACATCCTCCTGAAGCTCATTCAGGCTGCCGACGACGATGTGTCCAAGGCGGAGCACGGCATCATATTCCTGGACGAAGTGGACAAGATCGCAAAGAAAGGCGAGAACGTCTCCATAACGCGCGACGTCTCTGGAGAAGGTGTACAGCAGGCCCTTTTGAAGATAATCGAAGGCACCGTTGCAAGCGTACCTCCACAGGGTGGAAGAAAGCATCCAAACCAGGAGATGATAAAGATAGATACAAAGAACATCCTTTTCATCTGCGGAGGTGCGTTCGTTGGTCTGGACAAGATCATAGAAAAGCGAATGGACTCCTCCTCCATGGGATTTGGGAAGTCCATAGTGGACACTAGGGAGAAGGACCTTGAAGTGCTTTACGAGAACGTCCTTCCAGACGACCTCATAAAGTTTGGCCTCATTCCAGAGTTCATTGGAAGGCTTCCAATCCATGTAGCTCTCAACAACCTTAGGGTTGAGGATCTTGAAAGGATAATCACGGAGCCAAAGAACTCCATCCTTAGACAGTATGTCGCATCCATGAAGCTTGACGGAGTGGATCTTGAGTTCACAAAGGACGCAATCCATCAGATAGCCCAGACTGCATACGACCAGAAGACGGGTGCTCGTGGACTTAGGAGCATCGTGGAGGACATCATGATGAACCTCATGTACGATGTACCGTCACACAAGGACATTGCCAGAATAGAGGTTGATGGTGCGTGCATAAGGAAGGAAGGCCCCGCCCGCTTCTTCGATGCAGCAGGAAACGCCGTTTCAATGGCGGCCTTGGAGGACAAGTCAAACGGCTGAAGCACTTTTGAACATAATAGACTCGCATTTCCATACTCAGGTCATGCATGACAAGGGCGTTGATACCAACGCCCTTCTTTCTGCTTTGTTTGAAAATGGGTTCAAGGGTGGCATAGACGCAGGATGCACCCATGACGACATAGAAGGCCGAATTGGCCTTTTGAAGGACTTCCCTTTGGTTCATGTAGCGGCAGCCATGGGGCCATGGGAGGCGGGAGCCAACGAAGAGACTCCAATAGACGTTGATGAGGACTTCAAGACCATTGAAACGATCCAAGCACAGCTTGATGTCCTGAAAAGCAATGTAGCTGCCCATAGAATAGGAATCATTGGAGAAATAGGCCTTGATTACTACTGGAAGTATGGAACAAGGGAGAAGCAGATTTTTCTTTTCGAAGAGCAGATGAAGCTTGCATCCTCCATTGGAGCTCCCGTTCTCATCCATGACAGGGATGCGGATGCAGATACAATTGATGTGATAGGAAGATTCCCTTTGGAGCGTGGAGGTATAATCCACTGCTTTGACGGATGCATTGATCTGATGCACTCAGCGCTGGACAACGGATACTATATAAGCTTTGCAGGAAACCTCACGTTCAAATCGAACGCAGCCTTGAGGGAGGCTTTGAAGAAGGTTCCGTTGGATAGGCTTTTGTTCGAGACGGACTCCCCCTATCTCACCCCCGTCCCACACAGAGGCAAGCCAAACAATCCAGGTTTTGTGCTACATACATACGAGTGTGCCTCGCAGGTGCTGAACAGACCGTTGGAAAGGCTCAAGGAGCTGGTTCTGGAGAATTTTAGAAGATTCCTCTGCGTTTAGCGGCTACGGACAACCCCTATCCTTGGACACCTGTGGTTCTCAGGGCACATGGAGCATTTTGGACTTACGCTTGTGCATATCTCCTGTCCGTATGAAACCAAAAGCTCGTTCAAAGGTATCCAGAACCTTTTTGGCATTATCTTCATGAGGGCTTTTTCGCTTTCTTCAGGAGTCTTGGTGCTTATCCACCCAAGGCGGTTGGATATCTGATGCACATGACAGTCAACACAAATCGCATCTATGCCAAAGCCAAGGTTGAGAGTGAGGTTCGCCGTCTTTATTCCAACTCCCGGCAGGGCCATTAGGCCTTCGACGTTGTCAGGAACATTTCCTTCATATTTGTCTACGAGAATATGTGAGATCTGCCTTATTTGCGACGCCTTTCGCTTGTAGAAGCCTGCCGGGTATATGAGCTTTGCTATGGAGTCTTCGTCCAATTCCAACATCCTCTGTGGTGTAGGAGCCTTTGAAAGCAGTCTTTGGGAGGCATTGAGAGTCACATCGTCCTTCGTCCGCAGTGATATCACGGTTGAAACGAGCACCGAGAACGGGTCCTGCTTCTCCACAGCCACAAGGGAGACTGCGGGAAGCTTCTTGCCAAGTGCTGCAAGCGATGCAGAGAACTCTTCAAAGATGCCGTCGAAATATTCTTCACTTTCCATCGTACTTGAACTCCAATTCGAATGTTCCGTCTATGGTTTCAGCTGTTTTGGAGAGAACGGTTTCCTTTTCAAGCGGAATGGTCTTTGCAATACCGCTCAGGTCTGGAAGGACCGTTCCATAGAGCTGATTGGAAGGGACGATCGTAGAGTATCGGTAGTCTACGATCCACGATATGGTTTCGTCCATGGTGAACACATTGTAGAATCCTTCCAGATGCGGGCACATTCCAAAGACTATGCCAAGCCTGTTCATCTCTTGGATTGTGTTGGACACGAAAAGACGGCTTGAGTCTTCGTTGATGTATGCACTCACCATTTTGTCTTGGAATTGAGACATGATGGCCTCATTGTATATACTGCCCTTCGAATCCGATACTATTGCAATGTTCTGAGACATTGAAGATACTTTCTTGGCTACTGCTGAGGCAGCTCTCTCCCAACCGCTTCCAGAATTTGGAACGAGGGTTGCATCGAACAAAGGACTCTCCGTGCCGTATATTCCATAGACGGATGCCTTTTCAAGGATGGAAGATGCTTTTACGTTGTATTCTACAATCTTGGAGGAGGCCAAAGGTCCAAAAAGGACCACTCCGTCCCCTACTTCGTCGTTTAGGTCGTATATGAACGATTCAAGGCTCTGGGAATCGCCAAGCTCAGAGGCATCGGGCTGTAGGATGATGAGGCGGTGCCATTTTCGTGCAAGGGCGAACCTCATGCGGGAGAACTCCTTTTTGGGCATGACAAGGGACCATGCTGCGTCCGACACGACTACAAAACGCTGTGCAGTGAGAAGGAATGCTCCTACTACGGCGGCCATTATGGCTATGATGACGACCATTGCAACGAGTATGCGTTTTGCTGTCTTGTATAGTCCTTTCATGTTTTGAACTTTAGAACCTTGGGCGGTTTTTGGCAATGCCATTATGCGTTTGAGGCATATTGCCCCGTTGGCGGTGCGGTTTTATTGACGCTTTGGCCCTCGAATGGGTAATATTGGGGCATAGGAGATTACCTAGATGACATCTTATAAAGAGTTGGGACTGGTGAACACCCGTGATATGTTCGCCAAGGCAGTCAAGGGCGGGTATGCCATTCCTGCATACAACTTCAACAACATGGAGCAGCTTCAGGCTATCATCATGGCTTGTGTAGAGACCAAGTCACCTGTCATTCTTCAGGTTTCAAAGGGTGCTAGGGACTATGCGAACATCAACCTTCTCAGGAACATGGCCAGAGGAGCAACGGAGTATGCACACGAACTTGGATACGACATCCCAATCGTGCTCCATCTCGACCACGGCGACAGTTTTGAGACATGCAAGGACTGCATCGACAACGGTTTCTCGTCAGTCATGATCGACGGTTCAAGCCTTCCATACGAAGAGAACATTGCTGTGACCAAGAAGGTCGTAGAATATGCACATCAGTTCGATGTCACAGTAGAGGGCGAACTTGGTGTCCTTGCTGGAATCGAGGATGAGGTTTCCTCTGCGGTCTCCCACTACACACAGCCTTCAGAGGTCATTGACTTCGTTTCCAAGACCGGCGTCGATTCGCTTGCAATCTCCATTGGTACAAGCCATGGTGCAAACAAGTTCACTCCGGAGCAGTGCACACGCAATGCCGATGGAATCCTCATTCCACCTCCACTCCGCTTCGACATCCTTGCAGAGATCGAGAAGAAGCTCCCAGGCTTCCCAATCGTCCTCCATGGCTCTTCATCGGTTCCACAGGAATATGTGAAGATGATCAACGAGCACGGCGGAAAGCTTAAGGACAGCGTTGGAATCCCAGAGGAACAGCTCAGACAGGCTGCAAAGAGCGCAGTGTGCAAGATCAACATAGACAGCGATGGCCGTCTTGCAATGACAGGTACGATCAGAAGGATCTTCGACGAGCATCCTGAAGTGTTTGACCCAAGAAAGTACCTTGGCCCTGCACGTGAAGCCCTCAAGGAGATGTACGAGCACAAGAACCGCGATGTCCTTGGCTCTGCAGGCAAGGCTTGATCGCCACGTTGGCTGATCTGCAATTGATGGTTTTTGGACCGCTCGATTCGTCGAGCGGTCTTTTTGTTTGGAAGGAGCAACCAAACGTGCGCCTTTCGTACATAATTTGTGCCCATAATTTGCTGTTTGGAGTGCATTTGCTCTTTGACAGCGGCATGCGTTCATGGTATATTCTTCTTCGTTGGGATAGGAAGGACTGTATGTCTATGCCCGTGTAAACTTTATTTTGGTTTTGAGACAGAGAGGTAAGCTTGGCTACAAAGGAACTTAGGATCAACAGGCAGATACGTGCAAAGGAAGTATTCCTGATTGATGACGAGAATCAGAAAAAAGGTGTTATGAACTTCTTCGATGCTTTGGCTTTGGCCGAAGATGCAGGATTGGATTTGGTTGAGATTTCACCAAATGCGAATCCACCGGTGTGCAAGATAATCGACTATGGCAAGTTCAGATACGAGCAGCAGAAGAAGCTCAAGGAAGCCAAGAAGAACCAGACCATCATCAAGATGAGGGAGATAAGGATGCAGCCCAAGATCGACAAGCACGACCTTGAGGTCAAATCCAAGGCCATTGGAGAGTTCCTTGCAGAGGGAGACAAATGCAAGGTCACGATCCGTTTCAGAGGCAGGGAGCTCGCCCATACGGAACTTGGAAAGGAAGTTCTGGACAAGATACTTGAAATGCTTTCTGAAAAAGAAGTACTATACAATGTGGATTCGCAGCCTGCCATGGAGGGAAGGAACATGTCAATGCTCCTTAGTCCTTCGAGGCAAAACGCTAAGAAACCGGCAAAGTGACCTCCGTATGGAGGTTGAATCAGCAGTTGCTGGGGGTTCTTGTTCCCCAGTGGCGCTTAGAAGGGGCAGTTTATGTCTAGCAAGATGAAAACAAGAAAGTCCGCCGCAAAGCGGTACAAGGTCACCGGAACTGGCAAGATCAAGTTCAAGAAGCAGGGTCTTCGCCACATTCTCACCAAGAAGAGCACCAAGCGCAAGAGAAATCTCCGTGCATCTGGTATTCTCGCCGAATCGGAAGCAAAGAACGTTAGAAAGATGCTTCCTTACGCATGATTGGGAGGATGTGAATTATGCCAAGAGCAGTTGACGGAACCAAACACAAGGACAGACGTAAGAAGATCATGAACCTTGCAAAGGGTTACTATGGTCGCAGAAGCACCAACAACCGCATTGCAAAGGATGCAGTTGCAAAGGCTGGACAGTACGCATACCGCGGCAGAAAGGAGAAGAAGAGAGATTTCAGAAAGCTCTGGATCGCAAGAATCTCCGCCGCTGTAAGAGCTGAGGGTCTCACCTACTCTCAGTTCATGCATGCTCTGAAGGTTTCGAACATCGAAATCAACAGAAAGGTCCTTTCCAACATGGCAATTGAAGACAAGGCAACATTCAGCGCCTTGGTTGCAACGGCCAAGAAGGCAATCAACGTCTGACGGACAAGAGCCTGCACCAACCATGCAGGCTTTTTTTGAAAACACAAGGGATATGGAGGCAGGAAATGACGGTTTATGAAAACATGCTGTTGCTTGAGGAAAGGGTTAAGAAGGCAGTTGCATATATCACCAGGCTCAGGACCGACAACGAAGGTCTTAAGAGGGATATAAAGCTCATAACCAGTCATAACCAGGAACTTCAGGCCTATGTAGACAACTACAAGGAAGACACAGAGCGCATCAACAAGAGCATTGAGGCATCCCTTGAAAGCCTCAACGAAGTTGGTCTCGACAACCTCGATCTCAGCATCGATGACCTTGAGACGGCTGAAGCGTTCTCTGCTCTTGGCGGAGACGCTGTTGACGCGGCTTTGGATCTTGGGGACATCTCAGGTTTGGATGATCTGTCCACTGACGAGATCCAGACGCCTGACATTGACCTTTGAGTTCCAATACCCTATTGGAAGAGACCACTGCAATATGCGGTGGTCTTTTTTGTTGGCTCTTCACGTTTTTCTCGGGGATGGTCCTCTGACGGATGGCCTAGGGATGCCTCTTGGAATCGAAGTGGGTTCTCTTCTAGGCGGCCGTCCAGACATCCGCTTCATGGCCGAAATGACATGAAAACATCGGAAAACCGTTTTTCTAGGCAAAAACATGCACACAAACAGCGGAAAAAAGGTCTTTCATGCCATCATGCGCCGCCACTGTACAACCACTCCGGCCTATCCGAAGCGGTCTGGATTCATGGATGAGGGACACTCAGATGCGGTCAGGCACTATCAGGTGCAGTCAGGTACGCTCAGGAGCACTCTAAGGCGCACTGCTTCAATCTCTATTCAACCGTCCTAAGAGCCACAGACCCCTCGATTGTTTCAACGGCCTTCAACAGCCCCAACGGCCCCGTAGGCCCCAAGCGCCCGAAGAGCCCCATCAGCTACAAGGTTGGATGCTCTCCTTCGATTTCCGTCTCCCAATCCCCCAACTTTCCGTGAAGAACCAAGATTTCTTTCCGCAATAATGTAAGTATTTTAGAAGTTTTGCGGTTTCAAATCGCAAAACTTTTTGATTTTGGTGGAAATTGCGGTTTCAGTCTTTGTTGTTTGAAGAAGAGAAAAGTGTGCAAAGTATACAAAAATCTCTTCTAGAGTCCGATCCATTTGTTGTTTTGTCATGAATTTTCTGATATTCTGGAAGAGAAAACTGTGCAAAATGCACAAAAATCTCTTCTAGAAGGGGCTTCTTCATGGAGATAAAAAGAGATTTCTATTTGAAAAAGCTTGTGGACCGAATGAACAACGGTCTTATAAAAGTGGTGACAGGCATTCGCAGATGCGGGAAATCCTACCTGTTGAATACGTTGTTCTATCATCACTTGATTGAATCCGGGGTCGATGAACAGCATATAATTCGTTTTGCGTTCGATTCCGCAGAAGACCTTCTCAAAATAGGTGAAGACATTGTTCAGCTTGAAAAGGAAGGACGTGGTGTAGATCCCAAGAAATTCATGGGATACATTTCATCCTGCATTGTGGACGATGGGCGTTATTATCTGCTTCTTGACGAAATACAGCGGTTGGATTGCTTCGTGGCGGTTCTGAACGGATATCTCTACAACGAAAAGCTTGACGTATACGTTACTGGAAGCAATGCAAAGCTACTTTCTAAGGATGTCGCAACTGAGTTTGCGAGTACAAACCGGCACTTGAAAATGCAAGAGATGCTATCCAGAGCATTTCTGATTTCATCCAGAGTTACATGCAGAACAGACAGGATGATGATGCACAGGGTGCAGCACAGGAGTACCGCCGCTTTCATCAGCGCGGAGGTCTTTCCATCAAGTGCGATCATGCACACGATAAAGAAGTACCCGCCGCAGAAAACGAGCGCGGAAGCATAGTAACGCTCAAAGGC
>OQVT01001204.1_pt1 | contig 16095 bp, 7 predicted proteins | sample 1691561 | NCBI WGS metagenome assembly OQVT01 (sample SAMN03418260, study PRJEB22391) | human gut metagenome | biome: human-gut; feature: organic feature; material: feces | host: Homo sapiens | place: Tanzania | collected 2013-01 | reverse complement strand
TTGGCTGTGCGTGCCGATGCATAAGTGGCGGTCTTCATGCCGAAGAAGCCTGCCAGACCCGAGAAGAGTCCACCGGTAAGGAATGCAAACGGAACCCAGGGGTTCTGCACTTTCAGCACGTAAGCCATGAAGGCAAATACGATGGCAAGCACTATGAATACGATGGTCACGACCTTGTACTGCTGCTTCAGATAGGCCATTGCGCCTTTCCTGACGTGCTCGGCAATTTCTTTCATACGGTCTGTGCCCTCTTCTTCTTTCATCATCGAACGGAAGAAGTACCATGCCATACCCAGAGCCACTACGCTGGCAATCGGGATGAGCCAAAATACTAAAGGAATGTTGTTCATTAAGATAAATTTAATTGGTTAGTAATGTATGTTCTTAGTTAATCGTTATAATAACGACGGTGCAAATATAATGAAATATATTGATACGGAAAATAAATTGATAAAAATATCTTAAAAAAAATCAACAATGGCTCCTTGGAGGTTGTCGTCAGCCCATTTTATGCCCGAAATGGCGGCGCCGATAGCGCCGTTGCGGGCAGCGCTTTGCCGATGCAGACACAAAAAGCCGTGGCTGCAGCTTGTGGAGGGCCAATTGCGCGTTTTATCCACTATTTATTGCGTCTATGAGGGGATGAAGTAAATACAAAAAGCCGTTGCTGCTGCTTGTGGAGGGCCGATTGTGGGGTAAATCCATTAATGGATACTCCTATAATAGGTTGATATAATCACAAAAAGCCGTGGCGGTGGCTGTCGGCTTCGCCTTGGCGTGGCTGGCGGTGCCGACAGTCGGAAAACGAGTTTTCCTCCTTGCCGTCTCCGCCATCCCCACCGTCATGCACGGCATGACGACAGCAGCCACGACGGTAAAAAAAGCGGCCGTTGGCCGTTCAAAAAGTCCGCCGTTGGCGGTACAAAAACAGCAGCTTATCGCCGGCCCTCCCAACTTTCCCAAGGTGAGGGTGCTCATTGAAAGCCCCTCCCTTGCCCTCCCCAAGGGGCGGAAATTCACTTTTGCTGCGTTTGTGGAGGTTGTAGTAGCTCTCATTTCTCTTGGTGAAGGCTGGGCTGGCGTTTCCCTTGGCTGGCTCGTAACGTATGTCACGTGGTCTCGTATCAATTGTTACGTGCTCACGTGCCTTATGTCACGAGCCCTCGTGTCAAATGTTACGAGCCGACGAGGGTGCCCTCGGGGGTGTAGAGATGCCCTTGCGTGATGCGCACCGTCCGTCAACGGCATCCACATCGGCCGCTATCGACATCCACACCGTACGGTATCGTCATCGTTATCGGCCGATGCGCATGGCATGTGATGGTCGAGACGGCAAGGAGGAATACTCGTTTTCCGACGGGCGGTGACACCAGCTCCACCAAGGCGAAGCCGCCAGCAGCGGCAGCGGTTTTTTGTGTTTTCTCATTACCTTATTTAATATTATGGGTTGTGGCATTTGCCATCGGACTGCTGATTTTTCAGGTGCGGTAACGCCTGCGGCTAATCGCAACTCCTACAGAGTTGCTATCCTTTTTTGTATCGGTACCCAGGGTAGAGGCGCTGCACGCCTCAACCCTGGGCTATGAAAACGCAACTCCTACAGAGTTGCTGCTGGGTTGGACCAATTCACGTAAGACCTCCAATACAACCATACCTACATGCGCGCTAACCATCCCTATTGCCAACCCAACAATACCCATGACTTGCCACGTGTGTGTTGTGGCTCCCATCCTCGCCACGGCTTTTTGTGTCATCCGTTTCGCGCCCAACCCAAATTTTGCGGTTATCCCGAACCTGATTATTCCCACAATTAAACAAATTTTAGGGAATGAAACGACTATTTCGCACCATGCAACGCATAAATCCAAGCCCGAAATAGTGAAATCGCACCTTGAAATGATGAATAATGCCATCTCGGGCTGCTTCCTCGAGATGCCCCTGCTATCCCCCGTGGCCATATATATAATCATGTGCATCCCCACCGCATCTACACTACATTCGTCGGTCGGCGCCCTGTCTGCGCTGCTTGTCCCAATTATTCCCCTTCTTCCACCAATTATCGTCCTTTTCCCATCGATTACCACCCAGATTTTAACGATTATTCCCCTTTTCCTGTTACAATTCAAAAAAATATTAAATAATGATAGAAGAAATGACATATTTATAAGTTATTATCAAATTTTAATGCTTACATTTGCGAATGAAATCGTGTTGACGGGCCCGAACAGCCCCTGAGACACACCAAAACACAGAAAAAAGTGAGTGAAAGCCAGTGGCCAAATACATCCGGTGCTTGCATAGCGTCAACCGTATCTTGTAAAACTTGGTTAGTTACGAAACTTATATTATTTATTACCTTTTAAATCATAGTTTATGGATGAGAAACTGAAAAAGACTTCATTCAGTGCTTTGAACATCTCGAAGCAGTGGGCATATTTGTTCGCTGCCTCTATGTTGACCCTTGCTCCGCTGTCAGCGTCAGCAAGCGAAAGCAATAACCTGAATGCAAGCAAGTCTCTTGCCGTACAGCAAGACAAGAAAACAGTCAGTGGTACCGTGGTTGACGCCAACGGTGAACCCATCATCGGTGCTACCGTTAAGGAGGTTGGTACGCAGAACGCTACCATTACCGACGTAAACGGTACCTTCAAGCTCAACGTGAAGCCGGGCGCAATGATCTCGGTGTCAAGCGTTGGTTTCAAGGAGCAGACCGTAAAGGCCAGTGGCAAAGTAGATGTAACCCTGAAAGAGGACGCCGAAGTACTCGAGCAGGTAGTGGTTGTGGGTTATGGTACTGCCAAGCGTAAGGACGTGTCTGGCGCCATCACAAGCGTGAAGTTTGATGACGGCAAGCTGACCAACCTGCCTAACCCTAACGCCCTGTCTGCCCTGTCAAGCCAGGTAGCCGGTCTGCACTACTCTCCTACGAGCAGCGCTGCTGGTGACAACTCTTCTACCATGACTCTGCGCGGTAAGAACGTTATCCCTGAGAGTCCTGCTGCTTCTAAGCAGGCTAACAATGCTCCTCTGCTCATTGTCGATGGCGTTATCTCTTATGGTGGTATCAGCGAAATCAACACCAATGACATCGCTACCATCGACGTATTGAAGGACGCTTCTGCAGCCGCTATCTACGGTTCGCGTGCTGCCAACGGTGTGATCATCATCACTACCAAGCGTGGCGAAAGCGCCAAGCCTACAGTACGTTTCAACTCTTCTTGGAGCTTCTCTGACTGGAACCGCAAGCCTGAGTTTGTTAACAGCAAGGAGCGTTTCTTGATGAACCGTTTCTATGCCAAGCAGGCAGCCGGTGACGAGCACTTCCCCGCCGATGCTACATGGTCTATGGATTTCTTCGATCGAAACAAGAACGCTTTCTTCGTTACAACAACTGAGGAGCAGGCTTACGATGCCGGCATGTGGACCAACTGGCTCGACGAAGTTACCCGCACTGGTGTAGGCCAGCAGTACGACCTGAGTGTTGCCGGTGGCAGCAAGGGCGTCAAGTACTACCTCTCTGGCGACTACACTCGCCGTCAGGGTGTTCAGCGTGGTGATGACTACGAGAAGTACAACGTAATGTCTAAGATTGACATCGACGTTACCGACTGGTTGAAGGTTGGTTTGAAGGCCAACTACCTCGGCTGGCGTCAGTGGGGTGTAACCGCTACTCTCGGTAACGCCGAGTGGTACTCTCCCTTCTCATTCAAGACTGTTCAGCCTGTCTTGGACGAGCACAACCAAGTTGTTCCTGGTTCTCTCAAGTACACCTCTTGGTACAACTCTCACCCCGATGGCAATACCCTCAGCCCTCTGTGGGGTTCAGGTATCAGCAATGGTGTAGCCGACTCTTATCTCTATGGTGTCAACGACAAAAACGGTAACAACGTCAATGGCGTGTTGACCGCACAGGTTGACTTCCCATTCCTCAAGGGTCTCTCTTATCGCTTCACCTTGAACGCACAGCGCAACTCAAGCTATCAGGATACATTCAACCGTCCCGAGATGTGGGTTGATACCCGCAACACCGGTCAGATGGACGATCCAGCCCAGTTCAACAGCAAGGTTGAGGGTATCTCTGCAGCTTCTGTTTCTTCATACTGGAACTCCGATAACATCCTGACCTATGGTACAGATATCGACAAGCACCACGTTGACGCAATGGTAGGTTACACTCGTGAGTCTTACGACAACAACTACCGTTACCTCAGCTTCAAGGACTTCACCGGTTCTACCTCTCTGGGTTACTACGGTGCTTCTGCTGCCAACACTCAGAATGTAAGACGCGAGCGCACTCGTACCCAGTCAGCTGCCTACCTGGCTCGTTTCAACTACAACTTCGACAGCAAGTACTATGTAACATTCAACTACCGTCGTGACGGTTTCTCTGCTTTCGCCGATGGCAAGAAGTGGGGTAACTTCTACGGTGTGTCTGGTGCATGGGTATTCAGCAAGGAAAACTTCATCAAGGACAACCTCACTTGGCTCGACTATGCTAAGCTGCGTCTCTCTTGGGGTCAGAATGGTAGCCGTTCGGTTAACGCCTACGCCACCAACTCTATTGTAGCTATCAAGAAGACCTGGTTGGACAACGAGTCTACTCTCGGATACTATGCCAAAACTCTGGGTAACAAGGGCCTGACATGGGCTACCATTACCAAGTACAACCTCGGTTTGGACTTCAGCGTGCTCAACAGCCGACTCGACGGTACTATCGATATCTATAGCGGCCGCACCACCAACATGCTGATGCAGCGCTCTGTACCTTATCCTTCAGGCTTCAACACCGCTTACGCTAACGTAGGTAAGGTGAGCAACAAGGGTATTGAGGTTACTCTGCACTCTGTCAACATCAATGGCGACGGTAAGGACAATGTACGTTGGGAGTCTAACGTAGTATTCGACCTGAACCGCAACAAGGTTATGGAGCTCTACGGCAAGAACTATAAGGGCGTTGAGGCCGACGACGTGGCCAACTTCCACACCTATGGTCCTCAGTCTTACTATGCTCTGATGGTAGGTAGCTCTATCACCGCTGCTTACGACCTGAAGAAGCTCGGTATCTTCCAGAGCCAGGAAGAGATTGACAACTATACATGGAAGAACCCCGAGACTGGCGCTGTTTCTAAGATTCAGCCCGATGCCAAGCCCGGTGACGTGAAGTTCATGGATTGGAACAACGATGGTAAGATTTCTGCTGAAGACCGCCACTGTATCGGTGACCAGGATCCTCTGTTCACCCTGAACTTTGGCAACACCATCAGCTACAAGAACTTCTCTCTGTACTTCAACTTCCGTTGGATGCCAGGTAGCGATACCCACTTCCTCGGTTACGACCCATACGCTTGGGGTCCCACCGGTACCAGCGGCAACCAGCTTGACCGCGTAAACCCATGGCGTGCCGACAACAAGAACAACGACTATCCTCGCTACGGATGGAGCAACCAGTTTGACTACCTCTGGTGGAACAGCCGCGGCTTCCTCAAGCTCAAGGACCTCGTGTTCTCTTACAACTTCGACCGCAACCTCATTGCACCTCTCGGTCTCACCGGTCTCCGTGCATACGTATCAGGTACCGACCTCTTCACCATCACCAACTGGTCTGGTCTCGATCCTGAAACTGGTGGTACTATCGCTGCCGGCGCTGCTTCTACCAAGTATGCAAGCAATGGCTCATATCGCACCATCACCTTCGGTCTTAACGTGACATTCTAACACATCTAAAAGACAACAGCTATGAAATTAACAAAACAGATATTGGGCTTCGTCGCACTTGGTGCGATGGCCCTTACCCAAACAGCCTGCCAGAGCGACTCTGACTTCTTGAAGGAGCACTCTTACCAGCAAGACGACTCGGGTATGTTCAATTCTGAAAACGAGGTGGCTATGGCTATCAACTCCTGCTATCAGGAGGTCAACTACCTGGTTCTCGGTCAGACCCACGGTTATCACTCTTATATGCTTACGGGTGTAGGTTTGGATACATACACAGAGAACAACAACAACGACTGCTTCTCTAACTGGACCAAACTCAACTCTGCCAACGGTTACAGCCGTCACTGGTACAATGAGCTCTACTACCTCGTAAACTTTGCCAACACAGCCATCTACGCCATCGAGACCAAGGATATCAAGTATACTACCCCTGAGAAGAAGAATGAGCTCCTGGGCGAGGCACGCTTCATGCGTGGTTGGGCATTCCGCATGCTCGCCGGTATGTTTGGTAACGTGCCTTATCTCGATAATCCTACCAAGACGATTGAGATGGGTTACAAGCCCAACACCCGTCAGGAAGTATGGGAGAAGTGCTACGATGACTTCAAGTTTGCTGCTGAGAATATGTCTAAGACAGAGCGTAAGCAGGGATGTGTGACTCGTGCCGCAGCCGACCACATGCTCGCAGAAATCTGCCTGGCTCTCGGTAAGTTTGACGAGGCTATCCAGGCTACCAGCCGTGTTATCGGCGGTCAGGATGGTGACTATCACCTGATGACTACCCGTTTCGGTACTGAGGCCAGCCGTGCTACCGACCGCTACGGTCACTCTCTCGCTGCCGACAAGGGTGGTGCTTATTGGGACCTCTTCGCTACACCAGGCAACGGTTCGGGCAATACCAACCAGGACTACGGTGTAACCGGTAACAAGGAGGCTCTCTGGACCAGCCAGTTCTCTGTAGGCAACTACTCTAATGGTGGTAGTGGCGATGCTTGGTATCGTATGCTCAACAACACCATGGAAGGTGACTTCATGAGCAACAAGGTTCGTAACTGTGGTACCAACCGTACCGACGGTGGTGTGAAGTTCTACCTCTTCGGTGACGACGCTATGTGCTATCCCGCAGGTGTTCAGGGCGGTTCAAGCAGCCTCGGTGTTTCTACCTCTGCTATTGCTGCCGGCCGTTATCAGGCTAACAATACTCGCGACTCTATCGGTGGTGGTTATGCTTACGGTAACAACCGTAACTGGCCTTGCCGTTACGTCTTCGACCCCCAGGAGCCTGGTTACATCTGGGCTAAGGCTACCGATCCTGCACAGCCAGGTAAGGCAGACTTCCGTTGCTCTGAGACTATGATGCAGAGCGACTGGTATACTCCCGGTGGTACCAAGTGGAGCGTACAGTTCAAGTATGCTAAGGATCGCGAGAAGGCTCATCCCGGCAACTCTGCTTATGCTTTGACCGCTGGTGATACCCTCGATATCTTCCCACGTTTCTGGAAGTTCTCTCAGGACAAGCATCCTAACGGCAACGTTAAGGAGTGTGAGTATGAGCCTTACATGATTCGTATCGCTGAGACCTACCTGCTCCGTGCCGAGGCTTACCTCGCCAAGGGCGACAAGCAGAAGGCTGCCGACGATATCAACGTAATCCGTGACCGTGCCAACGCTCCTCGTTGCTCTGCCGCTGAGGTAGACATCGACTACATCCTCGACGAGCGCACCCGTGAGCTCTTCGGTGAGGAGCATCGTTGCATCACTCTGAACCGTCTGTCTGTTAACCCCAACTGCGGTAGCTACGTTACTTCTAAGTATCCTACACAGGACGAGAAGACCAGCAATACTCTGTATGAGCGTGTACGCAAGTATGGTATGAGCTGGAACAACGCTACTGACCAGGTTAATGCTGACTTCGGCCGTGAGAAGATTACCTACACCAAGAACGATGGTTCTAAGGGTATCCGCTTCATCCCGAACATCAAGCCTTACAACTACCAGCAGCCTATCCCAGACGACGTTATCAAGTCTAACTCTGGTGCTGAGTATCCTCAGAACTACGGTTATTAATCCTTCGCGATTAATCTCAACTCTTAATATAAGGAGTGGCGGCATCAGCCCGCCACTCTTTTTTTTGGCTACATTCCTCAAGGCTCCTTCGCTGCTGCTCTCTCTCTTGGCTACGTTCCTCAGTGCTTCTTCGCCGCCCCTGCACCATCTCCCAACGGTCATCACCGTTTCTGCGTGTCTTCCACTGCCCATCTCCGCCATCATCGATATTCCCCTCGCTATCCCCTATATATATAATAAGGTATAGAGGACGGTTGTATATGGCACTGCGGTCATTCTTGGTATCCTCTATAGTTATAATAAGGTGTAATGTGCAACTCCACATGCCGCTTCGGTTATCCCTGTCGTTGTTTCGGTGGTTTTGCTGACCATCGGTATTGTACCGGCTCTTTTCTCTGTCATTCTGTCATCAAGTGGCATGGTTTTCTTGCAAGTTGTTGGTGATGAATAAACTTGCGCAAATTTTGCGCAAATTATTAATGATTGTCAATACGGTCATTTCCTTGCCTGCTTCTGTGATAACGACCTGTGAGCCAGACGTTTCTGCCACTTTTGTTCTCGTTTCGACCATCGTGCTTGTCATCCTGACATGGCAAAGACACGCAATTGTCATAAAAAAAGATTAAAAAAACGCTTACGTTGTTAAATATTATCATTAATTTTGGTGCCGATATGAGTGCGATGCTTATCCTCATCGTGCCAACTGACCACCTAATGAAAGAGCCCATGAACTGAACCAAGACAACGATGCCCCCCAATCTTTCGGCTGTTACAGCAACAGTCGTCATAACCCAAATCGAAAACATAAAAAACAATTCTAATCACCTAATTTAATTCCTTATGGATGAGAAACAGAAAAAGAGCGTGTTCGCTGCTTTGAAGACCTCAAAGCAATGGACCTACCTGCTCGCTGCTTCCATGCTTACGCTTGTGCCCATCACGGCATCGGCTTCTGCTACCGGCAGTGAGAACGAAAACACAGTGCAGGCCGTACAACAGGCCAAGAAGACCGTTACCGGTCTGGTGAAGGACGCCAATGGCGAGCCTATCATCGGTGCTACGGTAGCCGAGGTCGGCAATGCCACCAACGCCACCATCACCGACGCCAACGGTAACTACCGCCTCCAGATCAAGCCTGGCTCGCGCATCAGCGTAAGCTCCATCGGCTATCAGCAGCAGACTCTCGCTGCCAAGGCCAATGTAGTCAATGTCACTCTGGAAGAAGACCAAGCCATCCTCGACGAAGTTGTCGTTGTGGCCTACGGTACCCAGAAGAAGAAAGACCTTACCGGTTCGATGACCGCCGTCAAGGCCGAGAACATCGCCGTGCAGAACACCACCACCGTGAGCCGCGCGCTCGAGGGTGCCGCCCCTGGTATCCGCGTGTCTTCGGTCGACGGACAGCCAGGTTATGATATGGCTGTGCGCATCCGTGGTGTGAGCTCCACCAACGGCGCCTCTGCCGCCGCCCTTATCGTCATCGACGGTGTGGCCCAGCAGACCAACTCTACCTATGAGAACCCCCTCTCTCAGCTTGACCCCAACGACATCGCCTCTGTCTCTATCCTCAAGGACGCCGCCTCTACCGCCCTCTACGGTTCGCGTGGTGCCAACGGCGTGGTGCTCATCACTACCAAGAAGGGTCAGAGCGGCAAGGCCAAAATCTCCTTTGAGAGCCGATGGGGCTGGAACTCTATCGGAGACTACAATGTCAACTCTATAGACAACGCCGCCCAGTACTACGAGTACGTATGGAAGAGTATCTACAACTCCTACCGCTACGGAGTCAATGGCACCGGTCTTCCCGGCGTAGATGCCAGCGGCCGATACTACACCAACGTGGGCAACCCCAACCACTCCGACGCCGAAGCCCGCCTCTTCGCCAGCCAGCACCTCTTCGACTACAACAACAGCGAGACTGCTTTCCAGAAGAACCTGCTCAAGAACAATATGGCTTACAGCGTGCCCGGTGCCATCTATACCAATACCGGTTCAGGCAGTAACTCCAGCTCTACCATGACCGGAGCCTACCTTATCGACCCCGAGACCGGCCGTCTGAACCCACAGGCCCGTCAGCTCTATAGCGGCGACGCCTCCGACCTGCTCTTCAGCAACGCTTTCCGCCAGGAGTACAACCTCTCTGCCAGCGGTGGTAGCGACAAGGCCCACTACTACTTCTCTCTCGGCTATCAGGACGACCCCTCATTCCTGCTCAGCAGTGAATTCCGTCGTTACAGCGGCCGTGCCAATATGGATGCCCAGGTGCTGAAGTGGTTGAAAGTAGGCGCCAACATCGGTTACTCCAATACCAAGACCCGCGCACAGGCAGGTAAGTGGGGCTCTCGCCAGATTGGTGGTGCCTCCGGCAACGCCATGCTCCATGTCAAGGGTTGGTCGCCCATCTACCCCGTCTATCAGATGAACGAAGACGGCACCGTGGCTACCGACGACAAGGGCAACATCCTCAATGTCTACAACAAGTCTTGGTCGCCCCTCGGCGAGAACCATGTAGCCGACCGCAACTTCGGCAGCGACTACATGTATATCACCCGCACCAACATGGAGCGTCAGGATATCATCAACTGGACCAGCCGCTTCTTTGCCCAGATTGACTTCCTCGACCACTTCAACTTCACCGTCAACTTCAACATGGACGAGCAGCACTGGCGTCGTACTGCCTATATGAACAGTATCGCCGGACGTGCCAGCGGACAGGGCAGCTTTGGTCTCAAGACCTACACCCGCCGCATCATCAACACCCAGCAGCTGCTCTCTTACGACCAGGACTTCGGCAAGCACCACGTTGACGCTCTGGTAGGTCACGAGTATGAAGACCTCGACCGCAAGGATGTCAACTTCGGTACTTCCTACGAGCTTCTGCCCGGTTATATCATCCCTGGCAACTTCGTGGGCCACTACACCAACTACGGTGGTGAGAACACCGCTACTCCGAGCTGGGGTCTCAATACCTACCGCACCGAGTCTTACCTGGGTCGCGCCAACTACAACTACGCCGAGCGCTACTATGCATCAGCCTCTCTGCGTCGCGATGCCTCTTCCAAGTTTACCAAGGACAACCGCTGGGGTACCTTCTGGTCTTTGGGCGCCGGCTGGCGCTTCTCAGAGGAGCCCTTCTTGAAGAGCGCCAAGTCATGGCTCGACAATGCCAAGCTGCGTCTGAGCTATGGTGTCACCGGTAACTCCAACGGACTCACCAGCTACTACCTCAACCAGACTTACGGTTACGGCGTATCGGCTTGGCAGGAGGGTGCCACAGGTACCGGCGTGCCCAAGGTGACCACCATCACCGGCGGTAACCTCGTACGTACCGACCTCACCTGGGAGGTTATCCACCAGTTCGACCTCGGTCTCGACTTCTCTGTACTGGGAAGCCGCCTCACCGGTGCCATCGACTACTACAACAACCTCACCTCCAATGCGCTCTACAACCAGATGGTTTCGCCGCTCGCCAACATGGGCTCGACCACGCTGCAGAAGAATGCCGCCAAGATACGCAACACCGGTATCGAAATCGAGCTCGACGCCGACATCATCCGTACCAAGGACTGGACCTGGAGCGTAGGCGTCAATGCCACCCACTATACCACCAAGCTCGTCAAGGTGCCTGCCGACCAGATACCCAACTGGGACAACACCATGGACGTGCCCAAGGGCACATGGGTCGTACAGACCGAGGATATGGCTCAGGCCGGAACAGCCAGCCATGCCGGACGTGGCGACTTCTACCTCCGTGGCGAGGGCCGAGACCTCTTCAATCTCTATATGTACAAGTATGCCGGCGTAGACCAGGCTTCAGGTCTGCCTATGTACTGGCACCGCGTGACCTATGCTGACACCCATCCCGATGCCAACGGCGCTTACGCCAACGGTGGCCGCTATGCCGAGTACAAGCAGGGCGATAACGTGAAGACTACCGTGGCAGCCGACGCTTCAGAGTACGAGTGTGGCAGCGCCATCCCCGACGTCATGGGCGGTATCACCACCAATCTGCGCTGGAAAGACTTCGACCTCGGTATCGTAGCTGCTTACCAGCTCGGTGGCAAGTTCTTCTCTATGGAGTATGCCCAGCACCTCTTCCGCGGTTCTACCCTCGGTGGCTCCAATATCCCTGTTTCCAAGGATGTCGTAGGCGCTACCTGGACTCCCGACAACACCGGTGCCAAGTATCCTATGCAGTGGTTCAACAGCTCTGGCGGCGACTACTATCTCGATGGTGTCTACCTCCCCGGCAGCCACAAGTACACCGATATGGCACTCTTCAGCGCCTCTTACTTCCGTCTGAAGAACATCACTTTGGGCTACACCGTACCCAAGAATCTGCTCCGCAAGATAGGTATCAGCAAGCTGCGCGCCTTTGTATCTGCCGACAACCTGCTCATCTTCTCTGCCCAGAAGGGTGTAGACCCCTCTATGTCGGCTATCGGTGGCAAGGAGGTCGATACATACATCTATCCTCAGATGCAGACCATAACTCTGGGTCTTAACCTCGAATTCTAAATCACTGACCATTATATATACAGAAGATATGAAACGAATATATAAGAATATAGTTGCCGCAGCCCTGCTCGTAGCGGGAGTCTCGGCATGTAGCAGCCGCCTGGATGTCAATAACCCCAACTACTTCACCAAGGACGACATCGACAATATCCTCCAGGGTGATGACGAAGAGAAGAAAGACAAGGTGGTGGCAGGACTCGTATCGGTTCTTCCCGGCTACATCAATATCTACAATGCCGCGCTCAACGGCGGCTACTCCAACGGCTATGCCAACGAGTCCAACTTCGAGTTGCGCCGATTCATGCAGTCGGGCGATGTGGTCGAAGGCTCATCTGCCAACAAGGGTACCTACAACCAGTGGTACCAGAACAGTCCCAGCGTGACCTACTGGCAGACTAACGATGATATACAGAACTATGGCTACTACCTCGGCCCCGTCTACAAGATTACCAGTGCCATCAAGGCCATGCAGTATCTCAGCGACGACAACGTCAAGGAAGACAAGAAGATGAAGGGCTACCAGGCCCAGGCCCTCACCATGAAGGCCATCGGCTACATGCTGCTCATGGAGCGCTACACCGACCTCCAGGATGTTACCTCCGAGACCAAGCAGGGCTGGCCCATCTACAACGACTACGCCTACAACCCCGCCACCGAGCCCAAGTCGGTGGCTGAGACCTGGGCTACCATCAAGGAGTATTTCGACAAGGCTGTCAAGTCTTTCCATGAGTCCTCCATCGGTACCAAAGGCTATCTGAGCGGTCACACTTCCGATGTGGTCTACAGCATCAACTGCGCCGTGGCTCAGTATTACCGCTGCCGCGCCGCCATGGACCGCAAGGACTGGGCTACCGTCATCGATGGCGCTACCGAGCTGCTCTCTTACTATCCCAACTTCATCAAGGCCAGTGACTATGGTATGGACCAGTCTAAGCTCGCCTCTGTAGCTGCCCGCAACGACAACGGATGGTGTGGCAAGGAGTATAACGCCGAGGAAAACGCCTTCTACAACTGGGAGAAGAACCCCGAGGGTATCTTTGGTAGTGCCCGCGGTTCGAGCAGCATGTTCTGGACCAACGGCGGCTTCAACGCCCTCAAGAGCGGTCCTTCGGGTTACTATCAGGTCGATGCCAATATCTACAATGCCCTGTCAGACAATGACTGCCGCAAGGCTTGCATCCTCGCCGATGACTTTGAGAACTATCCCATCTACTCTTTTGAGAACAACGACTCTACCTGGTACAGCTATACCATGCCCAAGTACACCAGCCTGAAGTGGGCGGCATCGTCGTCTATCGGTCACAACGGTGAGATGCATGACAACAAGTATACCGTGTCAGACAATATCTATCTGCGCACCTCTGCCGTATGGCTCATGCTCGCCGAGGCTTATGCCCAGAGCGGCCAGGACGCCATGGCCAAGCAGACCCTCAACAAGCTGCTTGAGGCTCGCACCATCGAGGGCCGTCCCACGATGACCTGCGACAACACTATGGCTGGCATGAGTACCATGGATATGGTCAAGCTGCAGTGGCGCATCGAGATGTGGGGCGAGGGCGACTGGGCCTTCTACAACCAGAAGCGTTGGGGCACCCAGCACAAGCGTGGAGCCAACCACTGGAGCAATACTCAGATCAGTCACTTCACATGGGAGATTCCTCAGAAGGAGCGCATCGGCAATCCTTACTGGAAGTCACTCGACTAATCATCCCTTACGTAATCGCCGCAGAGGAGCGCAGGGCTCCGGCCCCCGTCTCCTCTGCGGATGATAAACCTAATGATAACCCAAAACAACGAACAAATCATGAAAAAAAGAATATTGACATACGCCTCCATGCTGGTAGCGCTGCTGGGCCTCGTGGCCTGTAGCGACAATGCCGAGGACGTAAGAGAATCTTCTGAGGCCAACGTGTCGATGAAGAACATCAGTGTCACTGCCCAAGTGCCTGGCGCCAACACCTATGGCGCACTCAAGGCGTTCAGCCTGAGCGACGTGCTCCACGTCACCTTCCAGAAGTCTGACGGCACCCAGACCGGCCGCACGCAGACCCTGCGCTGCGCCGAATCGACCGGCTCTACCGCCACCTTCAGCGCCCAGCGCGTGGCTGTGCCCAACGACGCCGCCAACATGCTGCTCACCTGGGACAACCCCGCCTGCAAAATCAACTGGGACGGCAAGCCCGTAGTGGTCGAGGAGTTTGGTACCCAGGCAGGTACCGAGGAGTGGGTGCGCCAGCACTCGGTCATCAGTGCCACCACCGCCGTGGGTGAGAGCGCCAATGTGACCCTGGCTTACCAGACCGCAGTGGTCAAGATTGATGTGAAGTTCCCTGCCGACGCCGATGAGCCTACCACCGCCAACACCCGCCTCACCCTCTCGGGTCTCATCAACAAGCTCGTCATGGACAATGGCAAGGCCCTCACCGCCGGTGAAGGCGTGACAAGCACCACTGGCGATGTGGTAGTGGCTCCCACCCTTACGGATAGAGCAGCATGTTGGCGGCGTCGTTTGGCTCCCGCCGTGATTGACGCCGCTGCCCGCAAGGTGACCGCCTACGCAGTGGTTTGGCCCCAGGCCAGCTACGACGGCGTGACTCTTGCTGCCACCATCGACAACGCCAACTTCTCTGGTGTCTTCCGTCTCGGTGCGGTGAAGCCCGGCGAGGACAACACTGTGGTCTCTAAGGTAGACTTCAACTCACGCGAGTACGACCTCTGGTACGACGATGCCGCCGCCACCATCGAGGATGTTACCGGCAACGTGGTAACGGCTCCCAAGTGGATGACCCTGAGCGGTGGTGTAATCACCATCGAGGCCAACACTACCGGCTCTATCCGTAAGGGTACCATGGTGCTCGACAACGGCCGCAAGTATACCATCACCCAGATTGGCGTCAACGACTTCAGCGGTCAGTGGACGCTCTACTCCAAGCAGTTCAACGCCTCCAAGTCATGGGGTGGCTCAACCAGTACCAGCAAGATGCCCTGTACCTTCGGCAAGCCTCGCAAGGGCGAGACCCTCACCGGTCCCGACGGCAATACCTATACCAACAACTTCGGTATCAAGGGCCTCTATTTCGACTCAGTGCTCGACGGCACCATCGCCATCGACTACGAGAAGAAGACCGTGAAGATAGGTATCATGTTTGACTGCCGCGAGGGTCAGCCCACCGGCAACGACAAGTACAAGTACTGCATGTATCTGCCCGAAGGTTCGGCAAACAACGGATGGAGCAACTACAACTTCCAGCCCAAGGACTTCTCGACCACCAAGTACGACTGGCTGTGGCTCACTCTCGGCTCTGACAACAAGTCGCTCAAGTACAAGTACTTCAAGGCTGGCCAGAAGATGGGCAACTACTACGTCTGCGGTATCTCTATCGTGGCCAGCTCTCAGGCTGCTGCCAGCTCGTTTACCGCCTCTTACGACAACATCTACCAGGCCAACTACAACACCAACAACGACGAGGCTATGTACTTCCTCAAGAACTAAGGCTCTGCCGACAACCCTATAGCAATACACCGCTTCGTCCCGAGGGATGGAGCGGTGTATTTGCGTTATGGGGGCATGTGCAGCCGGCGCAGTAGAGGTGTGGTCGGTGGGTTGCTCGGTCATTCTCGGCAGCATAGAGGCTGCTCCGACCGTCGTAGAGGCTGTTTTGGCTGCCGCTGTGGGCCTCATGGCTGGCTCGTGACATAAGATACGTGCGCTCGTATCGTAAGGCACGAACTCACGTATCTTATGTCACGTGGGCTCGTGCCTTCCGTTACGAGCCGACGGTGGATCATGGGACT
>OQVT01001202.1_pt1 | contig 16119 bp, 10 predicted proteins | sample 1691561 | NCBI WGS metagenome assembly OQVT01 (sample SAMN03418260, study PRJEB22391) | human gut metagenome | biome: human-gut; feature: organic feature; material: feces | host: Homo sapiens | place: Tanzania | collected 2013-01 | reverse complement strand
TCAAGTGTGACTGGAGTTCAGACGTGTGCTCTTCCGATCTTCATATCATAACATGTGAACAGATGAGCATATGTTATTGAATGGAGCGTGGATGATATGGAACAGCAGACCCAGCGGGATGTCAGCCGGGCCCCGGAGGGGCAGGGCGAGGTGGAGCAGTGCGGCTTCCTGTGCGTTCACGAGAGCACGGTGGAGCAGGTGATGGATGAGATGCCAGATGACGAGACCCTTTATGACCTCTCGGAGCTGTTCAAGGTGTTCGGGGACTCTACCCGCATCAAGATTCTGTACGCCCTTTTTGAGGCGGAGCTTTGCGTGTGCGACATTGCCAAGCTCTTGAGCCTGGGCCGGGCGCAGCGCCCTTCAGGAGCGAAACTGTTCGACTGCTTTTTGATCCCGGACGCGCTGTTCCTCGATGGCCTGATCCAGGAGCATATCCTTGACCTTCATCAGCCGGGTGGTGGTGGCCCGGTCGTTCTCATCCAGCTTCATGGAAATGTAGCGGATGGCCTCCTGGGTCTGGGGAATCATCACGTATTCCAGGGCATTGACGCGCCGGCGGGTCTTTTCGATCTCCTCCGCCAACAGCTGAGCCGTCTTTTCGATCTGGGCCAGCTTGAGCATGGACTGGAACACGTCGCCCAGAGCCTCCACCGCACCGTCCAGCTCGCCGGAGGTGTTGGCAAAGCCATAGGGGAAGATGTCGCCGGTGTCGTCGGTGCGGGTCTTATAGTGGTAGACGGGCACGTTGACGCTCATCACGTTCTGGAAGGTCATGTCCAGCTCCACGCTCTGCTTGGGGTACATCAGGGCCTGCTCCATGGCCGGGCCGCTCATCAGCGCGGAGGCCACGGTGAAGGAGCCGTGGGCCCGCATCAGGCCCTCCTCCACCCGGCGGCGCAGGGCGCGGTTTTCCCGCACCACGTCCATGAACTGCTTCATCAGCTCGTCCCGCTTGTCCTTCAGCAGCTTGTGGCCCCGCTGGGCGGTTTTCAGCTTGCCCTTGAGACGGGTGAGCTCCATGCGGGTAGGGCTGACCGTGATATTCGCCATGGTTCACCCCTCCTTACTTCTGCTCGTCCTTTTTCGGCCAGTATTTCTCGATCAGCTCCGGCTTGATCCGCTTCAGCTCGCTCTTGGGCAGGATGCTCAGCAGCTCCCATCCCAGATCCAGCGTTTCCTCGATGGAGCGGTTCTCCTCGTAGCCCTGACTGACGTAGCGCTGCTCAAATTCTTCGGCAAATTTTGCATACAGCCGGTCGGAACGATCCTCGTTTATATGGATGCAGAGGGAGAAGCGTCGCAGACAGGAGGGTGGGGAAAGTACCGTCGGACAGGTCCGGCGGCTGACCAGACCAGGTCTCGCATGGAAAAGCGGGACGAAGATCCGATCACAGATGAACAGCTGTCCTCGCGCCGTCCACTGCCGGGAGAGCAGGTCGAAGTCTATGGAAAGATTTCACCGGCGGAAGCGCCTCGGAACGAAGGACAGTTTGATTTTCGTCTGTACTATCGGACGATATCTGTCCATGGCTCGATGTACGGGACTTCCTTTCATGTCATCGGAGGGGAGCCGAAGCCTTTTACGCGAGGGCTGCAGGAACTCCGGCTTCGGATGGGCGCTATCCTCGATCAGCTGCTGCCGCCGCAGGCCGCCGGCATTTACCGCGCACTGCTGACGGGAGACAAATCGGCGATGGATGAGGATATTCGATCCCTCTATCAGGAGAACGGCATCGCGCATATCCTCGCGGTCTCCGGCCTCCATCTGTCGATTCTGGGCCTCGGTGTCTATGAGCTGCTGCGACGCTTCGGCAGAAGCAAGGCCGCATCCGGCATCGTCGCAGCGCTTCTGATCGTATCCTACGGGATCCTGACGGGCTCCTCCGGCTCGGCTCTCCGGGCGGTGCTGATGTTGCTTCTGCGCTTTCTCGGCGCAGCCGTCGGACGAAGCTATGATATGCTGACGGCGATGGCTGCGGCTGCACTCTTTCTCCTGTGGAAGGAGCCCTTCATGCTCTTCAGCGCCGGCTTCCAGCTGAGCTTCCTCGCGGTACTCGCCATCGGCCTCAGCCATGCCCTTCCGACGCCGAAGCATCCGCTGCTCGAGGGCCTGTGGCTCTCCTTTTATCTGCAGCTCCTGACGCTGCCGGTGATTCTGTTTCACTATTTCCGCTTCCCGCTCTACGGGATCTTTCTGAATCTCATCGTACTGCCACTGATGGGCTGTGTGATTTACAGCGGCGTTTTCGCTGTCGGACTCTTTGCGCTGTCAGAGAAGCTCGCGACCATTGCCGTCGGTGGCGGACACTGGATTCTTCGCCTGTATACGCTCCTCTGTACGCGCTGCGCGGAACTTCCGTACAGCTCGCTGCTGCTCGGCCGACCGTCGATGCACAGCATCCTTCTTTATTATATGGCGCTCGGCTTCGTGACGTGGGCCCTCGCGGAGCGGCAACGGGCGGAACGCTCCGCGCTGAAGCGTACACGGCAGCACTCTGTCCGATCGGAGATGTCTGCGCCGGAATGCGCCGGACCGCAGAGTGGATGGGGGCGATGGGGACAGCGGTTCCGGGTGATTATGAATACACAAACTGATCCTGTGCCGCTGCCGTGTATCGTACTGCCGCTGATCCTTTCGCTGCTGTGCCTCCCGGCGAAGCCACCGCAGGGGCTCGAAATCACAGCGCTGGATGTCGGACAGGGGGATGGCTTCATCCTGCGGAATCAGGGACTCGTAATGAGTGTGGACGGTGGTTCGACGAGTAACCAGGGACTCGGAAAAGATGTGCTTGTCCCGTATCTCGAGTCACAGGGCATCGAACACATCGACCTCGCGCTGATCACGCACTGCGATGCGGATCACTATTCTGGTATTCTGTACCTTCTCGAGGAAGAACCGAAGATAGGCATCGGCGAGCTGCTGCTTCCGCGGGTGGCCGTTCAGGATGCGCGTTATGATGCGCTTCGGGACGCAGCGGCTGCGCGGGGAGTGCAGATTCGCTACTTCGGCCAGGGCGACTGCATTGACCTCGGCGAAGTGGAGATTCTCGGCTGCTATCCGGCGGGGACGGAGACGCTGGAGGCCGCGAACGACCACTCGATCGGGATGCTGCTGCGCGCGTCGGATTTTCAGATGCTGTTTACGGGGGATATGGACGAGCGCTGTGAGCAGGCGCTGCTTGCTGCGCTGTGGGAGGCCAATGCAGGCTACCCGAAGATCGATGTGCTGAAGGCGGGCCAGCACGGCAGCCACACGAGCAGCTCAGAGGCCCTCCTCGCCGCACTCCGACCGGACTATGCGATCCTCAGCTACGGCGTCGGGAATGATTATGGACACCCGCACGCAGAAACACTGGAGAGACTGGAACGCTATGGCGTAAAGTTGCTTGAGACCGGAAAAATGGGAGAAATACGAGTGACTGTTTAGCCCTAATCTCCATTTTGCTTCGCAAAATCTCGATTAGGCTGGCCAGAGTCGCTTCGCGACTTGGCCACATGAAAAAACCAAACCCAAAAGCGACCATACATGCTCGTTTTGTGTTTGGTTTTTCCATGTGCTAAACAGAAATAGATCAGGAAAGTTCTAAGTTCAGGGCAAAAAAAGCAGAGCCTGAAGTTACCTTCAAGCCCTGAATTTAGTACTTTCCCTTTGAACCAAGTTCCGCCGCGTCCGGCATATGGAGTTTTGATCATGGTTTCAGAGGAACCGGAGCCGGTGTTTTTTGAAATCGGACCGATGAATGAGCGCCGATTGCGTCAACTTTTACGCAGAAACCGATCAAAATCCGCATGGCAAACAGGCCGCACGGGATGCAGCCTATAAAAAATATGCTGTTACCATTCCCTGAATCCGTGAAGTTTATCCTTTAAGCGAACCAGCCTGCCAAGGGCAAGTTGGTTTCATGATAAAAACATACTTCAATGTCTATTTTCAGTACCAATATCGTGACTCTAAGTGCTCATTGGGCAAAAAAGGGTACACGAAATAAGCCTACGATAAATTTGCTTTGTTACTTATGCGTTTGTGACAGCATATTTCTGACAGATATCAGAAAATATATGCCGCCAGACGTTGCTTTTTCCAAGGCCGATTATCAACTGGCGCGCATGCATAGTTACATGGCCTGCCAGCATGATCAGATTGCTGATAACTGTGCGTAAACGACGGCGTTTAACAGCCCTCTTTTGACGGGGTGCCCGTCCTCCGATTGTGCCCTGACCGATCATGCGGAGAATGTTATACGCGATCATCCCCAATTCGAGTATCAGCGCATTGGTCGTAAACTTTCCGGATGGAAGCCGCTCCAGATCCATGTCAGTTTTTACCTCACTATGAAACTGCTCACATTCTCCATGGGCATGATACAGACGGATGATTTCCTCATCCCGGTCACCAAGGTTTGTCCACCAGGTTTCCACTTCAACATCAGGAACAAGATTGAACTGACCATATTTATCAATGGTTCGTTCCGTAATCTCGTAGCCGGTACGGAGTGTAAACTCTTTATTGAACTGCTTACTGGTAACGGTTTTCCAGTCACTGCCTATATAAACCGTTTTTCCATCTCTGGGGCTGTTTACATTCTGGCAGTACTGCTTTGCCATTTCAAGCCAATCATCCGTGCTTTCCCGGCGAAGGTTCCGCTTGATAATGAAAAAGCAGCCTGCATCCATCAGAACAGCAACATTGTCGATGGAGTCATTGCCGGAATCAAGGCGAATCAGCAGCGGCTTGTCTGTCAGTTTGTGGCAAAGCTTTATTGTTTCCTGCAGAAATTCAACCGTCCCCTTCTGACAATGCTGTTTTCCTTCACGGAGTTCAAAATTGATGGCGTACCCCTCTGTACCTATGTATGCCATCATAGGCGCATAGCCATCAAACCCTTTGTAGGTTCGGGAAACACCTTCCTTTTTGGATTTCGAATTATCCATAGGTGTCACATCGATATCTACCGGAACAAGACCATTGGCAAGAGCTGTCGGTTGTATTTTGTTTGCAAGGAGCATTTCAACATTCTGCTCCAGAATAGTCTGGCGAAGGGAATCACCGATATCATCCATGCGCTGACGCAGTGTCTCTTCTGAAGGAATGCTCCGGGTGATGCCAAGAGCGGTTTTGTAAAAGTCCTTGTCATCGTCCATTTCATGGACAGCTTCAAAGTAAGGCTTGCCCATGCAAAGCATTCCAAGATAAGTGAGTACAATATCACCGTTCTTAATCTGATGCTGGGATCGATTGGATGTCACATCCATGCGATTAAGTTTTTTAATGAAACTGCTTTTTCCGAGGAGGGCACCTACAACAGCCAGGCCACTGGCGGGAATAATGCGTTCATTTGTAAATTCAACAATGATGTTCTTATTGGTGTTCAGTGTGATTCGGTGGTTGTTATTCATGGTAAAAGGCTCCAATCCATAGGTTTTGCAATATCTGTTTTACCATAGATTTCTTTCACCGGGTGGGTGAATAATGATATTGAACAACAAAGTATCGCAAAGGCTTGAAATTATAGGATTTAAGGGAGCTGTGAAGAAATCAACTTCACGGATTCAGGTATAATTCTATTATACCAGAAATTACGCAATTACGCATTACAAATATTCGAAAATTGACAAAAAAATAAGGCGTAGAGCGCCTCCTAGCGTTTTTGGGTGTCAAAGACCCGTGCCCTCCGGGGCCCTGCCTGCCGATGTGAAGGGAATACGTGCCATGCCACGTGTTCACTTGATTTTGCGCTTCTTTCCGCGTATACTCCTGTCTTTGACAGTACAAGTGTCTATTAAGTCCTGGGATTGGCTCTATGAGCCAGTTCCAGGACTTTTCTGGATTTTCGCGAAGTGCGTAATTATCTTTGATTTTGTGCACTTGCCCCTTCGCCCACCCCTTGTAAGGTGATGGAATCGGTTGTGCAGAGGCCCCGCCCCAGCTCAGGGGCAAGTGCCACTACTCTTTTGAACGCCGACAGATTCCTTTCATTTCGCGTCGCCGAATGATTTCATAGTCCGTTCGGAAGCCTGCATTCGCGTGCAACGCATCGGTTATTTCAGTTCTTGTATACGCTGGGATATAGCCTTCACGGACATCGGTCATGTTCATCCCCTGCATCGTTTTTATCAACTGTTCACATGTGTATTTATCGTCCAGCTTCTTTTCTAGAATTCTGTAGATCAGAAGTGAAATGAAGCATGTCAGAAAGTGCGCCTGGATCCGGTCATCCCGTTGCAGGTAGACTGGACGCGCCTTGAATTCCGTCTTCATGATTCGGAACGATTCCTCGATTTCCCAACGGTCATGATTGATTTTGGCGATCTCAGAAGCATCATCTTCGAGGTTCGTGTAAACAGCGTAGAAGCCATCGTATTTCGCTTCTTCGGCAACCACTTCCTCGTCGATATCGTATACCTGATGCTCGGCAATCTCACCATCATCCGTGCAGACTGTTTTCTTGATGAATCTTCGGAAATCATTCTGATTCCGACTTTCTGTCCGACCATCTTTAATCGAACGCAACGCGTGATCTATCTGATTTTTGCGTATTTTCTGAAGATATTTTTTATACTTGAGAGAGTACGTCACGATCAGGTTCTGATTGAACTCGATATCCCGTTCCTGATCGTAGCCTTCCACCCAACGCTCTTTATAAAAGATCAGATCCATCGTCTCATCGTTCTCTTCGAGCTTGCTGATGTCAAATGTTCCGGCGTGATCCTTCAGGTGCCATCCGGTTGACTCAAGGCACCAGTCCTTCAGCTCCTTCTTCAACTTCTTGATCGACTGCGTAGTGATAAAGCACCGATTGCCGAAGTTGTTGAACATGCGATTCGATTCCGAAGAGAGCCCTGCATCCGTGCAGACTACGAACTGAGAAAGTGAAAAGTCACGCATCAGCTGCTTCTCCAGCGGCACGAGCGTTGTCTGTTCGTTAGTGTTCCCCTTGTTGATACAGAAGGCAAGAGGAATGCCGCTTTTATCCATGAAGAGGCCCATCTGCACGATTGGATTCGGTCGATGCTCCTTGCTCTTTCCGTACTGCTTCAGACCATTCCCTTCTTCGATTTCAAAGAAGTAGTTGGTGCAGTCATAGAACAAAACGCCGGTCTGTCGCTTCATGATTTTTTTGCTGTATTCGTAAAGCTTGCTTTGGATGTAGTCGCTTTCTTCTGCAATGACAGATAGTGCACGGTAGATTTGATGTACATCAAACTCTGGCTTTTCGAGCAGCTTTGCAGACTGGGTCTGGCAGGAGAGCTTTGATGAAGGATAGAGGATCCGCCCGTAGACAAGGCGCGAAAGAATGCCGTTCAGGTCGTACTGAAATCCATGCTTCTTAGAGATGTGTTCGCAGATGTTTGGCAGATACAGGTCATAGTAGATCTGCTGAAGAAACAGATATCCGACATTAAAGGATTTCTGCTCGTTTAGAGGAATCAGCGTTTTGGATTCGAAAGGAACGAGTACTTTAGTTTTAGCATTACGTACCTGCTCGTTCAGTTCATCCAGGTGCCGCATAGCCCAGGCATGTGCATCAGTGCAGTTGTGCTGACGCATAATTTCTTCGTCTGTTCCAAGACGTTCGACAACTTCTGACGAACGCTTTCCGTCTCGCATGATCGAACGAATGACGTAGTAGTTTTTTCCAGATTTGGTAATTCGCATCGCTCTATCTCCAACTCTCCAAAGTATAATTCTATTATACCAGAAATTACGCAATTACGCATTACAAATATTCGAAAATTGACAAAAAAATAAGGCGTAGAGCGCCTCCTAGCGTTTTTGGGTGTCAAAGACCCGTGCCCTCCGGGGCCCTGCCTGCCGATGTGAAGGGAATACGTGCCATGCCACGTGTTCACTTGATTTTGCGCTTCTTTCCGCGTATACTTGCGGGTATGCGGCTGAGTGGACCTTCGTATACATGAGGTATGTGCGAAGGTGCCGGATGTAGACATTGGCAGACTCAGTCCTCGGAAAGGGCCGCGCGATGGCCCGTTCAGAAGAAGGAGACCAGTATGGGATTTGAATTTAGATCGAAGCTTCCGACCAGCGCCGAAATCCGTGAGCAGATTCCGCTTCCGGAGAACCTTGCGAAGATCAAGGCAGAGCGCGATGAGGAGATCAAGGCGATTTTCAGAGGCGACTCACATAAGTTCCTCTTAATTATAGGACCATGTTCCGCGGATCATCCGGACCCTGTCCTCGAGTACTGCCATCGTCTGAAGGAGATTGCGGACGAGGTGCAGGATAAGATCATGATCGTGCCGCGTATCTATACGAACAAGCCACGTACGACGGGGGAGGGCTATAAGGGCATGCTGCATCAGCCGGACCCGGAGAAGGGAGCGGATGTGCTCGCCGGTATCGGCGCGATCCGCCGTCTGCATATGGAGGTGCTGCGTCAGACCGGCTTCAGTACCGCGGATGAGATGCTGTACCCGGATAATCTTCGCTACCTCAGCGATATCATGAGCTATGTGGCCGTCGGTGCGCGCTCCGTGGAGAATCAGCAGCACCGTCTGGTGGCGTCCGGTATCGATGTACCGACGGGTATGAAGAACCCGACCTCCGGCGATCTCGGCGTCATGCTGAACTCGATTTATGCAGGACAGCATGCCCATGATTTCATCTTCCGCGAGTGGGAGGTACAGTCGGACGGAAATCCATATACGCATGCGATCCTCCGTGGCTCCCAGTCGAAGCACGGTCAGATCATGCCGAACTATCACTACGAGGATCTGAAGCTTCTGTACGATCTCTATATGAAGAAGGATCTCGTGAATCCGGCGGTCGTGGTGGATACGAACCACTGCAACTCGGCAAAGAAGTACAAGGAGCAGCTGCGAATCTCTCAGGAAATCATGCACTCCAGAAAGTATTCTCCGGAGCTCGCTGGTTTCGTAAAGGGACTTATGGTAGAATCCTATATCGAAGAGGGAAACTGTAAGCCGGAGGATCATGTCTTCGGAAAGTCCATCACCGACGCCTGCATCGGCTGGGAGGATACGAAGCGCCTGATCTCGACCGTCTATGACTATGTATCGGTGACGGATTTTAATCATTGAGTGATTCCCTGAAGTGCAGGATCCTGTATGGATGGATTCTGAAGTTTATAAAAGATGTTGATGTTATAAGGAGCAAGTAAAATGGGTGTTTATGAGGAGCTGGTAGCCAGAGGACTGATTGCGCAGGTTACCGATGAGAAGGAGATTCGTGATCTGGTCAATAACGGAAAGGCGACCTTCTATATCGGCTTTGATCCGACCGCAGATTCTCTGCACGTAGGCCACTTTATGGCACTGACCCTGATGAAGCGTCTGCAGGAGGCCGGCAATAAGCCGATCGCCCTGGTCGGCGGTGGTACCGGTATGATCGGTGACCCGTCCGGTCGTTCCGATATGCGTAAGATGATGACCATCGAGCAGATCGATCATAACTGTGAGTGCTTCAAGAAGCAGATGAGCCGTTTCATCGAGTTCGGACCGGGCAAGGCCCAGATGGTCAACAACGCCGACTGGCTGCGTAATCTGAACTTCCTGGATTTCATGCGTGAGATCGGACCATGCTTTTCAGTCAATGATATGCTGCGTGCGCGCTGCTATACCAATCGAATGGAGCAGGGCCTGACCTTCCTGGAGTTTTCCTACATGCTGATGCAGGGCTATGATTTCTACCGCCTGTATAAGGATTATGGCTGCAACATGGAGTTCGGTGGCGATGATCAGTGGTCCAACATGCTGGCCGGTACCGAGCTGATCCGTAAGAAGGATGGCAAGGATGCCTATGCGCTGACCATCACCCTGCTGACCAACAAGGAAGGCAAGAAGATGGGAAAGACCGCCGGTGGTGCGGTATGGCTTGACGCAGAGAAGACGACGCCATACGAGTTCTACCAGTACTGGAGAAATGTCGATGACGCCGATGTCATCAAGTGCCTGAAGCTGCTCACCTTCATCCCGATTGAGGAGATCGAGGAGATGGCGAAGTGGGAGGGTGCAGACCTCAATAAGGCGAAGGAGAGACTCGCCTACTCCCTCACCGATCTCGTCCATGGTAAGGAAGAAGCGGATAAGGCAGAGGCAGCCGCAAAGGCGATCTTCGTCGGCGGTGGCGACAGCGAGCATATGCCGAAGTACACCCTGAAGGCAGAGGATTACCGCGATGGCAGCATCGATATCTGCGGCGTGCTCTTCGTTTCCGGTCTGTCGAAGTCGAGATCCGAGGCTCGTCAGAATGTGCAGCAGGGCGGTGTGCAGGTCGCTGGTGAGAAGATCACCGATGTGAAGAAGAGCTTCACCGCGGAGGATTTCAAGGACGGCGTGGTCGTACAGCGTGGTAAGAAGAACTTCGTGAAGATCTTCAGCTAAGCGCGGGTTCCGCCGGTCTGCGTCCATCGCAGGCGCGGGGGGAGTTCCTTACAATAAACTTACAAAAACGGTAAGTGTCTTGAACACTTGCCGTTTTTTCTTTATAATGCAAGAAACAGATATTAAAAAGTGAATTTTCAGATTTGGTTTTTCACTTTTTTAAGTAAGGAGCCTTGAGTAATCATGGTTTTTAAGAGATGTATACGTGTGCTGATGCTGACAGCCATGCTTTCCTGCATGATGGTGGTGACGGCACTCGCGGCGAATCGTACGATCGCCAACAAGCTGGAGAGTCCGGTGAAGCTGGTCGTCGACAGTGACTATATTACAGGTAAGGTGAATGATCCGGTTTCGCGTAAGACGAAAACGGCTTTTATCGTGCGCGACAACGCAGCCTTCCATCTGGAGTCTACATCGATGGAGAGCACGGATGTGATTTTCTATATCAATTCCTTCGTCGAGGGACAGGATATGGGCATCCATAATCGCGTTCAGAAGAAGCTGGCGAAGATCGGCGAGGATCTGACGATGCTTCCGGAGGATGTCTATGAGAGCTGTACCGCGGACGGTACAGGCTATGATTTCCTGAACCGCTGCTATGATATCCGCGTTTATCTGGATCAGGACGGAAAGCGCTACGAAGACTATTACTTCGGCCTCGTGGATGACCAGACCTACGAGCAGATGAAGGCGGAGTATGATCGCGTACAGGAGGAACTGAAGGCGCTGAAGATCTCGGCGCAGCTGCACCCGTAAACAAGTAGTGGAATCGTCGAGAGAACAGGATAGAACTTAGAATATAAAGCGGAGCTTTAAGAGAGCTCCGCTTTTTGATGTTTTGAAAAACTTCAGAATACTGTATCGAATAGTAAGAAAAAAGAAATGGGATCGTCACGATGTGGGTGCTATACTACAATCTGCATCGATGGTCATGGAATAAATATCATGAACGGCTAAGTCGGTGTACAGGATGAAGACTTGCTTGAAAGGATGAAAGAATGAGACATCATGTAGTACATAAAGATCCATATCGAATATCAAATACAGGAAGGTTTCTGCCGGCACTGGTGCTGGCGGGCGCGAATGCTCTGGTCCTGTGCGATCGTCGCTCCGCCCGTCGGTACCGCCGACGCCGCGCTGCTCTGCCCGGTGATGGCCGCATTTCCACCGCCCGGCAGGCTCATCTGGTACGGTTCGCAGTGAAGCCATACCAGATGAACCTCGACGGCCGGACAGACTATCTGGCGGTGCAGGAGGTCGGAAACGGCAGTCTGCAGTTCACGGCGGATCTGCAGGACGGCCCGAACAGCCTCCGGACCTATGATGCATTCGTGGTCGCGATCGCCAGTGGAAGCGGCTATCAGATCGTATCGAACCGCTGCTACATCGGAAATCCGGAGCGAATCGCAGCAGACCAGTCACCGGCGCTGAATCGCGGTAAGAAGGGACTGCTGGTGGATCCGAACATCCTTGATGATGCCATCGATCTCGGGATCAAGCATGCGTTTATCCCGGTCACGACCGCGCAGCTTTTCGGCGCGGGCGTCAGCTACAGCTATGATGGAAAGGTCTATTCTTTCGATTCGGCGCTGATTCAGCAGCTGGATCAGGAGATCAGCCGTCTTTCCGGCGCCGGGGTGGCCGTCACGGTGAACCTCGTAAACGGATGGAATCCGACACAGCCGGCGCTCTACCGCCCGGGTACGAAGGTGGTCACGAGCGATGCGGCACTGTACTATGGCTTCAATGTTGAAACCGAGGAGGGCTTCCAGCTGGTGAAGGCGATGGCGACCTTCCTTGCGAGCCGCTATAACGGGCATAACGGGCACGGAAAGATCACGAACTGGGTCATCGGAAACGAAATCAATAATCAGTACTGGAATTATGTCGGAAACTACAGTGTCCGGGACTATACCCGGATTTTCCAGCGGACCTTCCGTGTGTTCTATACCGCTATCAAGTCGGTTTCCGCAAATGATAACGTCATGTTTTCACTGGATCAGTACTGGACGATCAAGCCGGAGGCCGGATCGGTCGGAAAGTATCCGGGAAAAGATGTGCTCGATAACTTCATGTACATCGATCAGGAGGAGGGCAAGACCAACTGGGCTCTGGCGATCCATCCGTACCCGTACCCGCTGACCGATCCGAATTTCTGGGATGACTTCTCCTCCGGCAAGGTGACGAACGATCTCACCACACCGGTCATCAGCTACGCCAACCTTTCGGTACTGACGAACTACATGCACAGTCAGTATATGCTGGATAAGCGCGGGCAGGTACGAAATATCTTCATGACTGAGGAGGGCTTCAGTTCTGTGAAGAAGCTTACACAGGACGCACAGATGGAGCAGGCGGCAGCCGTCGCCTATGGCCACTACATCGTCGAGAATAACCCGGACATCGATGCCTACATGCTTTCCCGTCAGCTGGACAATGCAGCCGAAACGAAGGATGGACTCTACTTCGGACTGTCTTCCGTCGGCACAGATGGTGCCTCGCTCGTCGCGAAGCCGGCCCGCGAGGTCTTCAAGTACATCGATGACCCGAACACCTCGCTGATGGTATCGGATTTTGCAAAGACCATCATCGGCATCAGCGACTGGGCGCAGGCCATCCCGGGATTCCATTTCTGATACTTTAAACTTATGCTTGCCTCCTGCGATAAAGTGGGATTATAATTGCTATAATTTTTTATTAATGGGAGGCACATTATGCAAAAACTGGGATTTCGACAGATCATCACGATCGGCTTCATGCTGTTCTCCATGTTCTTCGGCGCTGGTAATCTGATTTTTCCACCGCTGCTCGGAGCACAGGCCGGAAGCAGTACGGTTCCGGCGATGGTCGGACTGACCATCACCGCCGTCTGTTTCCCGATTCTGGCCGTCGCTGCCGTCGCGAAGCATGATAATCTCGTGAAGCTCGGTTCGATGATTCATCCGGTGTTTGCATCGGTGTTTACGGTCCTCATCTGCCTGATGATCGGCCCCTTCGTCGCGATCCCGCGTACCTGCAGCACCTCCTTCGAGATGGCGGTCGCACAGTTCCTGCCGTCGCAGAGCGGATCGGTCCTGCTGACGGCACGGATTCTCTACTCCATGATGTTCTTCGCCGGTGCTACCTTTGTGGCCCTGCACCCGAATAAGCTGAAGGATATCCTGGGCAGAATCATGACACCGATTCTGGTCGTACTGATCGTCGTGACCTTCGTGGGCACCGTGATGAAGCTGCCGGTGACGGTTGCGATGCCATCCACCATCGGCTATCAGGAGCATCCGATCATGACCGGCTTTATGACCGGTTATCAGACGATGGATATCCTGGCGGCGCTCAACTTCGGCCTCGTCATCGCGATGAACATCGAGGATTTCGGTGTGCATGATCGTCGGGCGATTGCCGGTGAAACGATGAAGGCCGGGCTCATCGCCGGGGTGATGCTGGCACTTGTGTATTTCGCAACATCCTATATCGGTGCGATCTGCAGTGGCGTTCCGGGCCTCCTGACTGAGACGGAAACCGGCGCAGGTATCCTGTCGTATGCAATCCAGCAGTGCTTCGGCGCAGCGGGTCAGGTCATCGCCGGACTCATCTTCTTCATCGCCTGCTTCAATGTCTGCTGCGGACTGCTGTCCAGCGGCTCGGAGTATTTCCATAAGCTGGTGCCGAAGATCAGCTACAAGACCTGGCTGTTCGGCTTCGCCATCTTCAGCTTCGTGATTTCCAGCGCCGGACTGTATCGTATTCTGAGCTTCTCCTTCCCGGTACTGAAGGTCATGTGTCCGATCGCCATCGTCGTGACCATCTTCGGCCTCGTGAAGAAGCGCCAGGCGGAGTGATCGGTCAGAAGAGCGGGGCGTCAGGAAGACTTTTGTGAGTCTGCCGAGGATGTATTAAAATCTTAAAACGGAACCCTTAGTGGCACTTGGATTTATTTTCCTTAGCACCCTCTGCAACACTGAGTTTTCATAAAGAAAACTCAGTCGTTTGCAGAGGGCCTAGTGCCACTTAGGGTTCCGTTTTTGATTTTAAACACCGCAGGCAATGTCTAAAAAAGCCTTCCTGGCGCCCCGCTATTCTGTTTGATTCAGGCCGGATAGATCAGATGCGCTTCGTCGATGCCGTAGAGCGTTTCGTCGAGGTAGCGCTTCGCGAGCCAGTTCGCCATGCCGAGGTTCTGGTCGAGGTAGTTTCCGCAGTCGCGAGGGGCCGCACCCGGGATCGGGTCATGGAAGTCGCGGATGAACTCAAACATACGCGTGATGACGGATACGATGTCGCGGGAGCTGAGATCGCCGGCGAAGATGACATAGCAACCGGTGCGGCAGCCCATCGGTCCGAAGTAGATGGTCTTCCCGGCCCATTCCGGATCGTTCCGGAGGAAGGTGGCCCCTAAGTGCTCGATGGTGTGAAGCTCGGCGGTATTCATGACCGGCTCACGATTCGGTCTCGTCATACGAAGATCGAAGGTTGTCAGGGTCTCGGCGCCGACTTTATCTTTTCTGGAAACGTAGATGCCTGGCTCCAGCTTCTCGTGATTGATGGTAAAGCTTGCGATTTTTTCCATGGTGTACCTCCTGGAAGAGAAAATAGAATATAAGGTTTCATTATTATAGAAAAAAGCACGGATATACGCAAGATGAGAGGAGGCTGTCCGACAGGACAGCTGTGAAAATGTACGGACTTCCTGCGGTTGTTCGGAGATCTCTCGAGAAAAATACAGAATGATGAAATCATGCTGAAAGATTGAAAAGGACGCTGTGAAATTAATTTCCTCGATTTCACCGATACTGATTGAGCGTTTCCACGTTCTCGTTTATAATAAAGCTAGAGTATGGCCGTGAAACCGTTTCGACGGAGTGTTATCGAAAAGGAGGAAATAGTATGGGTCTTTTACAGGTTGGTTTAGGCGCTGCGGAATCTGTTCTTTCGGATCAGTGGCGTGAGTATTTTTACTGCGATGCGTTGACAGAAGACGTCCTCATGAAGAAGGGCGAGGCGCGGCAGGCGAGAAGAGCGTTTAATACGAAGAAGTCGGATAACCTCATCACGAACGGCGCGATCATCGCGGTTAATGAGGGTCAGTGTATGATCATCGTCGACAATGGTGCGATCGTAGAGGTCAGTGCCGAGCCGGGTAAGTTTGTCTGGGATGCGTCGACCGAACCGTCGATTTTCTACGGTGGACTGAAGAAGGGTATCGTGGATTCCTTCAATACATGGAAGAAGCGTGTGGCGTTCGGAGGCGATACCGCGACGGACCAGCGCATCTACTTCTTCAACACGAAGGACATCATCGGAAACAAGTATGGAACACAGAATCCGATCCCGTTCCGTATCATCGATCGAAACATCAACCTCGATACCGATGTTGCGGTTCGCTGCCATGGTGAGTATGCATATCGTCTGGCCGATCCGATCCTGTTTTATAAGAAGCTCTGCGGAAACGTAAGCGACGAGTTCCGGAGAGATCGTATCGACAGTCAGCTGAAGACGGAGCTGCTTACGGCACTGCAGCCGGCATTCGCCGCTGTATCCGAGCAGGGTGTACGTTATTCACAGCTTCCGGCGCATGCAGATGACATCGCACGGGCGCTGGATGCCGAGCTGACGAATACCTGGGGACAGAACTACGGTATCGAAATCGCAGCCTTCGGTCTCAGCTCCGCGACGATTTTGGACGAGGATGCAGAGCGCATCAAGGTTCTTCAGATGAATGCAGCACTGAAGGATCCGACGATGGCTGCCGCAACGATC
>OQVT01001200.1_pt1 | contig 16136 bp, 9 predicted proteins | sample 1691561 | NCBI WGS metagenome assembly OQVT01 (sample SAMN03418260, study PRJEB22391) | human gut metagenome | biome: human-gut; feature: organic feature; material: feces | host: Homo sapiens | place: Tanzania | collected 2013-01 | reverse complement strand
AGTGTATTTTTGCACCATCAAATTTTATTTGGTTTATTTATTAGGTAGTACGTTGCAAAACATTTAGGTAACCCGTCCGGAAGCGTCCGAGGCGGGTCCTTTTTTTTATATAAGGAGCGAATAGTTTGACATCGGCGAGAAATAAAGCATTTAAAATTTTGAGCGTATCAAGTTATTAGCTATATTTGCAACGGATAAGCCACACACGGCCCATTGGCGATAAGCTAATGCCCCACACCGTGGCGCGCTATCGGCCGTAGATGCTACGAACCTGGAAAATCACAATTAACAATACCTTAAACAACCCTTTAAACAACCGTTACTATGAACAGCGACGAACTTTTGCTCAATGCCAACGAGATGGTGGCTTATTTGCAGAAACCCGCAAGCGAGTTTACCAAGGCCGACATTATTAACTTCATCCGTCACAACGACATCCGAATGGTGAACTTCATGTATCCCGCCGGCGACGGAAAGTTGAAGACCTTGAACTTCGTCATCAATAACCTCAACTATCTTGAGACCATCCTCACCTGTGGTGAGCGCGTCGACGGATCGAGCCTTTTCTCGTTTATCAGTGCTGGCAGCAGCGACCTTTACGTCGTTCCGCGTTTCCGCACCGCATTCATCGACCCGTTTGCCGAGGTTCCCACGATCTGCATGCTGGCCTCGTTCTTCGATAAGGACGGCCGTCCGCTGGAGAGCTCACCCGAGCACACGCTTGCCAAGGCCACTCGCGCCTTCACCGAGGTGACCGGCATGGAGTTCCACACCATGGGCGAGTTGGAGTACTACGTGATGATTCCCGACGATGGCACCTTCCCCGCCGTCGACCAGCGCGGCTACCACGAGTCGTCGCCTTTTGCCAAGACCACAGCCTTCCGCACCAAGTGCATGGACTATATCGCACGCACGGGCGGCCAAATTAAGTATGGCCACTCGGAGGTGGGCAACTTCCAGCAGGACGGATACATATATGAGCAGGGCGAGATTGAGTTCCTGCCCGTCGACGCACAGACCAGCGCCGACCAACTGATGATTGCCAAGTGGGTGATTCGCAATGTGGCCGCCGAGATGGGCCTGAACGTTACGTTCGCTCCGAAGATCACCACCGGCAAGGCCGGATCGGGCCTCCATATCCACATGCGCATCATGAAGGACGGCAAGAACATGATGATCCGCGACGGTCGCCTGAGCCCCGAGGCTTGCACCATGATTGCCGGAATGATGGACGTGGCTCCCGCCATCACCGCCTTCGGCAACAAGAACCCCACCTCTTACTTCCGTTTGGTTCCTCACCAGGAGGCTCCCACCAACGTGTGCTGGGGCGACTGCAACCGCTCAGTGCTCGTCAGAGTGCCGCTGGGCTGGACCTCCAACAGGGACATGTGCAGCATGGCCAACCCGCTCGAGGCCGAGAAACACTTCGACACCTCACTCAAGCAGACCGTGGAGATGCGTTCTCCCGACGGCTCAGCCGACATCTATCAGCTCATCGCTGGCCTGTGTGTGGCATGCCGCCACGGCTTTGAGATGCCCGACGCCCTGCAGGTGGCCGAGAAGACTTACGTGAACTATAATATCCACGACGCCGAGAACGCTGACCGCGTGGGCGCCCTGGCTCAGTTGCCCGACAGCTGCGAGGCATCGGCCGACTGCCTGGAGAAGCAGCGTGCGGTGTTTGAGCAGCACGGTGTGTTCAGTCCGGCCATGATCGACGGCATAGAGGCCCAGCTCCGTGGCTTCGCCGACCGCACCCTTCGCAGCGACATCGCTGGCAACGACCAGGAGATGGAGAAGCTCGTGAAGACGTTCTTCCATTGCGGATAACCCCTATTCCCCCAGCGCTCATGCATGGCGTCGCAACGGTTTTTGGCGACGCCGTGCCAATGAGCATCCATGCCCTCCAAGTGCTTATCGTGAGGGCATGCCCCATCAAGCGGCTGTTTTGCAGCCGCTTTTTTAGGTTCCAGTCATAACCCCCAATCGGTCATTAGACCGAAATTGGTGGGTTGTTAGGATCTAATGGCCGATTGGGGGATAAATGGTTCGTGTACCACCACGCGCTTGTTAGCGAACCCACAACGCGAAAACCATCCAATAGTAAGGCTTAAAGTGGGGCTTTTGATGCTTAAAATATTTAAACATTCGTGTCAAACAGGCATGAATGTTGTGCCAACTTTGTCAAAACGCGCCATCCTTGCACCGTCGTGCCTTTGGCATGCATATTGCATGATGATGGGTGAAAACCAAAGCCGAGAGGCTCGGGAGGCGAGAGGCCAAAACTATTAACAATTGGGACTTCAACCACCCCCCAGTTTCGAGGCCGCAGTTGGGGCTCGCATTTGCAAGAAGCCGGTGAGGCGACGAGCAGAGAGGCGACCCAAACAAACGATAAACAACGAACAAACAGAAATCCCGACCGACTCGAAAGACGAAGAGAGGACGAGAAAAACAAAATTGGAGGTAAAACATTATGTTATTAGCTCGTAGAAACAACAACAGTGTATCTAATTGGTTGAACAGTTGGTTTGATGACAGTGTATTCGATACCGACTTGATGCCGCGCATGAACGCCACCGCACCTGCTGTTAATGTGAAGGAGAGCGCCACAGGTTACACCATGGAAGTGGCAGCCCCGGGCTTGAAGAAGGACATGGTTAAGATGAACATCGACAAGGATGGTTATCTGAATGTGTCCATTGAGCACAAGGACGAGCATAAGGAGGAGAAGAAGGACGAGCACTACTTGCGTCGCGAGTTCTCTTATTCTAATTACTCACAGAGTTACGCTCTCCCTGAGGACGCCAACCAGGAGAAGGTTACCGCTGAGGTGAAGAACGGTGTGCTGACCATCGAGATTCCTAAGATGGCCAAGGAAGAGAAGAAGGAAAACGTGAAGAGCATAGAAGTTAAGTAATACAAAAGGCATGAGCCTAACAAGAAAAGGGCAAGCTCCCACTGAGGGGGCTTGCCCTTTTTGCGTCATTTCAGCACCATGGTCTGGTGGTTTATGATGTTGACACCTCGCTGTGGATGCGCCAATTGTTGTCCGGCGAGGCCGTGCGGTAGGCTCCGTTGTCGGGCGTCGCAAGCCCCATGCCATGTGAGCCACATCCCCATAAGGGGGGTGCCCCACATGGCATGGGGGTAATGTCATTGGAAGAACTGTTCGGTTTGGCGTTGCCGCTCGCCGTTACTCGGTGGGCACGACGGGCTTGATGGTTCCGTCGGCGTTGAAGTAGAGGCGGTCGATGCAGGTCTCGCGGTGCACGCCTGGTTGGTGGCGGAGCCAGTCTTTGTTGATGCGATGGTACACGATGTACCACTCATCGGTTCCCGGCACCTGGATGACCGAGTTGTGGGCCGTGCCATAGATCTCGCGCTGCGCATCTTGTTGCAGCACCACCGGCTTGTCGGCCACCTTGATTGGGCCGAGCGGCGAGGTCGATGTGCCGTAGGCCACGTGGTAGTTGGGCGATCCCGTGTCGTCGACCGACCACATGAAATAGTACAGTCCGTTGCGGTAGAACACGTAGGGCGCCTCACGGTAGGCGTAGTCGCGGAGCGATCCACCCTTCGGTGTCATGAGCGTGATGGTCTCCTCCTTGATGCTGGTCATGTCTGCGTTGAGCTCGGCTCCCGCCATCATGCCGTTGCCCCAGTAGAGGTAAGGCTTCTTGCTCACGGGGTCTACAAACACGTCGACGTCGATGAGCTGACCGTGGAATCCCTCCGGCTCCTTGCTGATGAGCGGATGGCCGAGGTCGACAAATGGGCCAGTGGGCGCGTCGGCCACGGCCACACCCATCTGCTTGCGTCCGCCATCCTTGGGCTGCGCGCTGTAGTAGAGGAAGTATTTGTAGCCCTTGGCAGTCTTCACCTCCTCGGCAGCGGGTGCCCAGAGGTTGCCGTTGGCCCAGGGAATCTGGCCGTTCTTGGCGTCGAGCACCACACCCTCGCAGCGCCATTCCTTCAGGTCGGCCGACGAGTAGGCGTAGTATTTCCATCCTCCCCAACCCGGCTTTCCGTCGGTGGTGGAGTAGATATAATAGCGTTTGGTCTTGTTGGAATAGAGAATCTCAGGGTCGGCGTGGAACCCGTTGAGAATGGGGTTGCCCTGTGCGCTCACGCCCTTGGCTGTGGCCGGAATGGGCCTGATGGTTCCGTCGGCGCGGTAAGCCAAGGGCTCGATGATGACGCTGCGGCTGTAGCTGGCGCCATCGGGCAGCGCACCGTTGTGGGAGATGAAGAGCCACTGGTCGCGGAAGTTGACAATGGCCGGATGGGTGGTGTTGCTGTTGCCGGCAATCTCCGAGATGACGCCCATCGGCTTCCACGGGCCCTCCATGCTGTCGGCCATGGCATAGGCTATCTTCTCAGGCCATTCGGATGCGTAGGTGAGGTAATACTTGTCGTTGTACTTATGCACCCAAGGCGCCTCTGTGAACGGATGGTCGGTGCCGAGGTTGATCTGCTTGATGCTTCCCGGCACAATCTCGGTCATGTTGTCCTTCAGTTTGGCGATGTAACACTCGCGGTTGCCCCAGATGAGGTAGGCCGTGCTGTCGTCGTCGATGTAGACCGCCGGGTCGATGCAGGCCCATGAGTGGGTCGATGCGAAGCAGTCGTCGTTGGTGAGCAGCGGCTTGCCCAGTGCGTCCTTGTAGGGACCGGTGATCTTGTCGGCCACGGCCACGCCAATGCCACACCAGTTGGTCGACACGTACCAATAGTATTTGCCTCCGCGCTCCACCACGTGCCCGGCGTAGGCCTGCTTGCTCTTGGCCCACTTAAAGTCGGTTACGTAGAGCGGTGTGGGGTATTGTGTCCAGTGACGGAGGTCGGTAGTGGAGAACACGGCCCACTTCTTCATGTTGTACCTGTTGTTCTGGCTGGGCTCGTCAACGCCCGTGAAGAGCCACAGCGTGTCGTTCTCAACGAGCGCCGCGGGGTCGGCGGTGTGCATGTGGGTGAAGAGGGGGTTGCCCTTGGCCGTGTACTCATGCTCCATGACGTAGCCCCACTGCTTTTGGAGGCGCTCCATCTCGCTGGCAGTGATGGGTATGACGGTGCCGTGGCGAGGGAAGAAATCCTTGCGGAACGACTGCGGCTTCTGCGTGAACGTCTTCAGGTCGCGCGAGGTTTGATACTCGTAGCGGCCCGAGCCATAGAGGTCGTACATCATCACATAGCCGCTGCCGTCGTTGAGGGGGAACACGCCCGATCCCTCAACGCCCGTCTTTTGGTTGGCGTAGGCGTCGATAAACTTGAAATCTTCCTTCCAGGGTCCGGTGAGTTTCTTGGCCGTAGCCATCTGTATGCCGTTCTGTATCTCCTTGCCCTCGGCGTTCTTGATGTTGCCCTTGTAGAACAAGTGGTACACGCCGTTGCGCTCAATGATGTCGTTGTCGATGCTTCCGTATTTGGCAGAGAACAGCACCTTCGGCTCGCTCTCGAAACCCGTGAAGTTGTTGTTGGCGTAGGCGTAATAGGTGATGAGGCTCTTGCGGCCGTCGCCCGTGCGCTGCAAGGTGAAATAAACCATGTATTTCTTGGCCTTGCGGTCGTAGATGGTTTGCGGCGCCCACACCCAGTAGGCGTCGGCGAAGTTCTTGTAAGCCTCCTTCAGCACAATCTTGCTATGGCTCCAATGCACCAAGTCGACCGATCGCATCATCACAATGCCGGGGTTGTCCTTCCATCCGTTCTTCACGGTGTTCATGTCGGTTGCCACGATGTAATAGCAACCGTCGGCGCCCCGCAGGATATGGGGGTCGCGAATGCCGCCACTGGTGGAGATGGTGTCGCTGCTTACGATGGGGCGGTTGTTGTTGAGCGCATACCAATCCTTGGCGTCCTTGCTGATGGCAAAGCGCAGATGTTCCTGCAGTTTGCCCTCGCCTGAGCCCTCAAAATAGGCAAAGAGGTAACCCGCATACTTGTTTTTCGGTGTGGATGCCGACGCTGGTGTCGCCCAAAATAGCGCTGACAATAGCGTGGCAAGGATGAAACGGTGGTTCATTGTGTAGAGTGTTTTAGGATGTTTTCTGAATGATCGATAGTCTGTTTGCGCTGAAAGGCTTACGCCGTGCGCATCTGCTTTTTGGCGTGTGCGGAGTGGTAGTAGATTATCTAATTGTATTTTGCACACTAATTGGTTGCAAAGATAACACCTTTTTATATAACTTCCAAGTGGAAAGGCATAAAAATGAAGAAGCGCTTGAGAAAACAACCCGCTGATTTACAAGACAATTTACCCTGTGCCAAGGCCATGGGGCGCGGTAGGCCGGTAGGTGCCGCGGCCTGTTCCACCCCTTGGCGGAACGCAATGATGTTGGGAATTTTGGTAAAAAAGTGGTGTGGCGATTTCGGTTGAACCAGCGAACAAAAACGCCCTTTTTATGCGATCATGACTTTGAAAATGAGCCACCAGTTTGCGAAAGATGCCCAATCGAGTCGAGGTTGGGCATGTTTCGCACTGCGGTTAGGAAGGTATGGAGCCTCGAAACGGCATGTTCCGCACCGCGAAAGGCCATGTTTCGTAGCGTGGACTGTGACGCGAGGGGTGAAGAATGGGAACTTTAGTTAGTAAGTAATTGATTGTTAGGTGATTGCTAAATTGCGTGAGAATCGCGTATTTGCGTCCCACCGTACGCTTGTCGACGGATAAATGTTAAATCAGGGGGATGTTTGTTGGTTCTTTTCTTATGTCCACAAGTGTTTCGGGGTGTTGTTGACCGCATGGTGTGTAATGTTGCCCCAAGGTCGTTTCAGCTCCCGCAACGGCGAATGTGGGTAATTGTCGCGATTTATTGCTAATATGTAGATTCCTGCTCTCGGTTGCAACAGACATAAAGTTTCCTTCTTAAAAGGAAAGAAACGGGATGTTATTTCCTTTTAAGAAGGAAAGTTTCTGTTTTGTTTATCCAAATCTTATGGCTCTATCTACTTTGCAACAACCATTTCCAGATAGGAACCACCTCTATCGTATGGCCATCTGCCTCTACCTGCGTCTCGTAGTCGCGGGTAATGATGTAGCCGTGATAGCCAGGAAAGGCTTTCAGGAATTTGATGATAGCTCCCACTTCTCGCTCGTAGGTAGCCTCGTCATTCAGATTATATGATACCTGGATGGCCAACTGAGCAGATGGAACGCAGAAATCAATCTCTATATTTTTGTTGAAATAATAGAGGAGAGTTTCTTCCGTAGTGTTTCTGAATCTTCTGTTCAGTTCTATCGCCACCATATTCTCCAATAGCTTTGTTTCCCCCTGAAACAGGAACAGGTTGAGTATTCCATTATCGGCAACGTATCTTTTTTGAAGCGTTGCCTGTTCTGTCATAGGTGAAACCAGATTCGGAATCGGGAAGAAGATATACGCATCTTGCATGTATTCCAAATAATCCTTCAGGGCTGGCAAACTGATGGTGTCTCCTGTAGATTTCACCATGTGTTGCAATCTGGTCAGGGAAGAAGGCTGCATCACGCTATCGGCAAGTTTTTTAGCCAAAAAGCGGAATACCCTTGAATTGCGAATGTTGTTTCTCTCCACGATGTCGCCAATCAGTATCTTCTGATACAGGGCATTGAGGTATTCCCGTTTGTCGGGTTGCTCAAACGATTCTGCTATTCCTCCTTCGTAAAAATAGGAATCAAAATAGTTGGATACAATTGATTTTACCTGCTGGTTATACTCCCAGTTTTCACATGGTTCCACTTGGTGATAGATCAGGTATTCTGCAAACGAAAAAGGAAAAATTTCCTTCGGAATGTATCTTCCTCCAAGTGTAGAGTACATTTCCTTGCCCAGCATCTTGGCGTTGCTGCCTGTAATCATCACGCGATATTGGGAATCTGCCAGGCGACGGGCAAATTTCTCCCAGCCTTCCACATTCTGAATTTCGTCAAGATAGACGAGGGGATGTTTGCCTGGATATAGTTCCAGGTAGGAATCCAGAATGATGCCCAGTTCTTCTGCCTTGAGGGATGACAAGCGCTCATCCTCAAAGTTGATGTAGAGAATATCTTGGGCCGACTGTTCGCCTTTGTTGAGTCTGGTCTGAATATCCTGATACAGCAAGTAGGACTTACCTGCTCGTCTGAGACCTACGAGGACATAATTCGACTTATCGCCGAAAAGGAAATCTCGGTGAACCAGTTTGTAGTTTGGGATGGCTACTTGCTTCTCAATGATGATATTCTTGATGATTTGCTTGTCCATACAGAAATATCTTAAAGTATACTTTGCAAAAATACAAAAATATTATTAACTATACTTCGAGATAATCTCAAAAAAGGGGTTTGTTTAAGGAATATTAATGGTTCATCCGGTATTTGAAGTGGGCCACCCTCATGCTGTATGCATTATCCTTCATTGCGCGGCATGGACTATGGCTTAGTCCATGCCGTAGCGCTTCATCTTGTTGTATAAGGTCTTGCGGTCAACGGCCAACAGTTGCGCCGCCTTGCTCTTGTTGCCGCCTGTGGCGCGCAAGGCAGCCTCTATGCGTTGCTGCTCTGTTTGCTCGTCGTGGAGCGCCAGCGGTTCGGTGGGCGTGGAGGGCGCCATGGAGCGCTCGAGCTCCGACAGGCCGATATGCTTGCCCTTGGCCATCAGCGTGGCGCGTCGCATCACATTGTTCAGCTCGCGCAGGTTGCCCGGCCATGCGTAGGAGGCAATGAGCTCGCTTGCCTTGTCGTCGAGACCTATCACGTCGCGCCCTAAGTCGGCGTTGGCGTGCTTGATGAAGAGATCGGCGAAGAGGAAGATGTCGGCGCCGCGATCCTTGAGCTCAGGCATGTAAATGGTAAACTCGTTGATGCGGTGGTAGAGGTCCTCGCGAAACTGTCCGTCGGCCACCAGGCTGGCCAAGTCGCCATTGGTGGCGCACACCAATCGAATGTCGACGTCTATCTCGTGGGCACCACCCAGTGGGCGCACCTTGCGCTCCTGCAGGGCGCGCAGCAGTTGCACCTGCACATCATACGACAGGTTGCCCACCTCATCGAGAAACAGCGTGCCGCCGTTGGCCTCCACGAAGGCACCCGTCTTGTCGGTGGTGGCTCCGGTGAAGGTGCCCTTCACGTATCCGAAAAACTCCGATGCCGCCACCTCCTTGGGAATGGCGCCACAGTCGAGCGCGAAGAACGGCTTGTCGCGGCGCGGACTCAGTTCGTGGATGCGGCGCGCCACATACTCCTTGCCCGTGCCGCTGGCGCCCAGGATGAGCACCGACATGGGTGTGGGCGCCACAAGGCCCACATATTCGTAGAGCTGGCGCGACGCCTCGCTCTTGCCTTCTATGTAGCGCGGCACGTCGGCCGTGGGCTCTTGGGCCTTGGTCTCCGGCGCAGGCGTGGCGGGTGTAAGCGTGGGCGCTGGCTCAGGTGTGCTGAGGGCGTCGCGAATCTTTTGCAGCAGGATGTCGGGCTGCACCGGTTTGGCAATATAGTCGCTGGCTCCGGTCTTCATGGCCAGCACCGCATTTTGCACCTCGGCGTAGCTCGTCATCACGATGAACGGTATGCGCAGGTTGTGTTTCCGCATCCATTCGAGCAGAAACAAACCGTCGTGGTCGGGCAGGCGAAGGTCGGAAAGGATGAGGTCGAAGCTGGGCGTGTCGGTCAGTTGGCGCGCGGCGGCGCTGACCGAGCTTACCCGGTCGACATCAAATCCCTTCTTGCGCAACCAGGTTTGCATCATGGTGGCAAAGGTGAGGTCGTCTTCTACGATAAGGATGTGTGACATGGTGTTATCTGAATCTTGATGGTGCAAAGGTAGCTCAAATGGCCGACATAGAGAAACAAAAGGCGTTTGAATTTGTTAATTGGCTCCTTTTGCCCCATTTCCCGTGCGCTAAAACGCAATGTGTCAGCATGTTGGCGTTGTCGGTTGACCGTTGGTTGAAAAACAGAGGGTGTTCGTTGAATAAAGTTGGAAGAAACCTTGTAAATGTGTTATCTTTGCCAACAAACGCAGACACAAGCGCCACCCAGGCCTTGTCCACACATTCCCCCTGTGGAAAGGCCAAGCGGTGGAGCAAGCCATGGTGGGGCTGGCGTCGGGAAGCAGTTGTACCCTCACGAGCGGATCGTCGTCGACCACCGTCACGGCAAGGCTCACAGGCTCGCAAGGCGGATGGCACTGACAAGCCCCGTACAAGATAGATCACCCTATCAGAACAAACAGAACTCTCATAAACATCATAAATACCCAAGCAGTGCTACTCATAATTAGTAATCCCCCACTAATTTAGCGATCAATAAAAAACAGACTGCTTTTCATAGAATCGATAGGGAAAAACCCGGCAGCGGGCGTTGTGAGAACGTCGGAAGCCAATGGGTTTTTCCCATTTTCAATACAATGGCTGTGAACCCGTTCGTGCAAATGGGCATGAGCCCAACCCTCGAAAGAACCTGCAACGTATATATACTAAAGTGGAATCCTTAAACGTTAATAGTAGAGTGAAACTCATTAACTCCATCCTCAACGGACAGAAGAAGACCGAGCTCCTCGTCTATGCCGCCCTGTGGACGCTATTGTTCATAGCGCCCTTACTGTCGATGTATGCGCAAAATGCGGCCTTGCACCAGTCAACCTACGACTGGTTTGGCGTGCGTATGTCGTGGCGGGTGTTGTCGATGTTTGCTGTTTACTTCGCCATCCACAACTTCCTGATAGCGCCCCTGCTTGTCTACGGTGGGCGTAAATGGCTTTACGGCATCATCGTGGTGGTGGGATTGGCGGGCTTCGAGTTGTATCTCTGCTCCACGCGCCCCATCCATCCCCACCAGTCCGGTGTGGAACGGCACATGGACGAGGAGCGTCGGGGATGGACCGACAAGGTGGGCACCACCGAGAAAGGCCATCCTATGGAAGGTCACCAGTATCCGCGACGCCCCATGCGCGGTCCCCATCCGCATCGCTTGGGTCCCCCGTTTATCTTCGGTGAACGCGAAACGGTGAGCTTTATCGTCATGGTGCTGCTCTTGGGATTGAACGTCGCCACGAAGTATTTCTACCGATCGGCAGGTGTTCGTAAGCGCATGAAGGCGCTCGAAAGCGAAAACCTGCAACAGCAGTTGGAGTATCTGAAGTATCAGGTGAGTCCCCATTTCTTCATGAACACGCTCAACAACATCCATGCCTTGGTCGATATCGACCCCGAAGAGGCCAAGCATACCATTGAGGTGCTGTCGCAACTGATGCGCTATCTGCTTTACGAGGGCGACAAATCGCTGGTGCCTCTCCAGCGCGAGGTCGACTTCATCGGCCACTATGTGGACCTGATGCGCATTCGCTATGCCAACGATGTGCAAATCGATGTGGACCTGCCACGCCAGTTGCCCAAGGTGATGATTCCGCCATTGCTGCTCATCACCTTTGTGGAAAACGCCTTCAAGCATGGTGTCAGCTATGAGCACCCGTCGTTTATCGAGGTGAGGGTGGAACCCTCCGACGACGGAGGCGTCTGCTTCAGTTGTCGCAACAGCATGAAATCAACGGTAGACGACAAACCCGGTGGGGTGGGGCTGCGCAACGCCACGAAGCGATTGAGGCTCCTTTATGGCGATACCTACCGACTTAGCATACAGAGCGACGCCGCTGAATACCGCGTGCGGTTGCAACTGCCGCCCTATACCCTCGGAACATCAAACCCAGATAACAATATCCTACAATGACAATGATGATAAGATGCATGGCCATCGACGATGAGCCGCTGGCCCTTCGCCAGTTGAAAGCCTACTTGGAGAAGGTGCCCTACTTTGAGATGGTGGGGTGCTGCCGTAGCGCCCTCGAAGCCGCCCGACTCATGGAGACGGAGCCCACCGACGTGCTCTTCATCGATATCAATATGCCCGACCTCAACGGCCTCGACTTTGTGAGGTCGCTCAGCCACCCGCCTTTGGTGGTGTTTACCACCGCTTACCACGAGTATGCCATTGATGGCTACAAGGTGAATGCCGTCGATTACCTGCTCAAGCCGTTTGGCATGGCCGATGTGATGCGTGCGGCCGACAAGGTGAAGCGCCAGTATGAACTGCTGAAAGCGGCTGAGCGCTTGGGCGATGGCTATGTGGGAGAGCCTTCAGTGGCCAACCTTGCCGATTCCATTGGCCTGGTTACTGCTGCCGAGAGCCCTGCCACCGCATCCGCCCTGGCCGCCGACAATGTCATCTTCCTGAAGACTGACCATAAGGTGGTGCGGGTTGTCGTCGACGATATTGTGTATGTGGAGGGCATGAGCGAGTATCTGCGCATCCACCTCAATGGCCACGACAAGCCCTTGGTGGTGCTCCTCAGCATGAAGAAACTGGAGGAACGCCTCACGCCCCACAACTTCCTGCGCATTCATAAGTCGTACATCATCAACATGCGACACTTCCTGGAGATGAACCGCACGCGCGTTACACTCGACAACCAAGTGGTCCTTCCCTTCGGTGATAGCTATCGCGAGAAGCTCAATAGCTACATAACCAGTAAACTGTTGGGGAGGTAATACGTATAAGATAAGCTGCAAGGCTGATGCCTATGCACAAAAAGGCCCGCCCAGGACGATAGTCTAGGCGGGCCTTTTTAACAATGTAAGGCTATGTTATAGTGCTACCTTTACGGTTTGCACCTGGTTGCCTTGGCGCAGTTTCACGACATACGCGCCATGGCCCAGCGCTGAGAGGTCGACGGTTTGGCCACTTCCCTGCAACTGCTTGGCAAGCACCTGCTGGCCGAGCGTGTTGTAAACGGCTACGCGGGCATGGCCTTCGCTGCCATAATAGAACGTGGCGGTGCGGGCCGAACGGTTGGTCTCGATGCGGAACATACCATCGGTGGCATTCACATCCTTCACACCCGTAACATCGAACAGGCTCTTCAGGCCCGCCAACACATTGATGCGGCCGTAGCCCCATGTGTTGTTGGGGAAGATGCTGTCGTTGGTGTTGATGTACTTATCGTTGTTGATGGCCGTGCGACTGAAGATGTCGCGAATCTTCGCTGGTGTAAGAGTGGGGTCGGCCTGCAGCCACAAAGCGATGGCACCGGTCACAAACGGGGCGGCCATAGAGGTGCCCACTTCTGTGGTGTAGAGGTCCTGGCCTGTGCGGGCTATGACGTTTGTGTCGTCGCTCCAACCGCTGCAATATCGCGATCCGGCAGAAACGATGAGGCAACCTGGGGCTGTGATGTCGGGCTTGATGCGGCCATCGGCTGTCGGGCCGTAGCTTGAGAAGTTCGAATGGCCCAGGTATTGGCCCACCAAGTCTTCGTTGACGCCATAGGCATCTTGCGTTCCTTGCATGGAGATGGGCTGGAACATCATCTTCGAATTGAACGAACCCACAGAGATGACGTCGGGGCTCTCGCCGCCGAGCTCACCCACCGAGCAGGCGTAATCGCCATCGGTCCATCCACGTTTGTTGTAACTGGCGAAGATGCCGCCCGTCACATTGTTCCACATGTGGATGGTGTCGCCCGGCTCGCCGGTGGCCACCAAACCAATGGCGAAGCCCACATTGATGTTGGTGGCGCGGCTCATTACCAGCACGTTGGTGCGGTTGTTGGTGGGGTTCACCTGCAGCGACATGCCCACCTGGGCCACCACGCCACTGCCATCGGGCGCGATCCATGTCAGTTCCTTGGTGCCTTTGCTGCTCACCTCGCCCGACTGGGCAATGATCTTGCCCGTCAGCGTGTTCACCACAACGGCCTTGAGGCTGAGCGATGAGTTTTTGGCGCCCCAAACATCGACGTAGGCCGAGCGATACTGACTGTTGTCCTGCTCGCTCGTATAGGCAAACATCGTCTTGAGTTGCTTGTTGGATGAGGTGAGCGCCTTGGCCACATGGAGCTTCTCAAGGCCCTCGTTGCCGGCGGCACCCACGATGATGCGACCCGGCCCCACCAGGCTGGCGAAGGCGCGGTCGGTGTCGGAGGTGCCATCGTGCGGTCCCATGTGTGAGCCGAGACTGATGTTCACCACGGCGGGTTTGCCCACGCTCTCAGCGTAATCGAACACATACTTGATGCCGTCGATGATGTTGGCGTTGGTCGATTTGAAACTAACGAACACCAGGTCGGCGTCGGGTGCCACACCGTAATACTGTGTCTTGCGGTCGCTTCCGGCAGCGATGCCCGACACGTGGGTGGCGTGGAAGGCGCTCGTCATGTCGTAACGTGCCGCCTTCATCTCATCGAAGTTGGTGTATTCCACGCCGTAGCCGTAAGCCGCAGGCGCGTTTCCCTTGCCGCCTTGGTCCCACACTCGCTTAACGCGTGTGTCGGATCCGTCGGCGTTGAGGAAGTCAACATGGTCGTATTGGAAGCCGTTGTCGACGATTCCCACCACAACACCCTTACCCGTGTAAGGTCCGTTGTTCTCCGTGAGGTTATGACACTCGTTGACATAGAGCAGGCGGCGCGCCTCGTCCATGAGCAGACGCGCCTCGGTGCCTACCGACAACGACGTCACCTCGCTCAGCTCCGACACAGGTTTGATGGCCTGCAACGGCAGCGTAGCGGTGACAAGGTTGGCCGACAGCTGGCTGTTGATGGTGGCGCCCAGCTTCTCCATCTTGGAGAGCGCATCGGCGTTCTTGATGGTTACGTAGCAACTGACGGTGTTGGCCTGTCCGTCGGCGGCCTTCGCCTTTCGCTTGCCAGCGCTCATCTCCTGCAAGAGGAGGTTGGTGCTGGGCGACAACTTCTGCGCAAACCCATGGCTACCCACGAGCAGCAGGGCGGCGAGAAGCAGTGATTTCTTATTCATAGAGATGGTTAAATGCTTTTAATGTGTTTTTGAAGCGACTTAATATTTCTCGAAAGTACCCGTGTAATGCAGCACGAGGTGGGTGTTGTCGCCACCGTAGGTGCCATACATCGTCTTGTAGTGGTTCACCACGTCGAGCGTGATGTCATACTCGTCGTTGTCGTTCTTGGTGATGGTCAGCTTACCATTGTCGGGCGTGTTGCCATAGCCATGGCCTGCGGCGTACGACTGCAACTGTAATGAGCCACCCATAAACTTCAGGTCGAACACAGCTACATCGCCGAGCTTGTCGAGAGCGAGCTCGCCGGCGTTGATGAGATCAGCGCCCACCTTGATGACGGCCTTGTAGTCGGAGTACCTTGACTCACCCTCTGCCACGAGGTAGAACGTAGTGTTGCCCTTGCTGTCGGTCTTGATATACGATGTGCCAATCTTGCGGTCGATGGTGAGATCGCCATCCGCATTGTAATACTTAAACTGGTTCTCTGCCACAGCCTCGGGCACCAGGTTGCCGATGGTGTCGGCCTCGACCACCGGGCCGCAGTAGTCTACCGTCACCAGACGGCCGTCGTCGAGCGTGGCCACGAGGTTGATGTAGAGATTGCCGTCGCCGTCTTGCTTGGTCACGATGGTTCCGGCGGTCACCTTGCTGTAAGCCTCGCGTGTGCCATAGTCGATGTATTGGAATGTGTAACTGTTGGGATCGTTGGCCATGTCGATGGTGTCGCCATAGAGTTTCAGGGCTGAGATGCTCACCTTAACGGCCTTGGTGCCATTCACCAGGTTATCGGGTGTGGTGGCCTCAGCGTCGCCAAAGGCAAACGTTGTGGCGGCACCTGTGGTGGTAGGCTTCGCGACGAAGGCCGACAGGATGGCCGATGAGTCGGCAGCGGCGCCCTTCTGTACGGCAATGACGTTGCTGGCCTCGTACACCTGCTTGTAGTTGGAGGTGTAGCGGCAGCGCAGGTCGTTGTAGGCGGCCGTCTCGCTCTCCAGGTTGATGACCACCATTCCTGTGCGGCCGAAGCGCACTTGCAGGGTGCCTGTGAGGCTTGCCTCCTGGCCCTTGTAGTAGACCTTTGCGGCCTCACCACCGAGTTGGAGCTCCTGTCCCATGCTGTCCTTGTCGATCACGATGCGCAGGGTGGGCACCGCATTGGTCGTGTCGGCCTCCTCAGAATAGAGGTCGAAGCTGTAATTGCCGCCCTGCTCGAGCAGCGTAACCTTTGCCACGCTCTCCACATTGTCGTCGAAGGCAATCTGGTTGCGGAGCGAGGGCAGTTCCACATCGGTGAAGGTAACGCGCTCCACGCTGTTCACCTTATATTCTTTCTGTGTTCCGTCTTTCTGGATGACGGTCATGACGC
>OQVT01001199.1_pt1 | contig 16137 bp, 15 predicted proteins | sample 1691561 | NCBI WGS metagenome assembly OQVT01 (sample SAMN03418260, study PRJEB22391) | human gut metagenome | biome: human-gut; feature: organic feature; material: feces | host: Homo sapiens | place: Tanzania | collected 2013-01 | reverse complement strand
TCCCATACCGTCCGAGACAAGTGTCGTGATACCGGCAAACGGTGGAATCACCAGTGCACCTACTGACAGGATCGCAAGCAGAAGCAGGGTATTCACAATTACCTTCAGTAATTTTGACATATTCATTCTCCTTGTTTTTCTCAATCTTTGCCCCCTATTATAACCCCTTTTTTCTGATTATGCAAGAAAACGTTGTCTCCCGCATTTTCCTTGTTACAGTTCGCCGGTGCCCAGCGAACTGTAACTTTTCCTTTCATCCGTCAGGCGAAAGCACAATGTCGTTTTTTTCGATTTTTTTCTTGAAGATATGTCCTGTTTCTTCTATACTATATAAACAACGCACATACCTATCTAAGGGGGAATTTTGTTATGAACACACTGATCAAAACCATCGAAGATCTTTCTCTGAACGCATGGCCTTCTCACCAGATTGAGCTGTACGATGGATGGATTCTTCGTTTTTCTTATTTTTATACACACCGAACCAACAGCGTGGAACAGATCGGACCGTCCACAATTCCGGTTTCCGAAAAAATCCAGTACTGTGAGGAAATCTACCGCCGCTGGGGCACACCCGCTATCTTCAAGATCAGTCCGCTTGTTGATCCTGATTTTGATACTATGCTCGCCGACCGCGGTTACGTCGTGCAGCACACAACTCATGTCATGACGATGGATCTTTCCTGTTTTTCCAAAAAAGATCCGGCAGTCGCCGTAACGGTCAGCAGTTTTATTCCACCGAAATGGATCGACAGTCTCTTTGCCTTAAAAGGAACAACAAACGTAATGCACCGCATGGTCGTTCCTTCCATGTATCGCGCAATCCCAAAAGAAACAATCTGTGCTTCTATCCAGGACGAAACAGGAACGATCGTTGCCACCGGACTCGGTATCCGCGACCGGGATTACGTCGGCGTCTATGCTATTCATGTTCACCCCGCATACCGGCACCGTCACTATGCCTCCTCGATCTGCCGCACCATCCTCTCGGAAGGAATCCGGCTTGGTGCGACAAAAGCATACCTCCAGGTAGTAGAAGGAAACACTCCGGCGATCACGCTCTATGAGTCTCTTGGTTTTTCCTATCTTTACACCTATTGGTTCCGCGCCAGAAATGTGCTTTAACGTTTTTCCAGAACCTGCAGTCTTCAAAAGCCTTTTTCAGAGCCTGCAGCAAAACCGGAAAATAGAGCAAAACGGCATGTCGCCTCCCCGACATGCCGTTTTGCTCTATTTTTACGCTCTAAGTGCAGTAAGATTATTCCGCAGAAGGACTGCTTAAATATTTTTCGACACCTTCCATTGCTTCGCTTTCGTCTTTTCCGTTTGCGATCACAGTAACTTCCTCGCCATTGTCAAGACCAAGCGTCATCATTCCCATGATGCTCTTCGCATTCACTTTTTTTCTTCCGCTCTCTACGTAGATTTCACTCTCGTACTGGCTCGCTACCTGTACCAGCATAGCAACTGGTCTCGCCTCCAGGCCGCTTGAAAGACGAATTGTGATTGGTTTCTTAATCATAATGCTTCTCCTCCTTGTTTCCTTCTCAAATCTTCTGCAATCTCTTTTAATTTTCTTAATCTATGATTAACTCCGGATTTTCCAACAACCGGCGTTAACATCTTCCCCAGTTCCAGAAGCGATGCCTCCGGATATTGTAAGCGGAGCTTCGCCATCTGCTCCAGCGGTTCCGGCAGCGACGAAAAACCTGTCGTTTCTTCGATATACCGGATATCTTCGATCTGGCGGATCGCCGCGCTGACCGTTTTGTTAATATTTGCAGTTTCACAGTTCACCTTCCGGTTAACACTGCCGCGCATCTCTTTTAAGATCCGCACGTTTTCAAGCTTCATCAGCGCAATATTCGCTTCCATGATGCCAAGCATCTCCACAATCTGCGCTCCCTCCTTCAAATAGACCACAGGATGGTTTTTCCGAAGGACAATTCTCGCTTCCAGATCAAAGCTCCGCAGAAGCTCCTGTACCTGTTCTGCCCTCGGTGTATCGGGACAGACAATCTCCAGATGATAAAACCGGTTGGGATCGCTGATGGAGCCTGCCGCCAGAAATGCGCCCCGCAGAAATGCCCGTTTGCAGCACTGACGCTGCACCACCACAGCCGGTACCGGCATTCTGAGTTCGCGATCCGTCTCCTGAAGTTTGACTGCCCAAAGAATCTGACGCGTCTCTTCTCTGTCATTGACACGGATCAGATACGTGTTCTCCTTCTGGTTCAGCTTAACCGCAAGCTCTGCCTCTATATTAAATGTTTTTTTCAATAAAGTAAAGTACTTTCTTGCTACATGCGCATTCTCTGTCTGAATCCGTATGGTACCGTCTCTTTCGGAAATTTGTCCGCAAAGTGACAGGATTGCCGCCGTTTCTGCAATCTGACAGTGGCGAGCTGTCGGAAGATGTCTCGATAATTCCTCTTTTACTTCACTTGAGAATGACATCCTCCCACCCTATATACCCTTTCGAATCGCGTCTTTTTCCAGATCCCGGTGTTCAATCCGAATTCCATACTCCTTCGCATTGGAAAGGCGCCGGTACAGCTCGTTGGCAAGGGTTACGGAGCGGTGTTTTCCGCCGGTACAGCCAATGCTGATAATAAGCTGATGCTTTCCCTCTGAAATATAGTTTGGAATCAGAAAACGAATCATATCCTCCAGCTTTTGCGCAAAGACCTGGGCGGTCTCAAACCCCATCACGTAATCCCGCACCGGAGCGTCGTTTCCGGACAGCTGACGCATACCTTCTACATAGTAAGGATTCGGCAGGAAACGTACATCAAAAACAAGATCTGAATCTGCCGGAATTCCGTATTTAAATCCAAAGGAGAGCACCGTAATCATCAGATTTTTAAATTTCTGATCCTGCACAAAAATTTTGTCCAGTTCCGTTTTCAATTCTCTTGTCAGCAGCTGGCTTGTGTCAAGAATGTAGTCCGCATCTTTTTTGAGGAATTCAAGCGCTTTCCGTTCTTTTTTAATTCCCTCATCCACCCGGCCAAGGCCTGCCAGCGGATGCGTTCTTCTTGTCTCTTTGTAGCGTTTCACCAGTACGTCGTCGGATGCGTCCAGAAACAGAATTTCATAGCAGATCCCGTTCATTCTCATCTTTTCCAGAACATTCTGCAGATCCGGAAGCGCCTGACCGCTTCGGATATCAATTCCAACCGCTACCTTCTGGATTTCTCCGGAAGTGCCATCGACAGTAAGCTGTGCAAATTTTTCAACCAGCGGGATCGGAAGATTGTCTACGCAGAAGTATTCCGCATCCTCCAACATTTTCAGCGCAGTACTCTTTCCCGCACCGGACATACCGGTCACAATTACAAAACGCATGTCTTTCTCCTTTTCCTGTAAAACGGGGATATCAGAAGTTTCCGAGGAACTGGATTTCCGGTTCCAGCTGTACACCAAACTGCTCTTTTACTTTTGCCTGAATCTGACGGATCAGCTCCATCACATCCGATGCCGTTGCATTTCCCGCATTGATCAGGAAACCGCAGTGTTTCTCCGATACTTTGGCACCACCAACAGCATAACCGGAAAGTCCGGCATCCTGTACCAGTTTTCCGGCGAAATATCCCTCCGGCCGCTTAAACGCACTTCCGGCACTCGGATACTCAAGCGGCTGTTTCTCCACTCGTCTCCTTTTCAGTTCCTGCATGCGTGCGAGAATTTCTCCTTTTTCTCCCGGTACAAGCATAAGCTCTGCCCCCAGTACCAGATATCCTTTTTCCCTGATCACACTGGTACGATATCCAAAGGCAAGTTTTTCTTTCTCCAGCTCCAGAATCTCGCCTTCTCTTGTCAGCACAGTGACCCTCTGTACAATATCCTTCATTTCTCCGCCATAGGCTCCGGCATTCATCCGCACGCCGCCGCCTAAGGTTCCCGGAATCCCGGAGGCAAATTCCATTCCGGAAAGACCGGCTTCTCTTGCCGCCTGACTGATGGATGCAAGCATGCTTCCGGCTTTTGCACGGATTCTGCTGCCCTCTGTTTCGATGCCCTGAAAGTTTTTGTAAACCGACAGAATCACACCACGATAGCCTTCGTCACTCACAACAAGATTGCTTCCATTTCCGGTAACAAACCACGGAATCCCTTTTTCTTCACAGAGAGACACAATTTTTCTGATTTCTTCTTCTGTATGGGGAGCAACGAAATAATCTGCCGGACCGCCCACGCGGAAGGTCGTATGATTTTTCATCGGCTCTGCGGTCTGTACCGCATCTTCCCCTGCAATTGCATAAAGTTCTCTGACTATATCTTCTTTCATCACAATTTTTCTCCGTCGCCGCTTCTGCGGCCGAAAATCTGCCTACAGTTATCAAGTTCCATTTACCGGATTCGAAACTTTATCGGATTCAGACGTGAAAGCAGCCGACATCCCTCACCTCATCGTTCGTTCTGCCAGCCGCTGTTTTCTCTCTTTCGTCTGCCTGCCTTTTTTTGCAGGTTCTCGGGCTATTCTACCACGAACCCCCAAAAAGTGCAATGCACTTTTTTCTTCCGGCACTTTTTTCTTTCCATGTAAATCAATAGATTTGTTTTTTTCAGACACGCTCTACATCAGATATTCTTTTCCATGAATTTTGGTCGGCGTAATCCGTACCATCTGATTCATAAGGTTCTGCTCCGAAAGCACTGCCACGCGCAGATATTCTCTTGTGTGACCCGTCCAGTACGTCGTTCCGTCAATTGTAGCTTCCTCTTCCATCAGTACTTCCAGCTCTTTTCCGAGAAATGCTTCCATATATTCCTGCCGTCTTCTCTCATCGAGCTCCAGAAGAACATGACTCCGTTTCGTCTTCTCCTGTTCCGGAATCTGGCCGGCCATAGCCGCCGCGCGGGTCCCTTCTCTTCTGGAATATTTGAAAATGTGCGTTTCAAAGAAATGAATCCCTTCCACAAATGCACGCGATTCTTCGAACTCTTCCTCGCTCTCCTGCGGGAATCCCACAATCACATCCGTTGTCAGCGCCGGATTGCCATACACGCTGCGCAGCAGATCACATTTGTGTCTGTATTCTTCCGCGGTATACTTGCGATTCATCCGTTTTAACGTTCCATTGCTTCCGCTCTGTAAGGAAAGGTGGAAGTGCGGGCACACCTTTGGCATTGCGGCAATCGCCTTTGCGAACTCTTCGGTAATAATGCCCGGCTCCAGGGATCCGAGGCGGATTCTTTTGATTCCCTCCACCGCATGAACCGCACGAATCAGGTCAAGCAGTGTCTCTTTTTCGCCCTCCGGAAAATCAAGCCCATAGGAGGAAAGATGAATGCCCGTCAGCACAACTTCCTGATATCCCGCCTCTGACAGTCGTTTTACTTCTTCCACAACGTCACTCTGACGGCGGCTTCTGACTCTGCCGCGCGCATACGGAATAATACAGTACGTACAGAACTGGTTACATCCGTCCTGTACCTTCAGAAATGCGCGGGTGTGCTCTGCTGTTTTGCTGATGGAAAGTGTCTCGTATTCCCGGTTGTGCGTCATATCCACAAGGAAGCTTTTACACTCCGCGTCGGATTCTTTTCCACCGTTCTTTCGTTCTGCAAGGAAGTTTTCCAGAATATCCACAAGATCTTTCTTCTTATTATTTCCGACAATCAGATCGATTGCTGTATCTTCTTCCAGTTTTTCCCCGGCTGCCTGCACATAGCAGCCACACGCAACGACAACCGCTTCCGGATTCATCTTTTTCGCTTTGTGCAGCATCTGCCGCGATTTCCGGTCTGCAATATTCGTCACCGTGCACGTATTGATAATATAAACATCTGCTCCCGGCGCAAAGGGAACAATCTCATATCCTCGATTTTCGAGAAGCTGCTGGATTGCTTCCAGTTCATATGCATTCACTTTACATCCAAGATTATGCAAAGCTACCGTTTTTTTCATGCCATACTCCTTTCTTCTTCATCTTTATTATTAAAAATCACGAAGATTCCACATTATATTTGTATGTTTTCGCATTGACTTTTTCCTCTCCAGACGGTAAGATAAAGCTGTTAAATGAGGGTAATACATAATGTTAACCAAATATCAGGGAGGATTACAAACATGAAAACAGTACAGATTTCTCTTAATTCTATCGACAAAGTAAAATCTTTTGTCAATGACATTTCCAAATTTGATTTTGATTTCGATCTGGTATCCGGAAGATACGTAATCGATGCAAAATCCATCATGGGAATCTTCAGTCTCGACCTTTCCAAACCGATCGACCTGAACATCCATGCAGATGGAGATGCTCTTCAGACCGTACTCGATGTTCTTGCTCCGTACATTGTATAATTACGACAGAACATAAGGGCCGCGCACTCGCCGCGGCTCTTTTTTTGTCTTTGTTTATCATCAGGTCCGGATATCGTTTTTCAAAAAACTCAAAAACGATATCCGGTCTTTTTTTGTTCTGTAAAACGCGTTTTTCTCAGCAGACCTCAATCGTCTCCGCAGTAGAAACGGCGCGCTCCATCATCTCATCGATCACATCATCCAAATGGCGCTCGGAGCATTTGATAACGTTCAGGTTCGGTTTCGTCACCGGATGCTTTGCAACGAAAATCGTGCAGCAGTCCTCATACGGCAGAACCGACGTCTCATAAGTACCGATCTTTTCGGAAATATCAACGATCTCCTGTTTGTCGAATCCGATCAGCGGGCGGAATACCGGCATGGTACACACTTCATTCGTAACCGCAAGGGAATGCATTGTCTGACTTGCAACCTGGCCGATGCTCTCTCCGGTGATCAGTCCCAGACATTTGTCCTGACGGGCAAAGGCTTCTGCGATTTTCATCATATAACGGCGCATAATAATGGTCAGCTCGTCGTGCGGGCATTTTTCGTAGATTGCAAGCTGAATCTCTGTAAAGTTAACGACATGCAGACGAATTGATCCGCTGTAACGTGCAACCAGTTTTGCAAGATCCACAACCTTCTGTTTTGCCCTTTCACTGGTATACGGCGGAGCATGGAAGTAGACAGCATCGATCTTGACACCACGTTTTGCGATCATATATCCCGCAACCGGGCTGTCGATACCACCGGAAAGCAACAGCATAGCCTGTCCGTTCGTGCCGACCGGCATGCCGCCGGGACCTGCAATACTCTCACAATACAGATAAATTTTCTGACGAAGCTCTACATTCAGATAGATATCCGGTTCGTGAACGTCTACCTTCAGGTTCGGACACTCATCCAGAATGCGTCCACCCAGCTCACAGTTGACCTCCATCGTATGCATCGGATAGTTTTTGTTTGCACGACGTGCACATACCTTAAAGGTTTTCTCCGCTGTCGGATACAGCTCTTTTATGTAAGCGACAACAGCTTTTGCCAGATCCTCAAAACCGGTATCCTCTAAAATGACAACCGGGCAGATTTCTGCGATACCGAAGACTCTGGTCAGCGCCTCCACAGCACCTTCGTAGTCAAAGTCTCCTTCCGTTCTTACGTAAATTCTTCCCATCTCACGGGTAACCTGAAAATCTCCGTCCACCGGCGCAAGTGCATGTTCCATCTGCACGCACAGTGCTTTTTCAAACAGATGACGGTTTTTTCCCTTAATGCCGATCTCTGCGTATTTTACCAGAAATGCTTTGTACATCATCTTTTTTATTCTCCTTTTTTCTCAGCCAGATCGCGGAAGAACAGAGGATACTCCTCTGCAAATTTTGCCAGAATCAGGTCCGACACCTGACGCATCTGCGGGTGTGCTGCGTTTGCGCTGCGAAGTTTGATAAAGTGACGCCACTCTCTTATATTCATGGTCATGACGATCTCGGTTTTCAGGGAATTCGGAAGAATGCTTCTTGCCTCCTCCGGTTTTGCGCCGAGTTCAAGCATCTGGAAATAGTACTGCTCCGCTGCTTCCATTGCCTTCTGCCATACTTCATATTTTTTACGGTCGTTTTCATTGTTCAGGTCGTAGGAAAAGCCGGTTGCCAGATCGATACAGGTAATCTGATTTCCGAATTTATCCTTTGAATAGTTGCAGTAACGGGTACTCTCCTGGCTGTAGCTCGCGATACGGTGACGAACGATTTCATGTGTCACGCCACGGTCGCACGTTACTTTTACGGTAATAGATCCATGCTCAATGACGGATTCATGGCCGCGTTTGATGATACCGGCGATGAATTTTTCTGCTGTTCCCTCACCAATCCGCTCTTCACTTTTGTAGCAGACTCTTCCGATTTTTTCGATCCGACGCAGCATATCCTCGTAGGATTCTGTGCTCAGAATCTCAATTTCCGGCTGTATTGTAATCATATTTTCCCTCTTTCTGTTCTTATGTTCTGAATATCAGACTGCTCTTTCCTTGGTAGGCCTGCAATCCTCTTACTTTCTCGTAAATCTGCGCAGCATCGGCAGAACCTCGCGCAGCGTATCCAGAGTATAATCAATCTGTTCCAGTGTCGTAAATTCGCTGAAACTGAACCGCACGGCAGACTCCATCTCAGCCTTTGATGCACCGATAGCGGTCAGTGTCGGGCTTCCGGCTCTCTTGTGCGATGAGCAGGCACTTCCGGCAGAGATATAGATCTGGCGGTCCTCCAGTGTGTGCAGCAGCACTTCACTCCGCACGTTTAAGAACGATGCATTGACGATCTGCGGTGCACCCGCTTCTTCCGGCATGCCATGGATGACCACGTCATCCAGTTCTCGCAGGCCTTCGATCAGACGGTGTTTGCAGGCACGCATCTGCGCGGTCTGCTCATCAAAATGCCTGTAGACGATCTCAGCGGATTTTGCAAGACCGGCAATGCCCGGCACATTGTCAGTTCCGGAACGCATACCGTTCTGCTGGCCGCCGCCAAGGATCAACGGACGAATTTTAACCTTTTCATCAATATACAAAAAACCGCTTCCCTTTGGTCCGTGAATCTTGTGACCGCTCACGGAAAGCATATCGATGCCCATCCGTTTCGGATAAATCCGGTATTTGCCAAATGCCTGAATGGCATCGACATGAAAATACGTTTTCGGATTTTTCGCCTTGATCCTGCGTCCGATCTCCTCAATCGGCTCAACAGCACCGATCTCGTTGTTCACATACATAATTGAAACAAGAATCGTCTCCGGCGTAATCGCTTCTTCCAGCTCGTTCACATCGACAAGACCTTCCTTGTTTACCGGAAGACGCGTGATGCGAAAGCCCTGCTCCTCCAGAAACGCCAACGGTGCAGACACGGCCGGATGCTCGATGGCGCTTGTGATTATGTGGTTTCCCGTTCTCCTGTTTGCCATTGCCGTTCCGACAAGCGCCCAGTTGTCAGACTCCGTGCCACCGGAGGTAAAGAAAATTTCTTTTTCTTTCACTTTCAAAATCTTCGCCAGCGTTTCCTGGGCGGTTCTGATATATTGTTCTGCTTCTACCCCTTTTTGATGCATCGCAGACGGATTTCCATAATGATTTACCATCAGATCACAGACGAGATCTGCGGTTTCCTGATAAACGCAGGTGGTTGCGGAATTGTCCAGATATGCTTCCATTATCTTGTTCGTTCCCTTCCTTCTAAAAGATACACCAGAATAGAAAGTACGGTCATTCCGGCTGTTTCTGTGCGCAGAATGCGCTTTCCGAGCGTAATCGGCTCTACCTTTGCCTTCATGGCCATTTCCACTTCCGCTTCGTCGATGCCGCCCTCCGGTCCAATCAGGACCGCAATGGATTCACCCGGTTTAATGGATTCCAGAATTCTTCTCGTTCCTTCCATCCCCTCTGCGTTCTCATACGGCATCAGGCGAACGTCTGATTCTGCCATCATCGCAAGTGCCTGCTGAAATGTAACTGGCGTGTGTACCGTCGGAATCTGCATCCGTTTGGACTGCTTTGCCGCACCAAGTGCGATCGTCTGCCAACGCTCTGCTTTCTTTTCCGCCTTTTTCCGGTCCAGCTTCACAACGCAGCGTTTCATCTCCACCGGAACAATTTCCGTCGCACCAAGTTCCACTGCTTTTTGGATGATCAGTTCCATTTTATCACCTTTTGGCAGTCCCTGAAACAGCACGATTCCGGACGGAAGCTCTCTGTCTGCTTCTGTGACTTCTTCTACTGTGGCAAGAACCTCTCCTTCCGGGAAGTCCGAAACGGCACAATGATATTCCTTTTCGCCTCCGGTACTGACCAGGATTTTTTCACCCGTCCGCATGCGGAGCACGTTTTTGATATGATTGACGTCACTGCCTGTGATGTGGACAGTGCCGTTGTAAATCTGACTTTCTTCTACAAAAAAACGGTACATGAATCTGTTCTCTTCCTCTTCTGGTGTTTCGCTTTTCTTAATTTACATCGGTTTTCTTGCTGTAACAGAAACCCATTCACCCTGATGTGTAACTTCAACTACTTCAAGTCCCGCTGCAACGACTGCCTCTTTAACAACTTCCTCTTTCACATCGAGAATACCGGATGTAATATAAACAGCGCCCGGCTTCATCTGGTGTACGATTACCGGTGTCAACGGAACGAGAACATCTGCAAGAATATTTGCGGTAACGATATCGTATTTTTCGTATCCGACTTTGTCCTGTACTTCTTTGTCATCAATGATATTTCCGATCATCATATCAAAAGCTTCTACCGGAATTCCATTGACTTCTTTGTTTTCCTCAACTGCAGGAACCGCACACGGATCGAGATCTGTTCCGACCGCATGACGTGCACCAAGCTTCAGTGCAATAATCGAAAGAATACCGCTTCCGGTTCCGACATCAAGCAGCTCGGTGTCTTTTGTCACGTATTTCTTTAACTGACGAATGCAAAGCTGTGTTGTCTCATGCATACCCGTTCCAAATGCAGTGCCCGGATCGATGTGGATGATCATTTTATCCTGATCTTCCGGTTTTACTTCCTCCCAGGACGGAATAATCAGAATGTCGTCTACATAGAACTGTTTGAAGTACTGTTTCCAGTTGTTGATCCAGTCCTTGTCCTCTGTCTCCGATTCCGTGATGGAGCACTCGCCAAGATCCAGAAATTCCTGCATTTCTGCAAGTGCTTCGCGGACATCTGCAAGAACCTTCTCCTTGTCCTCGTCTACATCAAGGTAAAAATTCAGATAGGCAATGCCGTCGTCATCCGGAATATCCGGCATGATATCTACGAACATCTGCTGTTTGTCGCTCTCGGTCAAAGGCTGTTTGTCCTGAATTTCCACGCCTTCGATTCCCACATCGGCCAAAGTAGAGATCACAATGTCTTCCACTTCCGATCTTGTTTTTAATGTAAATTTATTCCATTTCATTGTTTAAACTCCTTTTTGCGCTTCTCTTTTCCATACGTGCAAAGAAAGCCACATTTATCATACACGATATCGTTCCTGTTGTAAATGTTATTTTCGGCTTTTACGGCCCGTCTCAATCCGAAATCTTTGTCAGAAAGCCATCTTTTTTCGCCTTCTGATAACGCCATACCAGCCCGAGTGTGGATAAAATGCGAACCCCAAGATCTATCAGATTGAACCGGTACAGTGCCGTAAGATCTGCCCCAAGTGCCGTATACAACCGGACACCGAGCAGCGGCAGAACACTGTTGGTCAGCGTTGTAATCATCGTAAAGAGGCTGATCAAAAGCGAACGGTTCTTTTCCGGCGCGGCATTTAAGAGAATCTGTATCGTACAAAGTGCGACGGCACACTGCGGAGCATTCAGAACCGTCATCAGAACAATAAAAGTAACCCCGCGGTACGCCAGCGGTAAATGTGGAACCAGAATCATAATAACCGGACAGAAGCAAAGACCGATCCCAGCGAAAATCAGTGCAAAATCCGGCGATTTTTTCCGGACAACCTTCGCGATCATTCCAACTGCCGCAAGCTGACCAATATTGAAAACACCGTTGCAGATGGAAAGTGTCATCTCCGACATTTTACAGTATTTGACCTGTCCTAAATACCACATGCTCCAGTCAAGCTGCCAGGTGATATAGAAAAAGACCACCGGCACGAAGAACCAGCGCAGTGCTTTATTTTTTCCCACACTTGTGATCGCCTCCAGCAGGTCAGAAACAGAAAAACGTGAGGATGCATTTCCCGCTTCTGCCGGAGCTTTGCCCTCCTCCTGCTGTTTCACCGGAATTTTTTTGATTGCAGCGGCCTGCAACAGAACGCAGACAGCACACAGATAAAAGAAGCTTCGGAGTACCAGAAGCTTTCCATCGGCCGTGTGGCATCTTCCCATCAGAATCCCGCAGATCACCGGTGCAAAAATGCCAATCACAAACATGAACTGATTCCGAAAGGCATAGACATCATTTCGCTGCCGCAGTGAAACCGCAGCACCGAACATCGCCTGCCACTGCGCATTGTAGATGGCAAGTGCACCCGCAGTAAATGCCAGCGATACAAAAAACAGATCCATACGTCTCTCGCCAAGTACCGGTACACTTCCAAGAAATGCATAACCGGCACACATCGCAAGAAGCGTAAGCAGCGGTATCGTCTTTGTCGACTTCAGACGATCCGCCAGAATTCCAAGCGGCAGCAGTGCTGTACACGCTACAATGTTCGGCACCATCTGGATCATGCCGATCTGACTGTCGGTTGCACCCATGTTTGTCGCATACAGATTCAGACCGAAACCGTTGATCGATGTGATATATTGCAGAAATACACCCTCGATGGCAAACAGCAGCATGATCTGCGCAGATGGCGGCATCTTTTTTACCCGGTAAAACAGACTCTTTTTCATTGCTTCATCCCCCATACCTTCTTCTGTTGTCTTCACGTTCCTGCCCCCGCCGGATACGTAAAGATTCTGCTCTCATAATGGCAATTTCATGTTCAAATGTCAACAGAAATACCCGGATCCGATGTGAGAAATTTAACGGCATTTTCTGTCAATATTCACAAAAGAAAAAGGGGGATTCTCCCTGTTGAATGCATGGGTTTGGCATAAGAAAAAGGAGCCCCCGTTTTACCGGGAACTCCGCATATTGGAAATGTTTATAGCAATCTCAGAAACCAAATTCATCTCCTGCCGTAAAGCGTGTCTTCCTGCCGGAAGAGGATAAAAAAATTCAGCACTGCCTTTTTTGCGTTATTTTCGGGGTTTGCTAGAGCGTGTCTGAAAAAGGCTTTTCGCAAGCTGCGAGTCCCAGTTTGTGGGAGATTTTGTCCGAATGAGGGCGGCGTAGCGGGCTACGGCAACCGAATGAGGGCAAAATATACCGCAAAGTGGGGCTTGCAACTTGCGGAAATGGTTTTTCATTCCAGATATTTGATTTCCACTGAAAGTTCATGCTCTTCGTCGATTGTAAGCATGGCATAGCTCGGTTTTCTTCCCATCTGGCGTGGATACGTCAGGCTTCCCGGATTCACAATCCAGAGATTTCCGCGTTTTTCCGCAACCGGGCGATGCGTATGGCCAAACAGCACGATGTCCACACCCCTGGCAAGTGCCTCCGCATAGATTCCCTCTACGCCAAGTGACACCCCGTACGTATGACCATGGGTGATAAAGGCCCGGTAGTCATCGATGTTTACCTGAATCTCTGCCGGTAAACTTGAGAACCAGTCATTGTTTCCCATTACCATATAGCACGGACCGTTTACTTTGGATTTGATCAGATCATCCATACCCTCCACGTCGCCGCAGTGGATCATTCCATCGAACTCTTCCCGATCCATAACTTCTTCCAGGTTTCCCATCCGTCCGTGGGTATCGCTCACTACCAGAATTTTCATACGCTTCCCTTCCCTCTTCTCTTCTTATTTTAAGTATGATGCAAGCTGTTCTTTCATGGCTGCCAGCGCCTTTCCCCTGTGGCTGATGGCGTTTTTTTCTTCCGGAGACAACTCTGCTGTCGTACAGCTCATGTCCGGCAGATAAAAAATCGGGTCATAGCCAAAACCGTTCTCTCCGCGCTCCTCGTAACCGATTTTTCCCTCTATGGTTCCCCTTGTTGTACAGATGCTTCCATCCGGAAAAGCTGCTGCAATCACACAGACAAAACGAGCCGTTCTCTTTTCTGCAGGCACACCCTCCAGGCGGTCGACAAGGCTCTTGTTTTTGATACGGTAAGAGGTGTCCTCTCCCATGTATCTTGCAGAATAAACACCAGGTTCTCCATTTAAGGCATCCACTTCCAGTCCGGAGTCATCTGCCAGCACAATGGTATCGCCATCTACACATCCGGAGACAGTCTGCGCTTTGATTTTTGCATTTTCTTCAAATGTCGTACCGTTCTCATTGATCTCAACGGCAATACCGGCTTCCTTCATGGAATAAATTTCAACCGGAAGATCCGCAAGGATTTCGCGGATTTCTTTCATTTTTCCGGCATTTCCTGTTGCAAATATAATTTTTTTCATAACTTTTCTTTCCCTCTCTCTCATAGCCGAATAGCTGCTTCGCAGCTTACATCAGGAGTAGTTTGTACCACTCCTGATGTAAGCAAGTCCCAATCCACTGCTTATTGCTTCACGCAATGGAAGCAGGAAACTTGCCTGATTCGGTTAAAAGGCTTTTTCGCAAGCTGCAAGTCCCGGTTCCGCTCCTTTGTTTTATTGATTCGGTTCTTTTCCCCGGCGCGGCGGTTTCGGTCCGGCGTACTGGTAAAAGTAGGTTTTCAGCATTCCATTATAAATTTTGCGGTTTTTATCTGCCTTCTTGCCAAGATATCGTTCCGCGTCCTCGTAGCTTGTGATCAGATACATCGACCAGGAGTCGAGCGCACGGTAACGTTCTCCTAAGGTCTGGTACAATGCCGGAAGATCTTTTTTATCCTCCAAACGCTCACCATACGGCGGATTGGTAATCAGGAATCCGTATTTTTTCGGGTGTGACAGCTCGGCAACCGGACGCTGTTGAAAATGGATCAGATGATCCACCCCGGCCAGTTTTGCATTTTCACGCGCGCTCTTAATCACATCCCCGTCAAGGTCAAAGCCCTGAATGTCTGTTTCAACATCGTTTCGGATCCGGTAGCGGGCATCCTCGGCAGCATCCATCCAGCATTTTTTCGGAACAAGGTGCATCCACTGCTCGGCAAGGAAGGAGCGGTTGAGTCCAGGCGCAATGTCAGCCGCCATCATCGCCGCCTCAATCGGGAAGGTACCGCTTCCGCAGAACGGATCCACAAGAATCCTGTCACTCTTCCACGGGGTCAGCATAATCAGTGCCGCAGCCAGTGTCTCCGTGATGGGTGCTTTTGCCGTCAGTTTCCGGTAGCCCCTCTTGTGAAGAGATACGCCTGAGGTATCGAGTCCGATTGTGACCTCATCCTTTAAAATCGAAACACGAATCGGATACTGTGCGCCGTCCTCCGGGAACCACTCCATATGATAAACTTGTTTTAAGCGTTCTACGATTGCTTTTTTCATAATCGACTGAATATCCGACGGACTGAACAGCTTGCTCTTGATCGAATTTGCTTTTGTTACCCAGAATTTTCCGTTTTTCGGAATAAATTTTTCCCACGGTAATGCTTTGGTTGCCTCAAACAGCTCATCATACGTTTCGGCGTGAACCTGTCCCACCTTCAGCAGAATTCTCTCGGTTGTGCGCAAAAACAAATTGGCATAGGCAATTCCTTCTGCATCTGCAAGAAACGTTACTTTTCCATCCTCGACACGCTGAATTTCATAACCGAGGTCCAGAATTTCCCGCTTCATTACTGCCTCAAGGCCGAAGTGGCACGGGGCAATCAATTCATATAACTCCATACTCTCTCTTCTCCTCTTACAGTGCGATCTGTTTGACGATTGTGCCGTCAAATCCCTTGATCGTAAACACGCCGTCCTCAAGAATCGCGTAGGTCGGAATATTTCCTTCTTTTGGAAGAGATACGGAACCCGGATTCAGAAACGTATGCGCGCCTTTCTTTTCCGCACGCAGGACATGGGTATGGCCGTACAGAAAAATATCCCCATCCATCAGCGGCGGCAGATTCTGCTCATGATAGATGTGGCCATGGCTCATATAAAAGGTATGGCCGCCCTCGATCAGGATTCCGTAATCGGCCAGCACCGGGAATTCCAGCACCATCTGATCTACTTCAGCATCACAGTTTCCGCGCACATTCGTTATGTACTGTTTCTTCTCATTCAGCATGGCAATCACCTGCTTTGGTGCATACTCTTTTGGCAGGTCGTTTCTTGGACCGTGATATAAAAGAT
>OQVT01001192.1_pt1 | contig 16184 bp, 13 predicted proteins | sample 1691561 | NCBI WGS metagenome assembly OQVT01 (sample SAMN03418260, study PRJEB22391) | human gut metagenome | biome: human-gut; feature: organic feature; material: feces | host: Homo sapiens | place: Tanzania | collected 2013-01 | reverse complement strand
TGGACTATCTGATTGATTTTTAAAAAGGCAGGCATGGCAATTTCCAATAAATTAAATTTACAGATTGAGGGACTTGATCAGGCATCCCAGAATGCGTCTGATGGTATTTCCGTATTACAGACAACCGATGGAGCCTTAAATGAAGTGACTTCCCTGATACAGAGAATGCGTGAGCTTTCCGTTCAGGCAGCAAACGGAACCAATTCGACAAGCGACCGCAAGATCATCCAGGATGAGATCGATCAGCTTACCAAGCTCATGGAGCAGGCGGATTCGCAGGTTAAGATACATACACCTTACATTATCTGCAATGAGTATATGTATGACGGATTAAAGAAGGTATGCGATTCTGTTGGAAATGTGTCGCTGATGACTAATTCTGTAGGCAATAATGGCAATCCATTTGGATCAGCAGATTATTATGCACATAAGGATAAGGTGCTTGGCACAGGGCTTGAAGTGTGGGAATATGAAGGCGGATATTCATACCACGGAAAGTCGGTTCTTATAGATGATGATATATCGGTGGTTGGTTCATTTAATATTGATATGAGAAGCGTATATCTTGATACAGAGCTTATGCTTGTTATTGACAGCAAGGAAATTAATGAACAGCTTGGCGGTGCCATGCAGACATATGAGCATAGCGCAAGAAAGGCTAATGCGGATGGCACATACGACAATCCATATAATGTGCAGCCTGTGGAGCTTACTCCGAAGAGAGAACGCAGAATGAAGCTGATTAAGAATTTCCTGTTGTGGACGAGGTATCTGTTCTAATTTAAATTATGTGAAAAAATTTTGAAAAAAGTCAAAAAAGTGCTTGACAGATATCACATTTTAATATTATAATAGCAAAGCAGTTTGCGAGAGAAATCAAGCGAATTGTTCTGAATGTGGGGTCTTAGCTCAGCTGGGAGAGCATCTGCCTTACAAGCAGAGGGTCACAGGTTCGAGCCCTGTAGGCCCCATTTTTATGCAAAAAATCAAACTGTATTTATAAAGAGTATTTCAGGAGACATTGTTTACGGATGTCTCTTTTTCATTTACATATATTATTTTTTTTGGTATAGTTTAAAAGGTTGATGCCATGCTTTGGTTTTAAAGCGGCATATAAATAATATAAAGCAGAGAGGTCTTACAATGGGAGGAAAATACAGCCGGTATATAGTGAGGTTTATTGTTGCGGCATATCTTATTTATCTTGGAGTGCAGCTTATCAGCGGAGTGATAAAGGGAACGGATAATCCGGATAACCCATGGCTGTTCGTTCTTTTCGGAGTTTTATTTATCGTTATTTCGGTCGTTCTTATAGTTACGAGCCTTATAAAGATGAAGAACGAGCCGGATGAGGCTTCGATGGAGCCGGCTGAAGAGATAACGGATAACGAGCCTGAGCAGATAGAAGAAAATGACGAGAGCTCGGAAGACGATGCTGACACAGAAGAAGATAACCGGGAAGCGGATGATGCATCAGAGGAAGCCGACGATGAAAAGCAGAAGGCAGTCGCTGCAGCTATGATGCTTGAAGAGGAAGAACTCGAAGACTTAGTTGACGACGATGATCGATAATTAAACATTTATGTATATAAAAAAGGTGTGGCTTGCGGCCACGCCTTTTTATTTTAAGATGTATATCCGTTGTTATATTGTATATATGATGCGCTGAAGCTTTTGATTCGCGGAATATATGCTTATGCCGCGTAAAGAGTCCGGGTCAGTGTCTCCGCCTGTTTCGTACAAGGAAAATGACAGCACCTGCGATAACCGCACATATAAGAATACGGAGCACAACAGGGATGTTGTTTATATTAAAGCATCTCACGTTGATCCACATGTGGTTTATCTTATCATTTCTTTCATTATCGAAATTCAGCATTACGCTGGATCTGCCGAGCGCATCCGCAGACGGATACTGTGCGGAGAGCTGGCGGTCAAGCTGTTCCGTCGGAACAGTAAGAGTATATTCATCGGAAGAAGGATCATCCGAGAAGAAATAGTCAAGAGGATATTCCGTGACGTCCGTTTCATCCTCTTCGGCACCATAGCAGTAATCCACGTATTCAAATATACGGTCATCGTCACCGCCCGAAATAACAGAGGTGTAACCGATGTAATACATGTTTCTTATCGCGTTGTCAGGCCTTGAAAGAAAGTTCATAAAGGCCTCTGCGGCATGCTGCTTTGCCGTATCGTTTCCGATCCCGCTCTTTAGCATTACCCAGCCATCGAAATAGATATTTGTTGATTCCGCAGGAACGGCAAAATTCAGGGTGTAGTCATCCTCATCGGCCTGATCCATCGTATATACGGCGTCTCCGGACCACTGATAGTTTGCAAGGACCTTTCCTGTTATCATATCGGCCTTACCGGAGTCGGTTTCAAATGAATACGCATTGTTTTTAACGGATTGAAGATAATCCTGAACCACGGCTATAGTCTCGTCCGACACATCATTCATTTCTTCAAGGAGTTTTTCCTTGTAGTCGGGAGACGAAAGGAAGCTTTCATCTGTAAGAAGGTCGTGCTTTATGGCACCTACTGCCGCAAAATACGAATCACGGACATTGTCCTTTATGGTAACGGCTCTTTTATATTGCGGGTCATTCAGTATGGTCCATGATGAAGCATCTTCCTTCGGAACATACTCCGGATTATAAACGATACCGGTTATACCCCACATATATCCGGCCATATATCTGCTCCACTCTTCATCGTTTATCTTATTTTCGTTGAATACCGATGAGATATAAGGAGAAAGCCCCCTTATATAATAATTCTCTTCAACGGACGCATCAAAGAAGCTGTCGGAGAGCGGAACAAGTGCATTTTCGGTCATAAGCTTCATTATAAGATATTCGGAAGGACAGATGATATCGTAGGTGTCGCCGAGCATGAGCCTGTTATACAGATCTTCGTTTGTTCCGAAGGTACTGTACTCGACATTTACACGTATACCGTAGGTCTCATAGTACCAGTTCTCGAAATCCTTGATCATTGAATTTTCCGAGGTGATATCTCCGCTTTCGAGTTCTATTGTCTCATCCTCATCCCAGTCGCCAAGGTCTATATATTCTTCCCAGTTGCATACCCTAAGGGTTACGGAGGGAGTTTCCTCTGCAAATGCGATAGTGCAGGGGAGGACGGTTGCCGAAAACACGGAAACAGCGGATATCAATAATGATAAAAATCTCTTATTCATATTTCTTCCCTGCCTTTTCTGCCTGTTTTGAAGCCTTGATATTCATGCATACAACGAAGATGATCACTATGGCAAATATTACGGCCGAAAGAGCCCAGAGCGCGGTTTTGATATTTGTCTGTGAGCCCTTTGTGGCATTTACCACATATGTGCTGATCGTATCGAAGGTTGCCGGCTTTGTATATGTCGAAATAAAATAATCGTCAAGAGACAGTGTTATGGCAAGCATAAATCCGGAAAGGATCCCGGGAACTATCTGAGGGATTATTATTTTCTTGAGTGCGGAGGACGGAGAAGCACCAAGGTCAAGTGCGGCCTCGTATATGCTCGGATCCATCTCCTTAAGCTTTGGTATTACCGAAAGATAGACAAACGGTGCACAAAGGGTCACATGACCGAATATAAGCGGGATATATGTATCCTTGCTCACTCCCAAAACGACTACAAGCAGTATACAGATCGAAAATCCTGTTACGACATCTGCGTTTATGACCGGGATCTGGTTTGTTGTGGAGATAAACGAGCCCATGCGTTTCTTTGAGTAAAAGCTTCCGATGGCACCCATGGTACCGAGTACCGTGGAGATAGCAGCGGAAAGGATTGCAAGAAGAAGCGTTCCGATTATCATTCCAAGGAGTTCGTCGGTCGTAAATAATGTTATGTAATTATGCAGCGAAAATCCCTTGATAGCTCCTATGTTTGTTGCATCGGTAAAGCTGTAAACAGCGAGGATGAGTATCGGCGCATATAAAAACAAAAGTACAAGAGAGATAAATAAGGCTCTTGGAAATTTTTTCACAGCAATGCACCTCCTCTTTTCTGATCATCCGCTTCACGGTCGTTTGTAAGAAGCGTAAAGAGACATATGATCGTAAGAAGGATGAGGGCTATCATCGATCCGCCGTGCCAGTTGTAGGCGGAGAAATAGCTTCCGATAAGGCTTCCCATGATATATGTGCTGTTATAAAGCATGTCGAGAACGACATAGTTTGTCATTGACGGAAGGAAAACCATCATTATACCGCTTATGATCCCGGGAACCGAAAGAGGAAGGGTCACCTTCATAAAGGTCGAAAAGCTTCCGGCACCAAGGTCTCTTGAGGCTTCGATATAAGAGTTGTCGAGCCTTACAAGAGTGTTGTATATAGGAAGGATCATAAAAGGAAGGAAGTCATAGGTCATGCCTACTATCGTATTGAAGAACGGATAAAGGGCCAGATTTCCTTCTATAAGAGTGAGGATCTCCTTCAATGCGGATATTCTGAGAGAAAAGTTTATCCACATGGGTGCGACTATGAGCAGAAGTATCGCTGATTTCTGCTTAAGCCGGCTTTTGGCAAGGATATATGCCGTCGGATACGCGATAAGAAGGCATACGACGGTCGTTACAACAGCCACGGCAAGACTGTATACGAGCGTGCCGAGCGTATTCGGATCCGAAAAGAATCCGATAAAGTTCATTGCTGAAATGTGACCGCTTCCGTCGGTGAATGCAAAGAAGACAAGCACTGCGAGCGGAGCGATAACAAATATTAAAAGAAAAACCATATACGGAATAGACAGGGCTTTTCTTGAAAAGGTCATTTTTGGCATTGATCTCTCCCGGTTTATTTTTTAACTGTGAATTTCATTTTATCAACAGGCATGATAAGGCCGACATTATCGTTCATGTTCCAGAGATATTCGTCATCTACGACAAAGTCCTGACCTATATCGGTTTTGATAACATAGCTGTAATGGTCACCCTTGTATATAAGGTTGCTTATATAGCCCTGTACGAGACCCTGCTCCTTGTCATCGGTAAGGGTGATGTCCTGAGGCTGCATGGCTATCATTATCTTTACACGTCTTAAGTCGACTGCATCACCGCCGGAATCTATGATGGTGCCGTCGCTGTTTCGCTTGCTGTTGGGGAACAGTCTTGTGACGCTGGTATCAAGAACGCTGCCGTTGTATTCGAGCCTGAAATCCTTATTGATATCGGCAAAAAATATGTTGGTGTGATCCTCGGCTATCATTATATGGATATTGTCCGGGATGACGTTCATTCCGATGACGTCTCCGACGTTTGCGCGGTCTACGGATTGGATGACCACTTCATATCTGCCGGATTCAACGGTTATCTCATAATGTATTCCTTTAAATATGACAGAGGTGACGGTACCTTGTATGGTTCCGTTTTCGGGAGAGGTTATTATAACGTCCTCCGGTCTTACTACAGCCGTTATGTGTGTTCCGACATCTATATCATCCACGCATTTAAATGTGCCTCCGCAGAATCTTGCGGTAAGTTTATCTGTCATTATTCCGTTAAAGAGGTTGCTGTTTCCGATAAAGTCGGCTACAAATGCATTCTGCGGCTCGTTGTATATGTCCTCAGGCGTGCCTATCTGCTGTATGCGGCCCTCTGACATGACAACTATCTTATCAGACATTGTAAGAGCCTCTTCCTGGTCATGGGTAACATATATAAAGGTAATGCCGAGCTCATCGTGCATTGCCTTAAGTTCTATCTGCATTTCCTGACGCATCTTGAGGTCGAGTGCACCCAGAGGCTCGTCAAGAAGGAGTATTTCAGGTTCGTTTACAAGTGCGCGTGCTATAGCGACCCTTTGCTGCTGGCCGCCTGAAAGGGTTGATACACGGCGGTCCTCAAAGCCTTCAAGATCGACAAGCTCAAGGAATTTTTTAACTTTTTTTTCGATAAGGGACTTATCCATTTTTTTCTGCTTGAGACCGAAAGCGATATTTTCATATATATTCATATGGGGAAAAAGAGCATACCGCTGAAAAACGGTATTAATCGGTCTTTTATTCGGCGGAAGATCCGTTATGCTCTTTCCGTTAAGAAGTATCTCACCTGAAGTTGGCAGGTCAAAACCGGCTATCATTCGAAGAGTGGTTGTTTTTCCGCATCCCGAAGGACCTAAGAAGGTTACAAATTCACCTCGCTTGACTTCAAGAGTGAAGTCCGAAACGGCACTGAAGCCATCGCTGAAGGTTCTGCAGACATTCCTGAGTTCTATAATATTTTCACCGGCATTGTTCATTTATTGATTTCCTTTCAAGAGAGATTATAAAGGGAAATTATTTCCAAGGATACTGTATATAATATAAGAGAAAAAAAGTCAATTATCAGCACAAAAAAAATAAAAAAACGGCAGTTTAAAAGAGTCAGGCCGTCATGTGCTCGTAGTAAGCATATGCGATCATTATATTCATTTTCGTATCGAGCCTTGAGATGTCACAGCCCAGGATCTCCTCTATCTTGCGTATCCTGTAGTGTACAGTGTTCCGGTGGACATAGCTCTTTTCGGAGATCGTCTTAATGTGCCCGTCATATTTGATATAGTCTGCGACAAAATCCATGTAGTCGGTGCCGCAGAATTTGTCATATTCGGCGATGGGCTCAAGATATTTTCTGTATATGAGTTCGGGAAGCGGGCTGCCTTTAAGCGCATCAAGCAGTGTGTCAACAGTAATGGATTTGCAGGCAATAGCTGTCATATAAAAACCTCCGTGTATATAGTGCATAAAAATTCATAAAAAAATAGAGCAAGGGCATTAATGAGCGCCATTGCTCTATTTGAGTAATTATACAAAAATAACTGTGTTTGTCAACAAAGTTTATGAATTTATCTGAGAGTATATCTCTTCGGAATAGCGTACGGTGTCCATAGCATCCTTTGCGTATTTGTCCGCACCGATCATATCGGCATATTCCTGTGTGAGTACGGCACCTCCTACCACGACCTTGCACCACGGGGCTTCTTTCCTTGCAAGCTTAATGGTCTCTTCCATAGAAGGAACGGTGGTAGTCATAAGGGCACTCAGACCGAGAAGCGGGGAGTGGACCTCTTTGACCTTGTCTATTACATCGGTTGCAGGGACATCCTTTCCCATATCATAAACTTCGAAGCCGTAATTCTCCAGGATCAGCTTGACTATATTCTTGCCTATGTCGTGGATATCACCTTTTACGGTTGCTATAACGAAAGGACATTTTACAGTGGTCTTTTCCAAGCTGTTCTGCATTGCGGTCTTTATTTTTTCAAAGGCTGCCTGAGCCGATTCGGCACTCATCAGAAGCTGAGGAAGGAACATCCTTCCTTTTTCATAGCCGTCTCCGACAATGTCAAGAGCGGGTATTATCTCATCCGTAACGATATCCATAGCATCCGTAGAGGTTAAAAGCTCCGAAGTCAGTTCGCCGGCTTTATCCTTGAGCCCCTTTATTATCGCGTTTTTTAACGGTGATCCGTAATCGTTTGTCTTAGGAGCTGCGGGTGCCTTTGGACTTGCTGCCGCAGCGGGTGCTGCCGGTACATTGTTCTGAGTAAATTCGATATATTCGGCAAAGTTGTCATCGAGTCCCGAAATCGCCCTGAATGCATGGTATGCACCGAGCATCTCTACGGAGTTCGGATTCATGATAGCGGCAGAAAGACCGTTATGCATTGCGATCGAGAAGAATGTACTGTTTACCATACTTCTTGACGGGAGACCGAAAGAAACGTTTGATACTCCGAGAGAGGTATGGCATCCAAGCTCTTCCCTGATCTTTTTGATGCAGGCGAGAGTGACATTTGCCGAATCGGGGTCGGCACTTATCGTCATGGCAAGCGGATCGAAGATGATATCTTTTTTATCGATACCGTATTTACCGGCCTCCTTAAGTATCTTTTCGGCTATCTTCATTCTTCCTTCTACGGTAGAAGGTATCCCGTCATCATCGAGAGTAAGAGCTACGATGAGTCCGCCGTATTTTTTTGCAAGCGGGAAGATTGCATCCATGACAGACTGTTTTCCGCTTACGGAATTGATCATGGCTTTTCCGTTATAACGGCGAAGAGCCTGCTCCATTGCAATCGGATCCGAGGTATCGATCTGAAGAGGAAGATCGATAACAGCCTGAAGCTCGCAGACTGCCTTTGTAAGCATTTCAGCTTCATTTATTTCGGGGAGACCCACATTTACATCGATCACCTGAACGCCCTTTTCCTGCTCGGAGATTCCCTGATCAAGGATATAATCCATGTCTTTTTCGACAAGAGCCTGTTTGAGACGCTTTTTGCCGGTAGGATTTATCCTTTCGCCTATCAGGATAGGTGATCTGTCAAAAATTACGGCATGTGTATAGGAAGAAACATATGTAAAATGCTTCATGCCGATCTCGACAGGAGTCATGTTTTTTGTCTTGGTTACTACCGCATTTATATGAGTGGGAGTCGTTCCGCAGCATCCGCCTGCGATACGTACTCCTTTTTTTATAAACTCGCCTACGTCCTCGGAAAACTCATCCGGAAGAACATTATAAACGGTCTTTCCGTCTTTTATTGCGGGAAGTCCGGCATTCGGCTTTACAAGTACCGGAACAGAAGCATATTTAAGGTACTCGTCTACTACCTTTGACAGCTGCTTAGGACCAAGGGAGCAGTTTACTCCGATTGCGTCAGCACCCATGCCCTCGAGCATTGCGACCATAGCGGCAGGATCGGCACCTGTCATCAGCTTTCCGTTCTCGCTGTATGCATTGGAAACAAAAACAGGAAGATCACAGGCCTCCTTTGCCGCAAGGAGAGCGGCCTTGGTTTCATAGCAGTCGTTCATGGTCTCTATAAAGATGAGATCGGGAGAATATTTTGCACCGATCGATATTGTCTTCTTAAATACAGAAACGGCTTCTTCAAAATCAAGGTTGCCGAGTGGCTTTAAAAGTCTGCCTAAAGGGCCTATATCAAGAGCAGTGAATTTTGGCTGTGATGAGGTACTTTCGGCAGCGGCCTCTTTTACGTTGTTTATTGCCGCACCTAAGATTTCATCGAGCTCACTGTCCGAAAACTTAAACGAGTTTGCGCCGAAGGTATTGGATATGACGATATTACTTCCGGCATCAAAGTATGATCTGTGTATGGATCTGATCATATCGGGAGCCGTGATGTTCCATTTTTCCGGAAGTTCACCCGGCTTAAGCCCTTTTTCCTGAAGCAGAGTGCCGATGCCTCCGTCAAGATATGTTATGTGCTCTTTGATATATTCGGTAACAAGCATTGAAGGTTCTCCTGGGATCATTTATTAATAATGTTTGAAAGATTATCGGTTATCTTTTCGGCAACGTCGGGCTTGTTCATGGAATATATATGAACGAGCTTTATGCCGTTTGCGTAAAGATCTATTATCTGATCGGTGGCATATGCGATGCCGGCCTGCTTCATTGCCTCCGGGTCGTCACCGAAGCGGTCGACAATGCTCTTGAAGCGCTGCGGCATGAAAGAGCCTGAAAGCTTTATGGCACGCTCGACCTGATTTGCCCTTGTTATCGGCATTATTCCGGGAATGATAGGAACAGTTATGCCGGCTTCTCTTATTTTATATAGGAAGTTATAGAACAGGTTGTTGTCGAAAAACATCTGGGTCGTAAGGAATTCACAGCCCGCATCGACCTTTTCCTTTATGTGTTTTATATCCTCGGCCTGATTCGGACTTTCAGGATGAACCTCCGGGTAGCATGCACCGCCGATGCAGAATGAAGGGTCTGCGGCTTTAAGCTCTTTTATGAGTTCGGTGGCATGATGGTAGTCTCTGGATACAAGGCCGCCGGCTTCCATCTCCGGGGTGAGGTCGCCTCTTAATGCGAGGACATTCGAGATCCCTGATGTTTTGATATCGTTTATACGTTCATGTATGGTTTCACGGCTTGAAGATACACATGTAAGATGTGCAAGAGCCGGAACCTGCATATCATCCTGTATGCTCTTTGCGATGTCGAGTGTATAACGGCTTGTGCCGCCGCCTGCGCCGTAGGTTATGCTGACAAAAGCAGGCTTTAAGGATGCTATCTGTTTTGCGGCTGACATGACATTATCAAAGGAGGTACTTGTCTTTGGCGGAAAAACCTCAAATGAAATACGTCGTTTGTCTTGCTTTAATAATTTGGATATCTTCATTAATATATCTCCCGTTCGTTCAAAGTAAATTATAATGTCGGGACAAAGGGATATTTTGTCTCCGCTATCATCATGTTAGCATTTACAATGTTTTAGAATAGCAAAAATAAAGACACATGTAAAATACGGATTTTTAAATTTTGAAAATAAATTTTACGGAATTTTTTACAATATATAGTTGACAGAAGCTGCCGGGACATCTATATTTTGTCTTTTTTGAGGAAAATACAGTGTTTTTGTACAAATGAGCGGCAAAATGATGTTTGCATTTTGTGAGGTTTGACTATATAATGTTTTTGGGAATTGAAGGGTGAATTGTGCTTACAAATATAGTTTCGGGGCATAAGAGGAACATATGGAAAGAGCAATTCAGGATTATATTGATTATCTGCATAATGTCAGGAAGGTTTCATACAATACCGAGTTATCGTATGAAAGAGATATAAGAAAAGCGGCAGAGTATTTTAAAGAGCATAATATAGATAAGCCGGAAGAGATAACCGAAGTGAACATGAATTCGTACATGCTGTGGCTGGAATGTGAAAATATGTCGGCAGCTACCGTGTCGAGAAGGATCGCATCACTTAGGTCTTTTTTTGCGTTTCTTATTTCAAACGGAAGCGCGGTATCAGATCCGACAAGGATGCTCAAGCTTCCTAAGGTGCAAAGGAAAACACCGGAGATACTTTCAAAGTACGATATCGAAAGACTTCTTGAACAGCCGGACAGCCATACGGTAAAGGGAATAAGAGACAGGGCAATGCTTGAACTTTTATGTGCAACGGGTATAAGAGTCAGTGAGCTCGTAGGGCTTGGAATACAGGATGTGGATATAAAAAGAGGCTGCATAGTCTGTCACGGAGAAAAAAGCGACAGATGGATCCGTTTTTCCGACAGGGCTGATAAGGCCTTGGCACTGTATCTGGAACATGCAAGGGACATCCTTTTAAAGGGCGGCGAGAGCACATATCTTTTTGTAAACTGCTCGGGTGCGGGTATGAGCCGACAGGGATTTTGGAAGCTGTTAAAGAAATATGCAAAGGATGCCGATATCAACAGGGATATCACGCCGCAGCTTTTAAGACAGACCTTTGCGGTACAATGCTTATTTGAGGGTAAAACTGTTGACTTCAGCGGTTTTACGTGCTAAAGTAAAAAGGCTATTTCAGAAGAAACTCCTCTGTGCTGTGCACAGAGGTTTTTTTGGAGTTGAGTAATCAGTGGATGAGAGGAAAGAATTATGGTTATTACCGATCTTTTGGAGAGAAATGCCAGACTCTACAAGGATGAGGTTGCGCTTGTAGAGGTAAATCCCGTTGAGGAATATCAGAAAACGGCAACATGGAAGGAAGCAAACCTTATAGAGATTGCAGAGGACGGAACGCCTTTAAGGAGAGAGATAACCTGGCGCGAATTTGACAGCAAGGCAAACCGTTTTGCAAATCTTCTTCTGAGCCGCGGCATACATAGGGAGACGAAGGTGGGAATCCTTCTTATGAATTGTATAGAATGGCTGCCTATATATTTCGGAATATTAAAGGCAGGCTGCATTGCCGTACCTATGAACTTTAGGTATTCATCGGATGAGATAAAATACTGTGCAGACCTTGCGGATGTCGAGGTGCTGGTATTCGGTCCCGAGTTTATCGAAAGAATAGATGCTGTAGCAAATGATATGCCTTTTATAAAGATCATGTTCTTCGTAGGCAAGAACGGTCCGGCATATGCAGAGGAGTGCTGGAAGCTCATGTCATTCTGCTCATCTACCGCACCGCCTGTTGAGATAAAAGAAAGCGATTATGCCGCTATTTATTTTTCTTCGGGTACTACGGGATTTCCGAAGGCCATACTGCATGACCACAGGGGTCTTTATGCATCATGTGTTACGGAGCAGCACCATCATGGACAGCAGAGGGGAGATGTATTCCTTTGCATTCCTCCGCTCTATCATACAGGTGCCAAGATGCACTGGTTCGGAAGTCTGATATCAGCGTCAAAGGCGGTTCTTTTAAGAGGCGTTACTCCGGACAATATAATAAGAACGGTAAGCCGTGAAAGATGTACGATAGTCTGGCTGCTTGTTCCGTGGGCGCAGGATATACTCGATGCCATAGAGTCGGGAAAGATACATCTTGAAAACTTCCATCTTGCACAGTGGAGACTTATGCATATAGGTGCACAGCCTGTTCCGCCGAGTCTTATCGAAAGATGGGAAAAGCATTTCCCGAACCACAAATATGATACAAACTACGGACTCAGCGAGTCTCTGGGACCGGGCTGCGTTCATCTCGGGCTTGAAAACATCAACAAGGTAGGTGCCATAGGAAAGGCCGGATACCAGTGGGAAACAAGGATCGTGGATGAAAACCGCAATGATGTAGAGCAGGGCGAGGTCGGAGAGCTTGCCGTAAAGGGACCGGGAGTTATGAAGTGCTACTACAAGAACCAGGAGGCAACAAAAGAGATCCTCTGGGGCGACTGGCTTCTTACGGGAGATATGGCACGTATGGATGAAGATGGCTTTATTTATCTTGTGGACAGAAAGAAGGATGTTATCATTTCGGGAGGAGAGAATATCTATCCGGTACAGATAGAGGACTTCTTAAGGAAGAATAACAAGATAAAGGATGTTGCGGTCATAGGACTTCCGGATACCAGACTCGGAGAGATATCCGCGGCAATAATAGAGATCAAGGAAGGTTTTGAATGCTCTGAAGCGGAGATCAATGAATTCTGCCTCGGACTTCCCAGATATAAGCGTCCGAGAAAGGTCATTTTTGATAAGATACCGAGAAATCCGACAGGAAAGATAGAAAAACCTGTACTTAGAAAAAGATATTATCACGGAAGACTTGTAGAAGCTCAGATTACAAGGTAAAATAGTAAAGATTTTTTACATCAGACTTCTAATTACAGATAAGGTGGAGAGAGAATATGAAAAAACTGATGCTCGGCAACGAAGCGGTTGCCAGAGGTTTATATGAAGCCGGATGCAGCTTTGTATCGAGTTATCCGGGTACACCCAGTACCGAGATAACAGAGATGGTTGCAAAGTATCCGGAGGTCTATGCTGAATGGGCTCCGAACGAGAAGGTGGCTATGGAAGCTGCTTTCGGTGCGAGCTTTGCCGGAAAAAGAAGCTTCTGCGGGATGAAGCATGTCGGAATGAACGTTTGCGCAGATCCTTTATTTACTATTTCTTATACAGGCGTTAACGGTGGTATGGTCATTGCCGTTGCTGATGACCCCGGTATGCACAGTTCACAGAACGAGCAGGATTCCAGACATTATGCGATAGCTGCAAAGCTTCCTATGATCGAGCCATCTGATTCAGCCGAATCACTTGAGTATACAAAGCTTGCATTTGAACTTTCAGAAAAATTCGATACTCCGTTCATTATAAAGATGTGCACAAGAGTCGCGCATTCACAGAGCATTATCGAGACTTCTGACAGAGTAGTTCCCGAGCAGATCCCTTATGAAAAGAATATTGCAAAATATGTTATGATGCCGGGAAATGCGATAAGACGTCATCCTATAGTTGAGGAGAGGACAAAGGCTCTTGCGGCATATGCGGAGATAACACCGCTCAACAGAGTTGAGGACGGAAAGGATACAAGCATAGGAATAATCACTTCCTCTACCTGCTATCAGTATGTGAAAGAGGTTTTTGCAGACAAGTATCCGGTATTGAAGCTCGGACTTGTAAATCCTCTTCCCGAGGATATTATCAAACGCTTTGCCGCAACCGTAAAACAGGTTATCGTTGTTGAAGAACTTGATCCGATAATCGAGACACACTGCAGAAATATAGGCGTTGAGGTAAATGGCAAGGAGCTCTTTGGATATCTCGGAGAATTCAGCCAGAATATCGTAGCTAAAAAGCTTGGAGTAGAGATTGAAAAAGGAGAGAAGCTTGAGGATGCCATACCGGTACGTCCGCCTGTTATGTGTGCGGGATGTCCTCACAGAGGTCTTTTCTATACATTAAAGAAAAATAAGGTCACGGTACTTGGCGATATCGGATGCTATACATTGGGCGCGGTAGCACCGCTTAATTCCATCGAATATACGATATGCATGGGAGCATCGGTTTCGGGTATCCATGGATTTAATAAGGCAAATGAAGGCAGCAGCGACGATAAAACCGTAGCTGTTATAGGTGATTCGACCTTTATGCATTCCGGAGTAACGGGACTTATCAACATAGCATACAACGAATCAAATTCCACAGTCATTATCCTTGATAACTCTATTACGGGAATGACGGGACATCAGCAGAATCCTACCACAGGATTCAACCTCAAGGGTGATCCGTGTACCAAGATCGATCTTGAAGCACTCTGCCACGCCGTTGGTATAAAGAGAGTAAGGGTAGTTGATCCTTATGATCTTAAGCAGTGTGATGAGGTATTAAAAGAAGAGCTTGAGGTTAAGGAGCCTTCGGTCATCATATCAAGACGTCCGTGTGCACTTCTCAAATATGTTAAGCATCCGGGACCTATCTCCTGCGACAGCTCTAAGTGTGTAGGCTGCAGATCCTGCATGCAGATAGGATGTCCTGCTATAAGTATAGTTGACAAAAAGGCTGTTATAGACAATACTCTGTGCACAGGCTGCGGAGTATGCGGACAGCTTTGCAAATTAGGCGCACTGGATGCAAGGAAGGAGGGTTAAGAGATGGCTACAAAGAATATCATGATAGTCGGAGTAGGCGGACAGGGAACTCTTCTTGCAAGTAAGCTGCTCGGAAGACTGCTCATTACAAAGGGATATGACGTAAAGGTAAGCGAGGTTCACGGTATGAGCCAGCGAGGAGGAAACGTTGTCACTTATGTACGTTACGGAGAGCACGTTTATTCCCCGATAATAGACAAGGGTGAGGCTGATCTTATTCTTTCATTTGAGCTTCTGGAAGCTGCAAGGTGGACAGAGTATCTTAAGAAGGACGGAAAGATAATAACAAATTCACAGCAGATCAATCCTATGCCTGTTATAACGGGTGCCGCCGAATATCCTTCGGAGCTTGTTGAAAAGATGAGAGCAAAGGGTATCCATGTGGATGCATTCGATGCACTGAAGCTTGCCGAGGAGGCAGGCTCTTCGAAGGCGGTAAACCTCGTACTTATGGGAAGGATATCGAAATATTTCGATTTTTCCGAGGAAACATGGATCGAGGCAATCGAACAGAGCGTTCCGCCTAAGTTCATAGAAATGAATAAAAAAGCATTTATGCTTGGAAGAGAAGCATAACGAAAGGGGTCACCGATGGAGAGGTATTATCAAGAGGAGATCGAGTGTGCGTCCCGGGCTCAGATCCGGGCGTGGCAGGATGAGCGCCTTGTAGAGCAGGTTAAGCATGTATGGAATAACGTTCCTTACTATAGAAAGAAGATGGAAAAAAAGGGAGTTACTCCCGAGGATATAAAGGGAGTTGAAGACCTTCATAAGCTGCCGTTCATCTGTAAGACGGATCTCAGAGATGCATATCCTTTCGGACTTCTGGGTGTTCCAAAGGATGATGTAGTGCGTATACAGTCGACATCGGGAACTACAGGAAAACGAGTTATTGCTTTTTATACAAAAGAAGATATAGATCTTTGGGAAAACTGCTGTGCAAGAGCTATTATGGCTGCAGGGGCAACAAATGAAGATATATGTCAGATAAGCTACGGTTTCGGTCTTTTTACCGGAGGAGCCGGATTTAACGGAGGAAGCCATAAGGTTGGATGTATGACTCTTCCTATGTCATCGGGAAACACCGAGCGTCAGCTTCAGTTTATGACAGACCTTGGCTCTACTCTTCTTTGCTGTACACCTTCGTATGCATCATATCTTGGAGAGTGTATAGAGGAGAGAGGTCTTAAGGACAAGATCAGGCTTAAAGCAGGTATTTTCGGTGCGGAAGCATGGAGCGAAGAAATGCGTCATGACATCGAGCAGAAGCTTGGCATCAAGGCATATGATATATACGGTCTTACGGAGATTTCGGGACCCGGAGTTGCATTCGAATGCTCCGAGCAGAACGGAATGCA
>OQVT01001190.1_pt1 | contig 16187 bp, 10 predicted proteins | sample 1691561 | NCBI WGS metagenome assembly OQVT01 (sample SAMN03418260, study PRJEB22391) | human gut metagenome | biome: human-gut; feature: organic feature; material: feces | host: Homo sapiens | place: Tanzania | collected 2013-01 | reverse complement strand
AGGAGGGTATAGCATCCCTGCTATACCCACTCAAACAACTGTAAATGAAGGCAGAGTGGAGGTAAAGTCAAAACTCAAACAACTGAAAATGAAGGCAGAGTGGGTAGGGCAGGGATGCCCTACCCTCCTATGTTTGTTGCGTTCAAATACAAAATCAACACCAAGTCAAATACAAATCAACACCATACCACAACACCATAACCCCTCAACACTTCAACACTCTTCACTTGCTCAGGTTATGGCGGGGACGCCATAACCTCCTACAGTTTGCCCAAAGCCACCCTACAGTTTTATCAATAACCTCCTACAGTTTTGTCAATAGCCTCCTACTGTTATTCCATCCCCCACCATATCAGCATTCAAATCATATAACTCCCCTCCCTGCGGGGGAGGGGACGGGGGTGGGGCTTTCTATATCTTTTCTAAAAAAATTGTCTTATTCTTCTTCATATTTCGCAATATTTGCACTATCTTTGCAGAAAATTGCACATTGCACAACCACAAAACACAGACAAAACTTAGAACCTATGTATAACCCTCGACATATACCGACTGCCACATTGTGGTGCCTGATCATACTGCTGCTGGTTTCTTGCGGAAAGAAACCGGCTACCAATACGCATGCCGAACGTAAGACTCTCGACAGCATCATAGCCTCTTCGCACAATATCGACACACTCTCCATGCTACAGAAACGCATGGAAAGCGAAGGCAATATGCTGGGCAGCATCATCGCATACAGAGAAATAGGCAAACATCTGCGCAACGAAAGCCGATTTGACGAGGCTCTGAAAGCACACAGCGAGGGACTGAAACAAGCCGAAGCCATTGGCGATACGCTTGAAATGGTGCAGGCTCTGAACAATATCGGTACTGACTACCGACGCATGGGAATGCTCGACATGGCGCAAGACTATCACTATAGGGCGTATGCCATATGCAAAGCGTCTACCGACTCATCGTTCACAGCACGCAAAAACCGCGTTGTAGCACTCAACGGACTGGGCAACATATACCTTACTCTCGGCAATTATGCACGTGCCGACAGCGCTCTGCGACTGGCACTGGCGGGCGAACGCGAACTGACCAGCCTACTGGGACAAGCCATAAACTACGCCAACATAGGCTCCGTGTTCCGCCAAAGAGGAATGACGGACTCGGCTTTCGCCTACTTCCGCAAGTCGATGGGACTGAACCTGCAGATAAACAACCAACTCGGCATTTCGCTTTGTCATATATACTTCGGCGAACTGTACGAAAAGAACAACAATTACAGTAAGGCTATCAACGAATATGAAACGGCACTGACGCCTATGCAGGCAATGAAAGACGAGTGGCACGCCATAAACCCACTCATCGCCCTTGCCGGAATATACGTAAAGACCGACAACTACAACAAGGCGCTGCATTATCTCAACACAGCACGAGGCATAGCCCAGAACATCAAGTCGACCGAACATAAGGCTGAAATATACTCGCTCTACTACAAGCTACACAAACGCATGGGCGACACAAAGGCAGCACTGGAGTGGCACGAAAAGGCGGCTGACATGCACGACAGCATAATGGATATGGAGAAGCTGAACCGTATACAGAACGCCGGACTGCTCATTGAACGCAACCGACAGGCCAAAGACATGAACGAGGCGCAACTCAGCCTGAAGAGCGAACGAAACCTACGCTCTGCCTATACCATCATATTCTGCATAGTGGTGACCCTACTGTTAGGCGCAATAGGCGTGGTCATATACATACAACGCATACACCGACGCAACCATCTGGCACTGAAGAAACTCACAGAAATGCGCGAGACATTCTTCACCAACATCACCCACGAATTCCGAACACCGCTCACCATAATACTCGGACTGAGCCAAGTGCTGCGCAAAAGCAAGAATGAGGAGGTGAAGCAATACGCACGCGACATAGAAATACATGGCAACGGACAGCTGAAACTCGTAAACCAACTGCTCGACATATCGAAGATAAAATCGAATATGAACGACCTGAAATGGCGCAACGGCGACATCACTACCTACATTTCAATGGTTGTGGCATCCTACAACACTTATGCAAGAAACAAGGAGATAGCCCTGCTGATGCATCATGACGAAAACGTGGTGATGGACTTTGTGCCCGACTATGCTCATAAGGTGATGGACAACCTGCTGTCGAACGCATTGAAGTTCACACACGCATTAGGACAGATTGACGTGTATGTAGTGCGCGTGGGCAATATACTGCATATTGACGTGAACGATACGGGCGAGGGTATGGACCAGGAGACCCTGGACAATGCGTTCAAGCCGTTCTATCAGGGACCGTCCGACTCGCAGAACGTGGGCACGGGTGTCGGACTGTCGCTGGTTAAACATATCATGGAGTCGGTACACGGCACTATCAGCGTGGAAAGCCAAGTGGGCAAGGGCACGAAATTCCATATTGAAATAGCAATAACCAACAATTGCGACGTGAAACTGGAAGAAACGGACATGCAATTCGACCCCGTGATGCCTGTAGAACAGAAGGAACTGAAAGACAGCGACGCCAAGGACAGCCAATACACGGCACTCATAATAGAGGACAACCACGACATTGCAGCATTCATTGGTGGACAGCTGGCGGGGGGGTATTCTGTGGCTTACGCTACGAACGGCAACGACGGACTGCAAAAGACTAAAGACATCGTGCCAGACATTATCATTACCGACATTATGATGCCCGGTATGGACGGACTGGAATTGTGCCGTAAGATAAGAAGCAACAAGGCTATAAACCATATACCTATTATAATAGTAACAGCCAAGGTTTCGGAGCAGGAACGCATTGAGGGATTTGAAGCCGGTGCCGACGCCTATCTGACCAAACCGTTCAGCATGGACGAACTGCGCACCATCATCGAACAGCTCATCAACCGACAGAACTCGCTGCGCAACAAGTTCAGCGAGAAAACCACAAGCAACAAGAAGGAGGAGAAGGAGATGGAACTGACGGATGCCGAACGACGATTCCTCGCCAAGACTGTGGACCATATCTATCTGCTGCTCGACAAGCAACAGCTTGACGTGAACACATTGGCAGAGAAGCTTTGCATGAGTTCGCGGCAGTTCCATCGCAAGATTGTAACGCTGACGGGCAATTCGCCCGCAACGTTCATTATGAAAATAAAGATGAAGCGCGCCCGCTATCTGCTCGAAACAAATCCCAAACTGAGTGCCGACGAAATAGCCTTCCGCTGCGGATTCGAACATACCTCAAGCTTCTACCACGCCTTCCGCAAGACGTATGGATATACGCCTAAGGAGATAAGAAGGGGAGTTTAGGGGGCGTTGCCACATCATACCAACACCACCTCAACATCTCAACATGTCAACATGTCAACATTTCACCATCATAATTTGGCTGTCTCGATAAATTGTTGTAGATTTACAGATGAAATCAAAAATCGAAGAAATATGGCGAAATTGAACGGCAGACGTTTACCAGTAGGCATCCAGTCTTTTCAGAAAATAAGAAAAGAAGGATATCTATATGTCGACAAGACCGACATAATATGGGACATGGTGAACAATGGCGACCAATTTGTTTACCTCAGTCGTCCGCGTCGATTCGGCAAGTCTGTACTTGTCGATACACTACAGATGTATCTGGAAGGAAGAAAGGAACTATTTGAGGGACTAAAGATAATGGACATGGAGGAAGACTGGACCCGACATCCCGTCATCCGACTTGATATGAGCCGTGGCGGTGCTTCGGTGGAAGAAATAAAGTCGTATCTCAACAATATCTTCAAGTCATACGAGAAAGACTATCATATAAACATTTCGCCAGAAGATACACTTTCAGTTCGCTTTGACAATATAATAAAGGCTGCGTATAATACATCGGGCCAACAAGTAGCCATACTCATCGACGAATACGACTCACCGCTACAGCATTCGTGGAAGACTCCGGAGCATGACGGATGCACCGCAATATACCGTAGCGTCTTCGCTATTCTGAAAGCCAATGACGAATTTGAGAAGTTCGTATTCATCACGGGTATCACCAAGTTCACACAAATCTCACTCTTCTCATCACTCAACAATCTTACCAACATCAGTTTCTTCCCACAGTATGCCAGCATTTGCGGTATCACTGAGCAGGAAATCGTTGACAACTTCAAGCCCGAACTGGAACGTATGGGCAAGCAAAACGGATGGGACGAACAAGAAACTCACGACCGTCTGAAGGAATATTACGACGGTTATCACTTCTGTGAGGAAAACATGGTGGACATATACAATCCGTATAGCTTCATCAATGCCTTGACACAATCGAAGTTAAGAACATTCTGGGCATCGTCTGGAGCTACGTCGCTACTGCCGAAGTTTGTAAACGATCTGGAAATAAGACTAAAGGATTTTGACAGTTGCGCAATCTTAGGCACTACCATAGAATCGTCGGATGTGACGGGTGGAGGCCCTGAACTGTTCCTTTATCAATCGGGATACCTCACAATAAAGGGATACGTGAATGGTATCTATCTGCTCGGCATACCCAATCACGAAGTACGACAAGCTCTGTACGAAATGGTGTTGCCGGCTCTTGCCATGCGCCAAAGCAGCGAATTGCAGTCTACACAGGCTTTCTTGAACCTATACCTCAACACTGGAAACCTGCCCGAAGCGATGAAATGCCTGAAGGCTCTTATTGCCGACGTACCCTACAGCAACAAGAAGATGGCAAGCATGGATATGGAAGAACGCTACCGTTTGATTATCAGCACCATTCTCAACGCAATCGGATTGCGCGTGGAAGTGGAGCACATGCTTTCAACTGGCAGAATAGACATCGTTGCCGAAACACAAACCACCATCTATGTGATTGAACTGAAACTCTCGAAGAATGGTGGCAAGAAGGCAGGCATTGAACAAATCATAAACAACCAATACCTTGAACCATTCAAAAGCAACAAGCGACAAGTGATAGGATTGTCTATAGAACTGGATGACTTGGGCAAGGGATTGGTAGATTGGGCGCTTTGCTAAAGTTCAGGTAGTGTTGGTTATATCTTTTCCAACACTCCCTTAAACTTCTCATACAGCTTCTTTCGCTTCGCTTCGTCAGTCTGTCCGATTCTTTCTGGAGTCAGATCGGTCAGCCACTCTACATTATCGGGCATCAGCATCTTAAGGAGCGGCATGGCTTTGTGGGCTGCCTTGGCTATGGATGCGGTGTCGTTGGGATCGTTGAGCATTGAAAGGTAATCGGCTATCGACTGACGCGTGTCGGCAATAATCTGTTGCTCGGCTTCGGCATCGCCTTCGGCAAAGACAAGGAGGGGTGCGAATAGAGTGTCGTCGTGTCGGGCGCTGGATGCTGATGCAGTCGGAATGCTAACGCTGGGAGCTATGCCAGTAAGCTGGCACAACGTGGCGGCAAGCGTCTGAACATTGAATGGCTTGAAAAGACAAGCATCGAAACCCTCGGCACGCAGTTCGGTGTATATGCTCTGGTCGTGAGCGGTTATGGCAACGGTCTTTATTCCGTTGCGGTCAATACGCCGAAGCATCTCACGACCGCTCATCTGCGGCATCTCTATATCGGTAAACACCAGTTGCGGACGCAATCGGCCTATCATCTCTATAGCCTCATCGGCACTCGACGTGACGTGAATGTCGAGACAGATATTCTCCATACGAGCCATCATCTCGCCCAATAGCTGCAATTGCAAGCGGTCGTCATCAACGATAACGACCTTTATCGGGTGCGACGAAGACTTGACACACGCCATATCAGGGGCAGGACTGGCTGCGATAGAAGCAGGATTTATTACGTTAGGGGTTGGATTGTCAGCCACGTTAGGGACTGTATTGCCGGCAATTGTTGCAGGTTTGGCAGACGGATTGGTGTCGACAGTTACGGGAAGAGTAACGGTAAACTTCGAGCCTTTGCCCTTTTGCGAAACCACACGAATCGTTCCGCCAAGCATGTTGACCGCCTCGCGGGTTATGGACAATCCCAATCCCACACCCTCCTTGCCCTGCGCATCGGGCAGACGGGTGAAGGCATTGAAGATGCGCTGCTGTTCGCTCTCGGTCATTCCGCTACCCGTATCAGCCACACTCATAGTGAGCTGAGAGCCGTTGAGCGCAGCCGACACGGTAATAGTGCCACGGTCGGTGTACTTCACGGCATTGCCGATAAGATTGTTCATAATCTGACGTATGCGGAAAGCGTCAGCCTGGCACATACGGTCGGCACCAGGACGAAGGCTGCACACCACTTCAAGATTCTTTTTATTGGCAACGGGACGTGCCTGTGTGGCACAGTCGATGACAAGCCGGGCAGGATTGAAGCTCACGACATGCGTCGTAGCCTTGCCACTCTCAAGCTGATGATAGTCGAGCAGAGCACCCACGAGTTGCAGAAGATGTTCGGCTGACGAACGTATGCTGTCGAGATAAGCCACGGGCTTGGGCTGGGTGACCCACTCGCGGAGCAAAGCTATAAATCCGGAGATAGAAGCTACGGGTGCCTTGATGTCGTGCGTGATGGTAAGCAGGAGTCGCTGGCGCTGCTGCATGAGCAGTTCGGTCTCGTTCTTGGCTTCTACTATGCGCTCATGGTCGCGCCGCTGGCGACGAATATCGCGCAGCGTGTACACTATCAGCACAATGGCAGCACCAATGGCGAGCAATGCCAGCATAGCTATCTTCATCATCGTAGCACGTCGGGCAGCCATGTCGGCATTGATAGCACGCTGCATGGCGTTGTGCTCATCGCTCTGAATGTCCTCAAGCATCTGTCCGGTACGCCACGCCAACTGTATGCTGACGAGCTTGAGCGAACGGGTACGGTTGTCGATAGCATCCTGCCGGCGAGTGTCGGCACGCTTTATCTCATGATGAATGTCGGCAAGAGCCTCAGCAACAGAGTCGGCTATGTTGATGCCTTGAGCCATGGCAGTGGAATCGGTGCGTCCGCTTTGCATCGTAGTGGCTATAGTGTCGGAACGCTGTCGACGAAAGGCATCGCTCAATCGGCGGAAGAATCCGCGTCGGGTACTGACTATATTGTAAACCGTTTCGCGGTTGCTGGCGTTGGTAATCTCGTTGGGATGAATCACTACCGAGTCGCGTCCGCTCTGCAAGTCGTGCACCTTGCGGGCATAGACAGCATCGCCCGAAGCGTCGGCAAGTATGTTAAGCACCATCATAGCATTGTCGCGCTTGGCAGCAAGAAGGTTGGCAAGCGTGTCCATGCGCATCGCCTTTATAGAATCGGACACAAGCTGCTTCAGCTGCATTGCCTTGCGCTGCGACTCAGAGAGCGAAGTGGAGAAGCGTTGCCATTGCCGCGTGTCGCCCATCATGACCGAACGCTCGGCATTGGCAGCATCAAGCATGCTGTAGACAAGGCTGTCGACAATGTTGCGTCGCTCCATAAGTCGCTCCGAAGCATTGTTGAGATCAGTCAGCGAACGCGTACTGTCGTACACCATCTGCGCTGCAAACACGAGCACAATGGCAAGAATGGCATAGCCTGTGATTATCTTCAGACGTAACGTGCGGTAGTTCATACGTGAAAGTTGTTGTTTTTATTGAGTGCGAAGTTACTGAATAATTCGGACATAACAGCAATACGCACAGTAAGTTTAGCAAGTTTTGGCAAGTATACAAATGCGAAACCGCCACCACTCAGCAGCATTAGTGCAGCTTATGTGGCAGCGGTTTACAATCCTTAAGACAATAGCTTTTTACCTTATTCTATTTATATGCTTCCTATTCTTATGTTCCTTTCTTTTATAGGGTTATTAAACTGTCTCTGGCTTAACCGGTGTTGCGGGTGTAGCCGGTGTCTTTGTAGAATCGGTTGCAGTAGAATCAACGTCTACAGTATCGTTAGCGATGAAGAGGGAGAGGTCGAGAGCACCTTCCTTAGCAGGCTCTGTCTTGGTAGTATCTTCTACCGGCTCAGTCTTGGTAGTGTCGGTTGTGTCTACTACAGCTGTGTTGTAGCCCTTCATAGATGTTGCTGACTTGGTAGCAAATGAGTTGCTTGCCGATACCATAACCATCATTGCGATTGCTGCGAAAACTAACTTCTTCATAATTGTTGATTTTTTAAATTGTTATTATTAATATGCGAAATCGAATCACGGCTTCAACAACTCTTCGCCTTGTAGAACTTGTAGTATGTTGTGCCGTTCGCTTAATAAAATGCAACGGTCGTGCCAAAAAGACACGACCGTTGCATAATGTATTGATAATCAATAATCAAAAAGAAATTCAACAAAATTGTGGCATTGTGGAAAAGTGGGGAAAGTGTGGAACAGGTGTGGAATTATTCCACAGCATATGTGTGGATTACCCCAACTTGTTATATAACGTCTTGCGGTCGATTCCCAACATTCTTGCCGCTTTCGACTTGTTTCCGCCACACTGCTGTAGTACATTAAGGATGTGCTGGCGTTCGGCATCGGCATCGTGAAGGGCGGTAATGGGTTCCTGACGGGTCGGTCCCATAGCGGCAGACAGCTCCTCTTGCGTTATATAAGAGCCGCGAGCCATGAGCACAGCACGCTTGACGACGTTGTTGAGTTCGCGCAGATTGCCTGGCCAAGTGTGCGATGCCAGCATCTCGGCAGCTCGTGCATCGAAGCCTTCAACGTTGCGCGAGAGGTCTTCATTGGCAAGACGTACGAACAGGTCGGCAAAAAGATAGAGGTCGGTGCCACGCTCTGAGAGTTGAGGCATGTATATAGTGAACTCGCTAAGACGATGATACAGGTCCTCACGGAAACGTCCTTCAGCCACAGCCTGCTCCAGATTCTCGTTGGTTGCAGCAACAAGACGGATGTCGATGGGACGCTCCTCGGTTCCACCCAACGGACGGATGCGACGCTCCTGTAGCGCTCTCAACAGCTGTACTTGTACATCGTAGCTCAAATTGCCCACCTCATCGAGAAACAAAGTTCCCCCATTGGCTGCCTCAAAGGCTCCACGCTTGTCAGTATCGGCTCCAGTGAAGGCTCCCTTCTTGTGTCCGAAGAATTCAGATGCAGCCACATCGCGCGGTATGGCGCCACAGTCGAGCGCCACAAAGGGTTTGCCGGCACGCTGGCTCTGCTCGTGTATGCGACGAGCAACGTATTCCTTGCCAGTGCCCGAGGCTCCGAGAATGAGCACAGACATAGGCGTTGGCGCAACAAGACTGACGTAGCTGTAGAGTTGGCGGGACGCTTCGCTGTTTCCCTCGATGTATCGAGGGGAGGGGTTGAGGTGGTGAGGTGTTGAGGTGGTGTTATTTGTGGTGTTGGGTTGTTTTGTTGTTGTGGTGTTGTTTGAGTTGTTTTGTTGTTTTGTTGAGGCTGTGTTATTCTGCAGAGCATCCTTAATCTTGCTCAGAAGGATGTCGGGCTGAATGGGTTTGGCGATGTAATCGGCAGCGCCCGACTTCATAGCCAATACTGCGTTTTGCACTTCGGCATAATTGGTCATGACGATAAACGGGATAAGCATACTGTTCTTGTGCATCCATGCAAGCAGTTCCAGTCCGTCGCGGTCGGGCAAACGGAGGTCGCTGAGCACAAGATTGTAGGCAGGCTTGTTCTCGATAAGGCGCACAGCAGCGCCTACCGATGTGGCCTTATCCACATCGAATCCCTTCTTCTTAAGCCATGTCTGCATCATTGTTCCGAAAGCAATGTCGTCCTCAACAATCAATATACGTGTCATAAACCTATAAGTGTAAAGCTAATTAAATGTTTGTAGGTGCAAAATTACTGATTTTATAATTAAATGTGTAAATTTGTATTGTTAAACACCTAAAAAAGATAATAGGAGGAAACTAAATCTATGATACCGCAAGAATACAGCAAGTTTATCCTGAAAGATGTGACGTTCGTGAATCTTATGATGCGACGCATATACAACGTACTGATCGTTGCCAACCCCTACGACGCATTCATGCTTGAAGACGACGGACGTGTTGAGGAGAAGATATACAACGAATATGTGGAGTTGGGACTGCGCTATCCGCCTACATTCACGCAGGTGAGCACATCAGAAGAAGCCTATCAGGTGCTGCGCACCATGAACATCGACCTCGTAATATGTATGCCTGGCAATGCCGACAACGACGCCTTCTCGGTGGCGCGCGACATAAAGGCGGGATTTCCAAAGATTCACTGCGTGGTGCTTACGCCTTTCTCGCACGGCATAACGAAGCGCATGGAGAACGAAGACCTGTCGATATTCGACTACGTTTTCTGCTGGCTCGGCAACACAAACCTCATCCTGTCTATCATTAAACTTATCGAGGACAAGATGAATCTCGACCACGATATCCAGGAAGGCAATGTCCAGATGCTGCTGCTTGTAGAAGACAGCATACGCTTCTACAGCTCAATACTCCCCAACCTATATAATTATATACTCGCACAAAGCAAACGCTTCTCTACCGAAGCACTCAACCGACATGCCGCAACACTGCGTATGCGCGGACGTCCTAAGGTGGTGCTGGCGCGCAACTATGAGGAAGCGATGGCGCTATACAGCAAGTACTCTGACAATGTACTTGGCGTTATAAGCGACGTGCGCTTTCCTATTGACGGCGTGAAGGACAGCGAGGCTGGATTGAAACTGCTGCGCAACATTCACAAAGACAACCCTTATCTGCCGCTGATAGTGGAAAGTACGGAGAGTGCCAATCGCGAAAAGGCAGAGGCAGAGGGCTTCCGTTTTGTCGACAAGAACTCGAAGAAGATGTCAATCGACCTGCGTGCCATCATGGAAGAACACATGGGATTCGGCGACTTCATCTTCCGCGACCCCAAGACAAAGGCTGAGATAATGCGCATACACTCACTGAAGGAACTGCAAGACAACATCTTCAAGATTCCAGACGACTCGATGCTCTATCATATCTCGCGCAATCACATGAGCCGTTGGCTTTCGGCAAGAGCCATTTTCCCCGTATCGGAGTATCTGAAGAAGATAACATGGGATCGCCTGAAGGACATTACTGCTCACCGCGAAATCATATTCGATGCCATAGTACAGTATCGCCACATGAAGAATCTGGGCGTAGTGGCTGTGTTCGACCGCATGAAGTTTGACGCTTACTCGCACTTTGCACGCATAGGCGAAGGCTCGTTGGGAGGCAAAGGTCGTGGTCTGGCATTCCTCGACAACATCATCAAGACTCATCCCGACTTCAATACGTTTGCCGGAGCGAGCGTGCAGATACCCAAGACCGTAGTGCTCTGCACCGACGTGTTCGACCAATTCATGGAGCAAAACAACCTGTATCAGATAGCCCTGAGCGACGCTTCGGACGACGAGATACTGCGCCACTTCCTGCACGCACAGTTGCCCGACTCGCTGATAGCCGACTTCTTCACCTTCTTCGAGGCGGTGAAGAGTCCTATTGCCATACGTTCGAGCTCGCTGCTCGAAGATGCCCACTATCAGCCTTTTGCCGGAATATACTCCACATATATGATTCCGTATCTTGAGGACAAGTATGCTATGCTCGAGATGTTGGCGTGTGCCATCAAGGGCGTGTACGCATCGGTGTACTATAAGGACTCGAAGGCGTACATGACGGCTACGAGCAACGTGATAGACCAGGAGAAGATGGCTGTGATTCTGCAAGAAGTGGTGGGCAAGCAGTATGACGGACGCTACTATCCCAACATATCGGGTGTGCTGCGATCGCTCAACTACTACCCTATCGGTGACGAACGTGCCGAAGACGGCATAGCTTCACTTGCCTTGGGATTGGGCAAATACATTGTGGACGGAGGTCAGACGCTGCGCGTTTCGCCCTATCATCCCAACCAGATATTGCAGACAAGCGAACTGGACACGGCCCTGCGCGAGACACAGACACGCTTCTACGCCCTGGACACTCGCCACGTGGGCAACGACTTCAAGGTGGACGACGGATTCAACATACTCAACCTGAAGGTGAAGGAGGCTGAGCGCGACAACTCGCTCAACTACATTGCCTCGACCTACGACCCATACGACCAGGTGATACGCGACGGAATATACGACGGCGGACGCAAGGTTATAACCTTCGCCTCGGTGTTGCAACACGGCGTTTTCCCCCTGCCGCAGCTGTTGCAGCTGTCGATGAAGTATGGAGCCGAGTCGATGCGACGACCCGTAGAAATAGAGTTTGCATGCAACATCAACCAAGACCGCACGGGAGCGCTGTATCTGCTACAGATACGACCGATTGTCGACTCCAAGCAAATGCTTGACGAAGACGTGGCAGCTGTGCCCGATGCCGACTGCATTCTGCGCTCGCACAACTCGCTGGGACACGGCGTTACGGAAGACGTTACGGATATAGTATATGTGAAAACCGACGACCGCTTCACGGCATCGGACAATCCGATGATAGCGCGCGAGATAGAAAAGATAAACAAAACGTATCTTGACAACGGCGCAAACTACGTACTTGTAGGACCAGGACGCTGGGGTTCGAGCGACTCATGGCTCGGAATACCGGTGAAATGGCCCCACATATCGGCAGCACGCGTAATAGTGGAAGTGGCACTGAAGAACTATCGTGTCGACCCGAGCCAAGGAACGCACTTCTTCCAGAACCTCACGTCGTTTGGCGTGGGCTACTTCACCATCGACGAGAACCGTGGTGAAGGATTCTTCTGCAAGAGCGAGCTCGACGCAATGCCTTCGGTGATGGAGACCGAACATGTGCGCGTAGTGCGTTTTGCCCGCCCGCTGAAGATAATGATGGACGGAAAGCGTCAGGAGGGTGCCGTACTGAGGCCTTAGCGTCCGAAGTATTTGTCGGCGAGATAAGCCGAAAGCGGTTCCTTATACATATCGCCTATAGGCAGATAGGTGTCGGAATCCATCACGATGCGGTTCTTGGTCACTTCCTGTACACGCCTCATATTGACAATATATGACCGGTGTATGCGCAGGAAGTGGCTGGGCAACCGCTCTTCCATCTTCTTCATGCTGAACAGCATGACTATGGGGCGCTGGCCCTCGATGTGAACCTTCAGATATTCGGACATTCCCTCGATGTAGCGTATGTCAGCAATGTTGACCCGAACTACACGATGCTCGGTCTTGAGGAATATCGACTCGTCGTCAGAAGATACTCCACTGTGAACGGCAGAACTTGCGTCAGATACCGACGGGGCTGCATTGACGGCAACGTTATTGTCGACATGCTCGGCAACAGTAGGGTTTTCGAGCTCGAACCGGTGCTTCACACGCATGGCTGCACGCTTGAAGTCGTCGAGTCCGAAGGGCTTGAGCAGATAGTCGACAGCATCAACCTTAAATCCATCTACGGCATATTCGGAATATGCAGTAGTGAAAACCACGAGCGGAGGCGCTGCCAGCGAGCGCACAAAGTCCATGCCATTCATGTCGGGCATATTGATATCGACAAATATGGCATCAATCCTTTCATTGTTTATTATATCACGTGCCTCGATGGCGCTTTGACATTCAGCCACCAAATCGAGAAAGGGTATCTTCCTGACGTAGGCTGCGAGCTGCTGCAATGCGAGCGGCTCGTCGTCGATAACGAGAGTCTTTATCATTGTTACTAATTTGAATGTTTGGCTATAAGCTTGTCAATTGGTAAGCAGTATGTCCAGACATACGGTGTACGTATCTTCTTGTTCCTTTATGTCTAATGTGTAATTGCCGGGGAAGAGCAGGTCGAGTCGGCGGCGCACGTTGCTCAGTCCGACGCCACCCTTCATATTTTCGTCATGCTTTATTTCCGGTCGACTGTTGCGACAGCTGAACAACAGACGGTCGCCATGAGGCTGCAAGCTTATCTCAACGAACGACTTGGTGCGATAGCTTATGCCATGCTTGAAGGCGTTCTCTACAAAAATGACGAGCAGCAGAGGCGGCAGCATGCTGTCGGGTAATACTTCAGGCACATCAAGACTGATGCTCACGTTGCCCGTATAGCGCATTGACATAAGCTGAACGTAATTGCGCAGAAACTGAACTTCGCGCGAGAGTGGTGTGAGCCTGTTGTTTCCCTCATACAATACGTATCGCATCAGCTTCGACAGCTCGACAATCGATGCCTTGGCACGTTCGGGGTCGATGTCGACAAGAGCATGAATATTGTTGAGCGTGTTCATGAAGAAGTGTGGATTGACCTGATACTTAAGATATTGCAACTGCCGTTCGAGGGCATGCTTCTCTATCTGCGATAGTATATCAGCATCTTCCTGCGACCTGAAGTAGAGCTTCACGCCGAGATTCATGCCCATAAGCAGCAGTCCGCCGAAGAAAATCACCACCTCGCCCGGTCCGAACATCATAAGCGGACCGCCTTCTCTCATTGGTGGTGGTTGCTGCTTTGATGCCATCATTTCGGCATCCATGCAGTCGTGCTCGCAACATTCAGAACGTTGTGGAGCGTGGCGCATCTTGCTGTGTGAGGGTCGCATGGCGCTGAGGGTAAACATTGTGGCAACGAGCAGTGCCACTACCAATGCCGTGTAGAGCCATGTGCGGCGCTTGATGATAAGCAAAGGCGCAAGCAGATAGTTGTGTATGGCAAACAGTACAATCCACACGGTATTGAATTTCCATGCGTTGAGTATCTCATACCACGAAAAATCGATGTGAGGATTGCCTGACATACGCATGTAAATACTCATAAGCGGCGAAAGGTACAATGCTATCCACATCAGAGTGTATATGATATGTTCCTTGCGATAGTTCATCTTGGTTGTTTTTAGCAACGCAAAAGTATACATATTATATATTAGTTTAAAATTTATTCAACGAACCTGTTTGTTTTGTCAGCATAAAGATACATATAATTTGGCGAATGCAGATATGCCGTCAACTTTTTTTTGCTATTTTTAAAAAGCGCATACAGCTGGCTTCGAGTGCCGTTATGCAGGATGCAAATATCGTACATGCAGTAAAAAATCGTTACAAACAAAAAATCGATTATAGAGTTTACGAGAGTCGTATTTATCGGTTTTGAGGGTGGCGGCAGCCCCGTTTTCAACCAACAAAGCCCCCTTTGCATGACAGAAGGGGTCGTTTTGAGTGGCAAAAGTAGTCGTTTTGAGTGGCAAAAGGACAACTTTTGCTATGCAACGGAGGCTTAATGACTTTGACTGATTTTACTTTACACTTTTCTTGTTGTTTTACTAAATTACTTCACTCTCATTTTATTCCTTTACTGAATAACTTTACATGCTAGGAAAAGTGTTACTGAAACGCTTTACATACCGTTTTCGAATGCAAAGTTACAAATAAAACCTTTACCTGCAAATTATAGCGTCGGGAACCTGATCGTCTGTAGTGAAGACTTCAGCTATGCTACCTTCATGTAGCTTTCACGCTTTTGTACTGGAGTCATCATTCCATTGCTCATATGCGGACGTTTGTTATTATAGAAATAAACGATGTCACGTATTATTCTGCAAGCATCATCCAGATCTTTAGGCCTCTTCATACGATATAGCCATTCCTGCTTTATGATGCCATTGACACGTTCGGCAATTGCATTGTCTGTCGGCTTATAGTCCTCCGTCATTGATATTGACGCATTGACAGATTTGAGAAGGGCCACATAAGCGTTGCTGCAATATTGTGAGCCACGGTCTGAATGGTGAATAAGTCCGCTCAGGTCTGCACCGTCATTACGCTCTATTCCCATTTTAAGGGCTGCTATGGTGCTTGTAGCCATGAGAGTATCGGACAGCACCCAACCGATGATTTCATGTGTCCATGCGTCTGTGACGAGGTGCAGGTACGCCACGCCGTCATCAGTGTCAATATAAGTGATGTCTGCGACCCAAAGTTGGTTGGGACGGCTAACTACAAGGTCTTTTATTAAATTCTTGTATTTGTGATAGTTATGGTTGGAATTTGTCGTGTGACGTCTACGCTCCGGCTTCAGCATAAGCCCGTTTTTATGGATCATTTTATAGAATTTGTCACGTCCTGGCATTACATCAAGGTAGATATCTTTTAGTATTACAAACATCTTGTAAGCCCCTATTCCGGGGGCTTCGTTACGCAGTTGACGTGCATGGGCAACAAGTTTCTTCTCCGTCAGTTCAAGTTGGTTGCGCTTCTCTTTGCTGACAGAATAGTAACCTTCGCGGGTCTTGCCAAACAGTCCGCTCAGACAGCCGATACTTGTATCAGTATGTCTGAGCC
>OQVT01001187.1_pt1 | contig 16194 bp, 8 predicted proteins | sample 1691561 | NCBI WGS metagenome assembly OQVT01 (sample SAMN03418260, study PRJEB22391) | human gut metagenome | biome: human-gut; feature: organic feature; material: feces | host: Homo sapiens | place: Tanzania | collected 2013-01 | reverse complement strand
CACAGTCGGTAAAGTGTGTGGGTGAAGTGCCCTCTGCCACTCCCAGACCCGTGCGTGTCTCATTGCCCCAAAAGGCTGATGCGTAATACACCAGATACCTGTCCTTCTTCACCCGGCTTACGTCGAGAGCCCACAGGCTGAAGCGCATGGGGTGCTGCTTGCCGTTCTTGTCAGTCCGCACAGAGTCGTTCCATGTGGGACGCTCCAGCGCTACACCCTCGTCGGTCCAGTGCACCAGGTCGGTGCTCTTGCGGCAGGTACCGCCTGTGCCATAGGCATAGAAGGTGCCGTCAGGCGCCTGCACCACGGTGGGGTCGGGCGTGTTTTGGTCAAAGACAGGGTTTGTGTATTTCTGCTGAGCCTGGAGCGATGCCAGTGAGAGTGTGCCGAGCAGTGCGGCAAGGAGTCTTTTGCACATGAGGTATGGTTTATGAATTTCCCCACGAAGTTACTCATAATTTTCCACATGGCATGGTGGCAGGTGCGGGAAAATGGCTAACTTTGCCTTGGAAGGCCGCTTCCGGCCCCATTATAAACCCAAAGGAAGAGATGAAACGGCAATATGACTATCTGATTGTAGGCTCCGGACTGATGGGGGCCACCTTTGCCCATCTGGCCACCCAGGCAGGCAAGCGCTGTCTGGTGGTGGAGCGCAGGCAGCACACAGGCGGCAATATCCATTGCGAGCAGGTGGCTGGCATCAATGTGCATCAGTATGGAGCGCACATCCTGCACACGGCTGACGAGCGCGTGTGGCGGTTTGTCAACCGCCTGGCACCCTGCAACCGCTACACCAACAGCCCTGTGGCCAACTGGCGGGGACAGCTCTACAACCTTCCCTTCAATATGAACACGTTTGCACAGATGTGGGATGTGACCACTCCCGATGAGGCTCGTGCACGCATCGAAGAGCAACGGGCCGAAGTGCGCAGCCGTCTGCAGGGCCGCGAGCCGCAGAATCTGGAGGAGCAGGCACTGCTGCTGGTGGGCCGGGATATCTTCGAGCGGCTCATCAAGGGATATACCGAGAAGCAGTGGGGACGACCCTGCACGCAGCTTCCCGCCTTCATCATACGCCGCCTGCCCCTGCGTTTCACCTTCGACAATAACTACTTCAACGACCCCTGGCAAGGCATTCCCGTGGGCGGCTACAACCGTCTGACCGACGCTCTGCTGGCTGGCGTGGAGGTGTGCACGGGCATCGACTTCCTGCAGCACCGCGACGAGTTGCTTCCGCTGGCCGACAGGGTTCTCTACACAGGTGCTATTGACGCATGGTTTGACCATCGTTTGGGACATCTCGAATACCGCACCGTGCGGTTTGAGACAGAGGTGCTCAGTACGTGCAACCACCAAGGAGTGGCGGTGATGAACTATACCGATGCGCAGGTTCCCTATACGCGCATCATCGAGCACAAGCATTTCGAGTCGTTCGGAGCCGATGTGGAGGCCAATCCCCGCACGGTGGTGAGCCGCGAATACAGCACAGAGTGGATGCCCGGAATGGAACCTTATTATCCTGTCAACGATGCAGCCAATACCGCGCTGCTGGCTGACTATCAGCACCTGGCCGCCCGGCAGCCAGGTGTCATCTTTGCCGGTCGCCTGGCGGAATACAAATACTACGACATGGCACCCACCATCGCCAAGGCCTTCACGCTGTGGGAGGAGGAGCAGAAGTAAAGTCCCCGGTCGGCAGCAGAAAGGTTCTCTGATAAGGAAAGAAGAGTGGCTCTATCGGCTATCGCGGGTTCTGTGGTAGCAGAAGTGCGTTCCTCAAATAAGGAAAGGGCAGTTCAGGGCGAGGTGAAGGCGCAAAGGTTCGGCAGTACAAGATGCTGATTGGCCTGGCGGACGCTTTTGGCTGACCAATTAGAGTGGAAATGACAAGAGGCAGAAGTTTGCTGTGACGCATGCTTCTGCCTCTTGTATCAGTTGTATCACTCCTCTGTCTTTCCTTCCCGATGAGGCTCCGCATAGGCGCCTGACATCCTTCCTCCCCTGGTGGGGGAGGGTAGAAGGGGGACAGCACGCGGGTTTGTGCAGACTTGAAAACTCTTGGGGCAGTCTTCAAACCGCCTCTCGAAGGTCTTCAAACCGCCTTCCTGCTATCTGAGAGCCCTCTTCCGAAAGTTTTAAAACCGCTTTTCGGCTATCTGAGAAACTTCTTTCAGAAGCGCTCAAACCGCTTTTCGCCTGTTTGGGGAATCACTTTCGGGAGTCCGCAAATCCTCTTGTTGTGGGTTTCCCAGTTGCCAGAGAGGGCTGTTCCTACTCGTCGTAAGTCTGTTCGGCGTACTCCAACTCACCCTCTACTACCCATCGCAGGTCTTCGGGAGAGAAGTCGCCTATCTTGTCCTTCTTGGCTTGACGGGCCAGGTGAGCGGCCACCTCGTCGATGTCTATATCCATCTCCTCGTCGTCCTTCACCCCTTTCTTGTCCGCCTTGTCCAGCAGCGTCACGTAATACTCATCGATGACATCGAGGAAGTAGTAGAGGTCGTCTTCGGTGAAACGCTCCTTCACCTCCTGGGGCAGGTAGTTCTGTATGAACTCTACGGCCAGTCTGTCGTCCTCAGCGTCGGCAATGAGGTCTTCTTCAAATGTGCTCATAGTAGTGAATGATTACAGTAAAGCCTTCAGTTTGTCCTCCAGCGCCTGCTTGGGCGCCAGTCCTACCACCTTGTCCTTTACCTCTCCGTCCTTGATGAAGAGTACGGTGGGGATGTTGCGCACACCGAATCGTATGCTCAGTTCTTCGTCCTCCTCCACGTCGCATTTGCCTATGATGGCTTGGTCGTGATACTCTTCGGCCAGTGCCTCAATGACAGGCGCGAGTCTTTTGCATGGGCCGCACCATGTGGCCCAGAAGTCCAGTACAACGGGCTTGCCGCTCTGGGCCAGCTCGTCGAAGTTGTTGCTGTTGATGATTTGTGCCATAAGTAAGTCCTTTATTGGTTTATGGTATAGGTGATGCTGCGGTCATCCAGCACCTCCATGAGTTTCTTCGTTACTGTCACACCGCCCCCGCGCTTCTGCAGGCATACGGGTATGTTGTTCTCTGCATCGATGATATTGATGAAGAGGTCTGCCCTGCCCGGACTCTGCTCGAGTGCTTCGGTCAGCCGCACAACCAGATCTTCGTCGATACTTGTCTCGGGAAGATAGATGGTGATGTTCTCTATCAGGGAGTTCTTCACGCTGTCGAGGAACTGCACATTGCCTATGCTCAGCTCCAGTTGGCTGGGGTTGTAGAATCTTCCTTGCACCCTGCCTGTGATGTAGAGCGTGGTGCCGGGTGCCTCCATATAGCTTCCGTAGCGTGTCCAGTTCTCGCCGAAGAGCGCCAGGTCGCCCGCTCCGGAGTAGTCTTCAATGGTCACTATGCCATAGGGCTTTCCGTTCTTGCTCACTCCCTTGCGCAGTCCGGTCACTATGCCACCCAGTCTCACCTCGCGGTTGGCAAAGGGTGTGAGGTCGTTGAGCTGCGTCATCTGCATGTTGCAGACCTTCTTCAGGATGACCATGTACTCGTCGAGTGGGTGTGCCGAGAGGTATATGCCGATGAGTTGTTTCTCCTTGTTGAGTCTTTCCAGTGCACCCCAAGGTTCGGCTGCAGGCACTGGCGGGGTGGTGATCTCCACTTCGTCGAAGCCAAAGAGCGAGCATTCCGCTTCGGCTTTGCTCTGCTGGTATTGCGTGCCGAACTTGAGGAGAGCCTCCACGAAGAGGCCGTCCTTGAGCGTAGGAGCGAAGAATTGTTCGCGTGTTATGCCGCCCAAAGCGTCGAAGGCGCCGCTCAAGGCCAGACATTCAAGGCCGCTCTTCTTCACGGCAGGCAGCGACACTCGCTGCACGAAGTCGAATACATCCTTGTAGGGACCGTTCTTCTCGCGCTCCTGCACGATGGCGATGGCAGCCGCTTCGCCCAGTCCCTTGATGGCCATAAGGCCGTAACGGATCTCTCCCTTGGCGTTCACACCGAAGTCGGGATGCGATTCGTTGACGTCCGGACCCAGCACATGGATGCCCATCTGGTGGCATTCATCCAGCAGCTTGGCCGTTTCTTTGATGTCGTCTTTGCGCCTCGTGAGCAGAGCTGCCATAAACTCCGAGGGATAATGAGCCTTTAGGTAAGCCGTCTGATAGGCCACCCATGAGTAACATGCCGCGTGAGACTTGTTGAAGGCATAGGATGCAAACTTCTCCCAATCGCCCCAGATCTTCTCGAGCACCTTGGGGTCATGCCCGTTCTTTACGCCTCCGTCGATGAACTTAGGCTTCATGGCATCCACTATATCCTTCTTCTTCTTACCCATGGCCTTGCGTAGCGCGTCGCTCTCACCACGTGTGAAGTTGGCCAGCAGGCGGCTCAGAAGCATCACCTGCTCCTGATACACGGTGATGCCATAGGTATCCTTCAGGTACTTCTCCATGATGGGGATGTCGTACTTGATTTCTTCGCGGCCGTTCTTACGGGCGATGAACGACGGGATATAGTCCATGGGTCCGGGACGATAGAGCGCATTCATGGCTATCAGATCCTCGAACACCGTGGGATGCAGTTCCTTGAGGTACTTCTGCATGCCTGCTGACTCAAACTGGAATGTGCCTACCGTGCGCCCGTTCTGATAGAGTTCGTAGGTCTTCTCATCGTCGATGGGCAGGCTGTCCAGGTCGATGTCCACCCCATGTGCTTCCTTTATCACACGGCATGCCTCCTTCATCTCCGAGAGCGTCTTCAGCCCCAGGAAGTCCATCTTAATCAGTCCCGTGCTCTCAATCACGTGGCCGTCATACTGGGTGACAGCCGTCTTCAGGCCCGGGAAATCAGGGTCGTCGGCGGTGGAGACAGGCACATGGGTGCTGATAGGATCGCGGCAGATGATGAATCCGCAGGCGTGTATGCCGGTGCCTCTGACCGTCCCCTCCAGCTTGCGGGCGTACTTGATGGTGTTCGACTCACGCGGATCCGGGCTTGCCTCAGCGGCCTGCAGTTCGGGAGTACATATGATGGCATTCTTCAGGTTCATCTTCATCCCGTCGGGCAGACGGTCGGGGATGGCCTTGCAGAGCGCGTTGCTTCGTTCGAGCGGGAGCTTTTCCACACGTGCCACATCCTTGATGCTGTTCTTGGTAGCCATAGTGGCATAGGTGATGATGTGGGCACAGTTTTCGTGTCCGTACTTGTCCATCACCCACTGGAGCACCTTTCCACGTCCGTCGTCATCGAAGTCCGTGTCGATATCAGGCAGCGAGATACGGTCGGGATTGAGGAATCTCTCAAACAGCAGATCGTACTTCATGGGGTCGAGCTTGGTGATGCCCAGGCAATAGGCCACTACCGAACCGGCCGCCGAACCACGTCCCGGACCTACCCATACGCCCAACTCCTTGCGTGCGGAGTTGATAAAGTCCTGCACGATAAGGAAGTAGCCGGGGAAGCCCATCGTCTTCATGATGTGAAGTTCAAAGCGTATGCGGTCATCCACTTCCTTGTCCAATGGGTCTCCATACAGGCGTGCAGCACCCTCGTAGGCCAGTTTGTGCAGATAGTCAGCCTCAAACTTGATGCGGTAAATCTTGTCGTATCCGCCCAGCTTCTTTATCTTCTTCTCTCCTTCCTCCGCTGGCAGCTGGTTCTCACCGTTCTCATCGCTGGTGAACTCCTTGAAGAGATCCTCCTCGCTGAACTTTCTTCTCCACTCCTCTTCGGTGCCAAAGTCCTCGGGGATAGGGAAGAACGGCATGATGGGATCGCTCTCTATGTTGTAGGTTTCCACCTTGTCGAGCACTTCGCAGGTGTTTGCCAGAGCCTCGGGAATGTCCTTGAACACTTCGTTCATCTCCTCACGCGTCTTGAACCACTCCTGTTTGGAGTACAGCATACGCGTTGGGTCGTCCAGATCCTTGCCGGTGGCCAGGCAGAGCAAGTGGTCATGCGCTTCGGCATCATCCTCGTCCACGAAGTGGCTGTCGTTGGAGCAGATGAGCTTGATGCCGTATTCGCGGGCCAGTTCTATGAGCCATTTGTTGGCTTCCTGCTGCAAGGGGAATGTCTCGCGGTTGGCTCTCTGGCGCGGGTCTTTGACCTCATGCCGCTGCAGCTCCAGGTAGTAGTCGTCGCCGAAGAGGTTCTTGAACCACTGCACACTCTCCTTCGCCCCCTCGATGTCGCCTCTCAGAATCTTGCTCGGAACCTCTCCCGCTATGCATGCCGAGCAGCAGATGAGGTCCTCGTGAAAGCGTTCTAGGTCGGCATGATCGGTTCTCGGCTTGCCGTAGAATCCATCTACCCAGGCGCGGGATACCAGTTGTATCAAGTTCTTGTAGCCATGGAAGTTCTTGGCCAGCAGTATCAGGTGGTTGCCGCCCAAGTCCAACTTCTTGTCCGTCTTCTCCTCCTTGCCCCTTCGCGCCACATACACTTCGCAGCCGAAGATGGGTTTGAATGGCTCCAGACCTTCCTTCTTGCGCCCTTTGTTTACCTTTCCGCAATAGTCGAACAAGTCCTTGATGCCAAACATATTGCCATGGTCGGTGAGCGCCATTCCTCTCATGCCGTCCTTGACAGCCTTATCCACCATGCGGCTGATACTCGACTGGCCGTCGAGCAGCGAGTATTGCGAGTGAACATGAAGGTGTACGAAATCTTCCATAGAGCATTTTCCTTTTTACAGCATAAAGATAGCACCTTTCTGCCAAACCTCTGCCCTCTCTCCTCTTATTTATAGCTCAAAAGGTCGCATCGGCATAAAAAAGGCGACAAGCCTTGCTCATAAATGAAAAAACACATACCTTTGCCTTGAAGTAGGTCAAATAAAAGAATGGGTAAACGACTAAAGAAACTCAAGAAGATAAGGTTGCACCACGAGGGTACACACACCTTGGTGGGCACTTTCTGTTCCCTGCTGGCCTTCAACGGGCTGCTTTACCTGCTCCTCTCATCCTGTCTTATCCTGAAGGTGAGCATTTGTCTCAGTGTGATTGTATATGCTGTGCTGCTCAACTTCTTCCAGTGCCCCATACGCCTCTATGCCGGTAATACCGACGATGTGGTGGTTGCCCCTGCCGACGGCAGGATAGTGGTGGTGGAAGAGGTGGAGGAAAACGAGTACTTCCATGACCGCCGCATGATGGTGAGCATCTTTATGAGTCTGTTCAATGTGCATGCCAACTGGATTCCCGTAGATGGTACCGTGAAGATTGTCAGGCACCAGAGCGGCAACTACCATCGTGCCTGGTTGCCCAAGGCAAGCGAGGAGAACGAGCGCAGCATGGTGGTCATCACCACCCCCGACGGCAATGACATCATGGTGCGTCAGGTGGCTGGTGCCATGGCCCGACGCATTGTCACCTATGCCAAGGAGGGTGAGGAATGTTATGTGGATGAGCATCTGGGCTTCATCAAGCTCGGTTCGCGGGTAGATCTCTACCTGCCTCTCGACAGCGACATACAGGTAGAACTGGGACAGAAGACGGTGGGCAATGAGACAGTCATTGCGCATCTCAAGCCAGTACAAACAGATAAAAACGAAAAGAAAGATGCCTAACGCCTTTACACGACAGCTGCCCAACGCAGTCACATGCTGCAATCTGCTGTGCGGATGTGCAGCTACAGGCGCTGCCTTCTATGGTCATCTCCACTGGGCAGTCATTATGATTATATGTGGAGCAGTGTTCGACTTCTTCGACGGACTCACTGCCCGTGTTCTGGGAGTATCCTCTCCTATAGGCAAGGAGCTGGATTCGCTGGCCGACTGTGTCACCTTTGGTGTGGCTCCCAGCGCCATCCTCTTCTGGGTGATGCACGAAGTCCATTGCCCCGAAGTGCTCATGCCTCTCAAGGGCATCCTGCCATACTCGGCCTTCCTCTTGGCTGCCTTCTCGGCCCTGAGGCTTGCCAAGTTCAATCTTGATACGCGTCAGAGCACACAGTTCATAGGTTTGCCCACCCCTGCCAACGCCCTCTTCTGGGGTTCTCTGGTGCTGGGCCAGCATGCTTTCCTCACCTCTTTGCGCTTCAATATCGTGTGGCTCATAGCCCTCACCCTGCTCTTCTGCTATCTGCTGGTGTGTGAGGTGCCCATGATGGCGCTCAAGTTCAAGGAACTCACCTGGCAGGCATTGCGCTGGAAGGTTGTCTTCCTTGTGGGTTGTCTGTGCTTCATCCCCCTGGGCTACAGCGCTTTTGCGGCCATCATCGTGTGGTACATCTTCCTCTCGGTGGTGCTGGTCAAGCTGCATCAGTTCTGATTCTGCCTCGGGAGAGCGCTTGAACTGGAGCGGCAGACAAGGTTTCCTTGGCTGCCCAAGAACATTCGCTATACATTATATATAATATAGGAAAAGTGGCTCAAGCGGCCACTTTTTTTCTTTCTATCCCCTTCCGGCATTTGGTGCAACCGCCTTTCTTTCGAAAGTCAGCCTTCCTCTCGCCAGAATAAAGCCTCTCATTTGCCTAAATTCAACCGCTCTTTAGCCAGAATACAACCTCTCTTTAGCCCAAATTCATCCTCCCTTCTGGGCAAACGTACTCCCTCTTTGAGCCAGACTCATCCTCTTGTTAGGCCAAACTCATGGCTCTTCTCATTATGATAAAGTCTTTTGCCCGGAAAGGTTCGGCTTTCTCCCTTCTGTCCCCCAAACTTCTCCCTTTGGGAATGTTGCTCCATCGACTTTTGGGGGCACAATTGTTGCCTCGTCATCGCAGTGCGCTGCATCGGTCATTGCAGCGTGCTGCATTCGCCCACGCAGCGTGCTGCATCGGCCATCGCAGCGTGCTTGCCTTTCCTTTTCTGACGTATCTCCGCATCTCGGGCAATCGGCTGCCCATTTGCCCGCATTCGGCTTCTCATTATATATAATATGCATGCGCGCAGTGGGTAAAAATGGCCCGTTTGTAGATAAAATGTAATTCAGACGTAATAAAAACTGGATAAGATGTTGGTTTCGATTGTGAAAAACAGTAAATTTGTAGGGATGTATGGCTCATAAGAGTGCTTTTGGGGCCATTCGGAAACCATATCCAACGTGTTGGACAGGGTCATGGAGACAGAAATTGAGTTCATTAATATAGTGTTAATCTAAAGACAAATCATTATGAGAAACAGACTACTTAGTCTATGTCTTATGGCTGTCATGACAGTCATGGGCAGCTCTGCATGGGCACTCGACCAGAAGGACGGTGTCTATCAGATTGGCTCTCTGGAGGACTATCTGGCCTTTGCCTCTCTCGTGAACACCCCTGCAGACAAGGGTGGTAACCCCGCGGCCAACGCGGTGCTTACCGCTGACATCGACCTGGGGACAGATGTGACGATGATAGGTACTACGGCGCCTGATTACTACCAGGGAACTTTCGACGGACAGGGACACAGCATCAAGATGAATGCTTATCCCGTGGAAGACAACTGCGCCGTCTTCAGGCGTTTGCAGAAGACCGCCGAGGTGCGCAATCTGCGTGTTGACGCTACCGTTACCACCGCCAAGAAGTATGCGGCTGGTATCGCTGCCTACACGCAGGGAGCCTACATCCACAACTGTTATGTGGATCTCACCGTCAACTCCAGCGTGGCTGGCGATGCTACGCATGCAGGTGTGGTGGCAGTGGCAGAGAGAGCAACATTCATTGCCGACTGCTTTGTGAAGCTCGCCATCAATGGCTCGCAGACCGTCAACTGTGGCGGTATCATCGGATGGTCAGGCAACTACACCACTGTGCAGAACTGCTTGCTCATCAATGAGACCACCATGAGCAACCTGGGCGGAAGCGGTACCATCAGCCGCAACTCTGCCAATCTGCAGATGGTAGACCTGGCCAAGTATGCCAATGGAGAGCGTCCGGGCGGTGCCACCTATGGCAACCTGGCCACCGCGAAGTGGGATGACGCCAAGGGTGCAACCATCATCACCAAGGATGACATCAAGAAGGGTGGTGCCTGCTATCAGCTCAACAATGACCAGAGCAAGATTGTGTGGACCCAGGCAGTGGGTCAGGACGACTATCCATTGCCCTCTCCCTTCGGAAGTGGCAAGCAGGTATATGCCAGCGCTGCCACTGACTGTCACGGACATGTGGCTGCTGGCACCGAGGTGACCTATAGCAACACAGCCAGCGGTGCCGAGTGCACCAAGCATGAGATAGACAAGTTCGGCGTTTGCCCCCACTGTGGCTACTTCGACTACTCTCTTATGCCTCGCGATGACAAGAGCCACAAGTTCCTGCTCAGCTCGGCAAAGGACTTCTGGCTGGCCGAAGGACAAAACCGCATAGCACGCGGTACCTTCTATGACATGCAGCTCACAGGCGATGTGACACTGGAAGCCAACAAGGAGTTTGTGTTCAACAACGACAACTGGTACGGAGGTATCTTTGACGGACAGGGGCATGCATTGACCATCAACTTCACTGAAGCTCCCGAGGGCGCTTCGCTGTTCCCGCGCCTGCAGGGTACTGTGAGAAATCTGGTAATGCACGGCAGCATCAGCGGTAGCAGCAAGAACTACGGCTCTATCGTGCATAAGCCTCAGGCCGGAACTGCCCGCATCGAGAATGTATATAGTGATGTGAACATCTCCACCACTATTGGCGGTGATGCGACAAACGGTGGCTTCGTGGGTTTAGCCAGCTCAAAGATAACTCTTGAAAACTGTATCTACAACGGCACACTCGCTGGAGCCAACGGTACAACCAACTGCGGCGGCCTGATAGGCTGGTGCGACGACAACGTGTATGTCAACAACTGTGCCTTCACAGGCCAGATAGATGATATCACCGACGATAATCATTCCATCGGACGTAACCCTTCACGCCTCGTGATGAAGAACACCTATTACGTCAACGCCTATATCAAGGAGGGCGGCACCATCAGTGGCGCCACACAGATAGATGCAAGCGCTGTCAAGAGCGGCGAACTGGCTTTCCTCCTCAATGAAAATGTACAGGGTCGTGAAGGCCGTTTCTACCAGACTATCGGCACCGACGATGCTCCTTACACCGTGTCTCTGGGACATGAGAAGGTATATGCTGTGGCATCCAGCTACCGCTGCGACGGTATGCCCATCGGTGCCGTCACCTATGGCAACACACCGTCATCGGCCCCCATCCCCGCTCATCAGCACGAGAATGGCTTCTGCACCGTGTGCGGAAAGATGGATATGGATTATCTGAAGCCCGATGCCGAGGGATGGTTTGAGCTGAAGAACGGCCACGAGCTGGCTTGGTGGTCTCAGTACGCAGCCAGTGTGGATCTGGGCGCAAAGGCCCGTCTGACCGCAGACATCGAGATGGATGATGCCGACAATGAGCATTACGCAACCATCGGAGAAGAGCTGGCTCCCTTCTACGGCTCGCTTGACGGACAGTTCCACCGCATCAGCAACCTCCACATCAACCGTCCCGAACAGCTGGGTGTAGGCTTGATTTCTGTGATGAACAGCGAGCCCAAGAACTTGGGAGACGATGGTGCAGCACGTGCAAAGGATCCCATCTTCATCCGCGACCTTATCCTCGACAAGAGTTGTAGCATTACAGGTAAGGGCTATGTGGGCCTTATCGGTATGACAGCACCCTGGGCTGGCAACGTCTTGGTGCAGAACTTGGGCATGGAAGGCGATGTGACAGCCACAGCAGCTGCCAATGCCGGTGGTGTGCTGGGCTGTGTGATGAGCAGTTCATGTAAGATTACCATCGACAACAGCTTCATGTCTGGTGACATATATGGCGTGAATGAGAACGGCTCATTCTCTGGCTGGCTCGGTAGTTATGCTACTGTGAGCAACTGCTATGCTCTGGGAACCGTAGAGCATCCCGATGGGGACAAGGAAGATACTGACCGCTACTTCGCACGCTATGGCACTGCTGAAATCCGCAACTGCTTTGCCCTCCACGGAGGAGAGCTCAAGCAGGATATCAACGGTACATCTACCGTGGTGGTGGCAAAGGTGACTGAGGACGATGTGCTCAGCGGTGCATTGGCCTACAGAGCCAACGGCAACACCAGCGTCAGCCCCAAGTGGTACCAGAATCTGGAGAATGACCTTGACGAGCATCCCATGCCCGTTCCCACTCACGGCGTGGTGTTCAAGCTGACCGAGACGTATAAGTCGGCTGCCAATGAAGTTGAGCTGGCTGATGTCATCAGTGCCATCATGGATGAGGCCAGCGTTTATTGCGAAGAGACAATGGCTGAGCAGGCTGTGAAGGACGCTTACACCGACGCTGCCAATGCAATGGAGGATATGACCTCTATCCCTGACGCTGCCAATGCATACATGGAAGTGCTCAAGAAGAGAGAGCTGGTCAAGGCAAGTGCCGCCAAGTATGCAGCCTACGTAGCAGAGATGACCAAGGTTGAAGCTTACCTGAAAGAGCATAGCGACTTCGAAGGTGAGGAGCGCGCACTGCTTGAGGATTACTTCGAGAACGAGGAAGGTCCCAGCGAGAACTATCCTCTGGGAGGCTATATGTACATTACCACGGAGATGCAGGCACCTTCCGATTCTCTGGCCATCGAAATCGCTCGCGTGAACGCTGCGCTGCAGTCTGCCATCAAGCATGGTTACATGCCCGGTACAAATGTTGCAGGCCTGCTCACCAATGCTGACTTCCTCAAGGGTCAGGAAGGTTGGGAGAACAGCGCAAGCATGGGCGTGAAGGTTTACACTTTCGAGGGCGAGAAGCAGATTGCCGGTGCCGAGGTATGGTCCGGTGCCCTTGATATGAGCCAGACCGTGGAAGATCTTCGTCCCGGATACTATAAGATGGAGATTACCGGTGCTGTGCGTCCGAGCAACGACCGCTATGGACTCAACTACATAGGCACCTTTGCCCTCAACGGAAGCACCAACTACTTCATGGCTGACATCGAAGATCCTATCGCTGTAGCCGATGCACAGGATGGTGTGAACTGCCATCTGACAGGTTCCACCACAGACCTTCCCATATATGACGACGGTGTTTCTGAGAATGACGAGACTGGCGCTACCCTCACAGGTTACGTCATGCATGGACAGGAAAGCGTGGCAACCGTGATCAACGGCGGTGTACGTTACAAGAACTACATACTGGGTTATGTGGGCGAGGACGGCAAGCTGACCGTAGGAATACGTCAGGACAAGAGCGGATACAGCAACGACTGGATCGGCTTCGGCAATATCCGTCTGACTTACTGCGGTGACGCTGAGTCCGATGAGACTACGGCAGCCCTGGACGACGTGCTCAATGGCCAGTTGGCACGCGCCAATACCATTCTGGAGAAGTATGTGCCTGATGCACTGAACTCTGCCAAGGCTCCCAGCTTCCCGCAGGAACTGCGCACGAAGCTCGCTGCTGCTGTCAACGAGGCCGCTGATGCCGCTGACAACGAGGCTAAGATAGCTCTGGTGAAGAAGTTCTCCGACATCTTCCTGGAGATTCGTGAGGCCAAGGCAGCATACCTCGCCATGATGCTCACCGCCGAGGTTATCAATGACGCTGCAGGACGTGTGGAGGGTGACCTTTCTGAAACTGAGTTCACAGCTATCTCTGATGCTCTGCTCAATGCTCAGAATGGCTACATGGATGGTACTTACACCACCGAGCAGGCCAAGAATCTGGAGCCGATCAAGACTCCCGAGATGGCTCCGTTCATCACTGAGACTGTCGATGGTGTGTTCCAGATTGGCACCCGCAAGCAGATGGCTTACTTCTGCTCTTACGTGACTTTGGTGAACAAGCTCGCTTCGGCCGAACTTACAGCCGACATCAAGAACTTCACAGCCGCAATGATGATAAATGACTTCGATGGTACGCTGGACGGTAAGTTCCATTCTATCGAAATGAACATCGATGTGAAGGGAAGCAATGATGCTGCTATGTTCAAGCACGTAAACGGCAATGTGAAGAACCTCATCCTGACTGGTACTGTCAGCACAGACAGCAAGTATGCCGCTGGTATTGCAGCTCATGCTTATAGTAAGACACGTATCGACCGCGTGACATCATCTGTCAATATCGTTTCTTCTATCAGTGGAGACGGCACACATGGCGGTCTCATCGGTGTGGTTGAAGAAGAAGGTGCAGAGATCAGGAACTCTGTGTTCAACGGTACAATCACTGGCGAGCAGACCAACAGCTGCGGCGGTTTCGTCGGTTGGGCTAATAAAAAGCACAGTATCATCAACTGCCTGCAGATAGGCGATATCCAGGTAGGTGCCGACGGAGGCCATACATGGTCACGTAATCCCGACAACTGCACCGTGAGCAACAGCTACTATCTGAAGGCCTATGGCGATGCTGCAGGCACACAGACCACTATGGAGAAGATGAAGAGCGGAGAAATCTGCTATGTGCTCAATGGTAGCAGCTCTGAGGATCCCGCTTGGTTCCAGACTCTGGGCACCGACAGTGTTCCTCATGTGACTCCTGGCAGCATCGTCTATTTCTATAATCAGGAATACATCAACGAGCGTCCCAACATCCAGCTCAACTCTTATGCTTCTAACATCAAGCTCCAGAGCGATGCTGAGAAGGTGGTGGTATCTTATCTGCTCAACGCTCCTGCACAGGAGGGAGAAATCCGCTTCTACAACGGCACTGAGGTGGCTTACACCGAGACACTCGCTACCGGCGACCTCACCGAGGGTTCACACTCTGTGACCATATCCAATTCCAACCTGCCCGCAGCAGGCACCAAGATGACATTCGACGTCAAGGTGAAGGGATTCGGATCGAAGGATCCTGCCCGTGTAGGCGAGATTCACCATACATATTCACCCTATAGCATGGCAGTCATGAACGACCCCGAGAGCCCTGCATTCGGTAATATCTACGTGGTGGAGAGCTATGACAACAAGGCCGTATATGGCGAGGGTACTGCAAGCACCGGTTATATCTCCGATGTGAAGCGCTCTGCTCTGTACATGTTCAATCCTCTCTTCGAGGTGCAGAAGGCTGCCGACGGCACTCCCGGATGGAAGTGCGGTGACGAAGAGGGCGAGCCTGTGCTGGCTGTCAACGGCTATGGGGACCGCGACTACAAGACTGTACGTGTATCAGAAGACGGCCGTCTGTTCGTGGGACGAATGAGTGGTAAGACCAACAGCCCCATCTATGAGCTGAATCCCAGCAACCTGGATGAGCCCTGGACACCCGTCTTCACCGGTACTGTCAACAAGGAGAACGGTATCACCTATGCAGGTGAGGAGGAGCAGGCACGCATGAGCGTAAGCTTCGACGTGGCTGGTAAGGGTGAAAACCTCCTGCTCATGAACCTGGGTATTGCACGCAGCAATGGTGGCTTCAACTACACTGACTACAGCGCTGATATCTATGCTCTGGGTACTGCCAAGCAGTGGACAGGTGCTCCCACCAGGAACTTCGCACCTCTGACAGGACAATATACCATTGCTCCCCTGCCAGTGAGCGTGCTTTCCGACCATCGTGGTGGCGTGTGGTATGTGCAGTATCGCGCTAACCCCTCTGCCCTGCAGCCTGCTCTCAAGCATTACAACGCCCAGGGTGAGGAGGACTTCTCCGACATCAGCACCAATCTGAACGGTGCTGGCAGTGCCATCTCTCACGACGGCACACTGATTGCAGTGAGCCAGAATGACCGTATCCTGGTCTTCACCACTGACTATCAGGTGATGCCCAATGGCCTTATCAACATGGTGCCCGTTGCCGCCTTCCAGCACAAGGAGTCTTCTGTGAACTCTCTGGCATTTGACTTTGCCGGCAACCTCATGGTAGGTGCAAGCGGTTCGGAGACCATTACCCGCTACGTTGTGCCCAGCCAGACTGACAATGTCACTGTGACTCCTGCTTCCTCTCGCTGCGCCTTCAAGGTGGGTGAGGTGCTGACAGGCATCGAGCAGATTGCCACTGAGCAGGGTGACCAGAAGGTGTACAACCTGCAGGGTATCCGCCTGAACAAGGCAGAGAAGGGCATCAACATCATCAATGGTAAGAAGGTGATGGTCAAGTGAGAGGAGTGAACCGAAAGCCGAACAGGCTTTTGGGTTCAATCCCGAACGCCCAATCAGCTCGGCGCAAGCCAAGGTGATGGTTAAGTGAGAGGAGTGAACCGAAAGCCGAACAGGCTTTTGGGTTCAATCCCGAACGCCCAATCAGCTCGGCGCAAGCCAAGGTGATGGTTAAGTGAGAGGAGTGAACCGAAAGCCGAACAGGCTTTTGGGTTCAATCCCGAACGC
>OQVT01001185.1_pt1 | contig 16218 bp, 12 predicted proteins | sample 1691561 | NCBI WGS metagenome assembly OQVT01 (sample SAMN03418260, study PRJEB22391) | human gut metagenome | biome: human-gut; feature: organic feature; material: feces | host: Homo sapiens | place: Tanzania | collected 2013-01 | reverse complement strand
CCTTTACCTTCTGCATTGGCTCTGCTTTGGCAGCAGCTGCTGGTGTGCTGGTTGGCTTTTTTACGGTGCTGCGCGCCGGCGTGGGGCTGGTGGCCGGTCTGTTTGACGACACCGCCCAAAAGCAGGAATATGAGAGCAAAGATGTTCTTTCACCCTTCAGAATTATTTATTAGCGATGTTAGTTCTGTTGTCAATGCCTTGGAGTTTTCGCATCCAAGAACAATAATTTCTCCTGAGGCTAATTTTAGCGTGAATGTTGATGATCTATCGCCAACGAAGGCTTTGAATTTTCCATATTTACTATTCCAAAAAAGACCGTAGTAGCCCCAAAATCCGCCAGAGGCAAATAGGCGTATGGTGGAATAGTCGTTAAATTCTGAATTCGTCGTACAAGAAGCGATGTCCTTAATAAGTATGTGTCGGCTATAGGCACGGCATCTTATCGTAAGCTCGTGGTTGGTAAGGATTAGTTTCCATGGACTGAATACAAAGCCAAGTATCAAGGTCGAGCATATTATTGCCAACACGATTACTACCACCCCAATTGCTACCATCCCGATTTCTTCATGCAATATGTTTGCCATTAAACATATTGTAAGAATCAAGACTATATTCACGATGATGGTTAATACTTTTGTTGTCGTGTCAAACTTTACATCAAAAGCGTGAAGCGTGGATTTATTCATGTGACATATTTTTGCAATAAACGTCTTTATATATATATGTCGGCTTTGCAGTTACCTATCTCAGCCTTCAGCAAAGCCTCCGATTGCAAAGATAGTGCAAACGAGCGCAATGTGAGCTCGCTCACAAATTGCCGAGTGCAGCCTATCTTATGCAAAGGTACGGAAAAAAAACAAAATGGGATTAAAAAACAATAGTTTTGTTCGTAACCTATCATAAAATGAATAAAAAGTATTATATTTGCACACGTAATTAAATGTAGAATTATGGTTAAAACGACTATGGGAACTAAGCTCCCACGCAAATTGGAGCAGAAAATGCAGATTGTAGGCGAGCAAATCAGGCTTGCTCGTTTGCGTCGTAATTTGAGTATTGCTCAGGTTGCTGAACGTGCCACATGTTCGCCTGTAACCATCAATAGGGTAGAGAAAGGAGCGCCAACGGTTGCCATTGGCATCTATCTTCGTGTGCTCTATGCTTTGCAGCTGGATGATGATATTTTGCTCTTGGCACAAAAAGACGATATGGGGCGAGCCCTTCAAGATTTAGCTCTTAAACATCGTGAACGGGCTTCTAAAAAGGAATAACAGATGAACAGACTTTATATTTTTGGTGATTTCAATTGGTTGGAAACCCCAATTCTGATTGGTGAACTTGGCTACGAATCTCTTCGTGGCTCGGATTCTTATTCCTTCAATTTTGATAAGAACTGGCTTGCAAAGTATGGCGACTTATTTTTGAGTGCTGATATCAACAACTATCATAGAGGAAGTTGTGGATGGTGTTAGTAAATGGCGAGATTTTGCTGTTGGTCTTGGCATTAGCAAGCGTGAGATTGATATGTTTCAACATGTTTATTCTAAACGAATAGATTGCTGATATTTAGATATATAAAAAACATCCGTGAGATCTTAGTTGGTATAGGCTCACGGATGTTTTTGTTTTATGATTTAACTTCTAAACTTATCTCTTGTTCTTCAATACTGGTTCGCAGGTGAGGTTTATGCCAAGCTTCTTGAAGATTTTGCGGTCTACTTCGCTCAGCATCACGGTACAATGAACCTGACAGCCACGCAACTTTGGAAGCTGCTCGAGAGCCTTGCGACAGTTTTCGTCGTCCTTGGATAGTACCGAGAGGGCTACGAGCACTTCGTCGGTATGCAGACGAGGGTTGTGGCCTCCGAGGTAGTTGATCTTGGTGTGCTGGATAGGCTCAATCATGGATTGTGGGATGAGCTTTGTCTCGTGGTCAATGCCTGCAAGATGCTTGGTGACGTTGAGAAGCAAGGCTGCGCTGCAACCAAGGAGTAGGCTTGAGTGGGCTGTGATGATGGTGCCGTCTTCGAGCTCTATTGCCGACGAGGTGTGGCCAGTCTGCTTCAGGCATTCCTTGGCAGCCGTGGTGGTGCGACGATAGTCGGTTGTGATTTTGGCTTGATTGAAGAGCATCTGAATCTTGCTGATTTCAGCCTCGTTGCATGCGCCATTTGCCAGTTTGTTGGTAGCGTCGTAGTAGCGACGGATGATTTCGTTTTTAGATGCCTCGCAGCATACTTCGTCGTCGCTAATGCAGAAGCCAACCATGTTGACGCCCATGTCGGTAGGCGACTTGTAAGGGTTTGCGCCATATATGCCCTCGAACAAGGCGTTGAGGACAGGGAAGATTTCGATGTCGCGATTATAGTTGATGGCTGTTTTGCCGTAAGCCTCAAGATGGAATGGGTCGATCATGTTGACGTCGTTGAGGTCGGCTGTGGCAGCCTCGTATGCGATGTTGACAGGATGTTTGAGAGGGAGATTCCAAACAGGGAATGTCTCAAACTTAGCGTATCCGGCTCTTACACCATGTTTGTTTTCGTTGTAGAGCTGGCTCAAGCATACAGCCATTTTGCCGCTACCAGGACCCGGAGCGGTAACGATAACTAATGGTCGGGTGGTCTTCACGTAGTCGTTTTTGCCGAAGCCCTCGTCGGAAGCTATGAGGCTGACGTTGTGAGGATAGCCATCTATGAGATAGTGGCAGAAGGTAGGAATGCCGTCGCGCTCCAATCGTTGGCGGAAAGCTTCGGCTGCCGGCTGACCGTTGAAATGAGTGATAACGACCGAGCCAACCATGAATCCGAGGTTTTGGAATTCGCCACGTAGGCGTAGCACGTCTTCATCGTAGGTGATGCCGAGGTCGGCACGAGTTTTGTTTTTCTCGATGTCGGCTGCGCTAATCACGATAACAATCTCTATGCTATCGCTAATTTTCTGAAACATTCTGATTTTGCTGTCGGGCTGGAAGCCAGGCAACACTCGGCTTGCGTGGTGGTCGTCGAAGAGTTTGCCACCAAGTTCAAGATACAATTTGCCATCAAATTGCGAAATGCGCTCTTTGATGTGCTCAGACTGAATGCTCTGATATTTTTCGTTGTCAAATCCTATTTTCATAATGTGTGCAAAGGTACTGTTTTTTTCTTAGAGAGAAAAATCATCTTCACTTAAAATACTCTTCGAGCTCATTTTCGGCGCTTGCTTCTGAGTTTGGCAGGTCCTTGATGATGGAGCCTTTCTCCATGAGGGCGATGCGAGAGCTGATGTCGATGGTGTGCTGGAGGTTGTGGCTGGAGATGAGGATGGTGGCGCCAGTCTGCTTGTTGTAGTCTACGAGCAGGCGCTTGAGGGTGTTTTGGCTACTTGGGTCGAGGAAGTTGAAAGGCTCGTCGAGGATGAGGAGCTGCGGCTGATTGATAAGAGCCGAGATGATACCTATCTTCTGCTTGTTGCCTGCGCTAAAGTCGCGTATCAGCTTCTTCTGATTCATTATTTCGCCAGCCATGAGGGTTTCTACATATTTCAGTCGGTCGGCAAGAGTGTCCTTGTCGATGTCGTTGACCTTGGCAATAAACTCGAAATATTCTTCAGGCGTGAGGAAGTCGATTAGGAAGCCCTCGTCGATATAAGCGCCCGTGACGGTTTTCCAATCCTCGTTTTCGGTTGGGTCGATGCCGTTGAGCGTTACGTTGCCCTCGTCGGCCTTTACCAAGTCGAGCAAGAGGCGGAATAGGGTGGTTTTGCCCGCTCCGTTGTTGCCCACGAGTCCGAGCAAGTCGCCATCATGGATGGTGAACGAAGGAATGTCGACGGCAGTCTTGTCGCCAAAGATTTTCTTGAGAGATGAAATTTGGATATTCATGATATGGTTGGGTAAAAGTAAAAGGGTGTACCAAAAGGCGTATAGTTAGCACCTTTTGATACACCCTAATGTATGGGAAGAGGATTAGAGACCTCTGCCGTGGCAGTTCTTAAACTTCTTGCCTGAGCCACATGGGCATGGATCGTTAGGACGAGGCATCTTTTCCTTTACGATAGGCTGAGTGTGGTGAGCAGCTTCGCCACGAGTGTCGGTAGCTGCAGCCTGGCGCTGAGCCTCTGCACTCTCGTCGAGGTCTTGCTTAGACTCTACGTATTGCTGCTGCTGAGGACGCTCAGGTTCAGCCTCCTGTACCTCCTGCTGCTGAATCTCAGGAATCTGACCACGCATCAATACGCTTGCTGAGCGGTCGTTCATATCGTTGATCATCTCGTCCCAAAGCTTAGCGCTCTCGAGTTTGAAGATGAGCAACGGATCCTTCTGCTCGTAAGACGCATTTTGAACGCTATGGCGGAGCTCGTCGAGCTGACGGAGATTCTCCTTCCAGTTGTCGTCGATGATGTGGAGCAATACGGTCTTTTCAAACTCCTTGACGATATTCTTAGCCTGGTTTTCGTAAGCCTCCTTGAGGTTGCAACGAAGCTGGATGATGTGGCGACCATCTGTGATAGGCACCATGATGAATTCGAATCTGTCGCCCTGGGTTTCGTAAACCTCCTTGATAACAGGGTAGGCAACAGCCTGGATTCTGTCAGTCTTGCGCTTGAAAGCATCCATAGCAGCCTGGAAAGCCGACTCTTCGAGTTCGTTCTTGGCTGTGGTGTTGTAGTCTTGCTCAGAGAATGGAATCTCCATGGCGAGCACCTTGAGGAATTGCTCCTTAGCACCCTGGAAGTCGTTGTTTTCGATGATAGAAACGCAACGGTCCCAAATGACGTTGGCAATATCCATGCCGATACGTTCGCCCATGAGAGCGTGGCGACGCTTCTCGTAGATAACGGTACGTTGCTTGTTCATCACGTCGTCGTATTCGAGCAAGTGCTTACGGATACCGAAGTTGTTTTCCTCAACCTTCTTCTGAGCTCTTTCGATGCTCTTTGAAATCATCGGACTCTCGATACGCTCGCCCTCCTCGAAGCCGAGGCGGTCCATTACTCTTGCAATACGCTCGGATGCGAACAGACGCATGAGCTTATCTTCGAGCGAAACATAGAATACAGAAGAACCCGGGTCGCCCTGACGTCCGGCACGTCCACGAAGCTGACGGTCTACACGACGGCTCTCGTGGCGCTCGGTACCGATGATGGCAAGACCGCCTGCAGCCTTAACCTCAGGCGAGAGCTTGATGTCGGTACCACGACCTGCCATGTTGGTGGCGATGGTTACGGCACCCAAGCCATTAATGCTTTGACCAGCCTTGGCTACGATGTCAGCCTCCTTCTGGTGCAACTTGGCGTTCAATACCTGATGAGGAATATTGCGCATGTTGAGCATCTTGCTCAAGAGTTCGGAAATCTCTACGCTTGTGGTACCAACCAATACTGGGCGGCCTGCGTTGCGCATAGCTTCTACCTCTTCGATAACGGCTTTATATTTTTCGCGTGCTGTCTTGTAAACACGGTCGTCGAGGTCGTGGCGAGCGATAGGGCGGTTGGTAGGAATCTCTACGACATCGAGTTTGTAGATGTCCCAGAATTCGCCAGCCTCTGTGCTTGCGGTACCGGTCATACCAGCCAACTTGTGGTACATACGGAAATAGTTCTGAAGGGTGATGGTAGCGAAGGTCTGAGTGGCAGCCTCGATACGCACATGCTCCTTAGCCTCGATAGCCTGGTGCAAGCCGTCGCTCCAACGACGACCATCCATGATACGGCCAGTCTGCTCGTCGACAATCTTTACCTCGCCATCCATAACGACATATTCGTCGTCTTTGTTGAACATGGTGTAAGCCTTGAGCAACTGCTGGAGAGTGTGAACACGCTCGCTCTGCACGCCATAGTAAGCCAAGAGCTCATCCTTCTTCTGAAGTTTCTCCTCGTCGCTAAGAGAGGTCTCGTTTTCGAGAGCCGACATCTGAGTAGTGATATCAGGCAACACGAAGAGGTCTTTATCGTTGACCTGCTTAGCCAACCAGTCGGTACCCTTGTCGGTAAGGTCGCACGACTTCTGCTTCTCGTCGACAACGAAGTAGAGAGGCTCAACAGCCTCAGGCATACGACGGTTGTTGTTCTCCATGTAAATCTCCTCGGTCTTGAGCATGCCAGCCTTGATACCTTCTTCAGAGAGATACTTGATGAGAGGTTTGTTTTTAGGCAAACACTTGTATGAACGATATAGCGAGAGGAAACCCTCGTCTTGTAGTTTCTGGTCGTTGTTCTTTGTGCCCTCAGAAATCTTCTGCTTGGCATCGGCAAGGAATTCGGTAGCCAATTTGCGCTGCACTTCATACAAGCGCTCTACCAAAGGCTGATACTGCTCGAACATCTGGTCGTCGCCCTTTGGAATAGGACCTGAGATGATAAGAGGAGTACGAGCATCGTCGATAAGCACGGAGTCGACCTCATCGACAATAGCATAGTTGTGGCGGCGCTGCACAAGGTCGGCAGGCGACATGGCCATGTTGTCGCGAAGATAGTCGAAACCAAACTCGTTGTTGGTACCGAAAGTGATGTCGGCACGATAAGCCTTGCGACGCTCAGGAGAGTTAGGACGATGCTTGTCGATACAGTCGACAGAAAGTCCGTTGAACATATAGAGAGGTCCCATCCACTCAGAGTCACGCTTAGCCAAATAGTCGTTGACAGTTACCACGTGAACACCATTACCTGTGAGGGCGTTGAGGAATACAGGGAGAGTAGCCACGAGAGTCTTACCCTCACCGGTAGCCATTTCGGCAATCTTGCCCTGATGGAGCACGGTACCACCAAAGATCTGAACGTCGTAGTGAACCATTTCCCACTTGAGGTCGTTGCCACCAGCTGTCCAATGATTATGGTAGATAGCCTTGTCGCCATCGATAGTGATAAAGTCGTTCTTTGGATTAGCAGCCAATTCGCGGTCGAAGTCGGTAGCTGTAACAACAGTCTCTTCGTTTTCTGCGAAACGACGTGCGGTATCTTTCACGATGCTAAATGCCACAGGCATAACCTCGTCGAGAGCTTTCTCGTAGATGTCCAAAACCTCTTTGTCGAGCTTGTCAATCTTAGCAAAGATTTCTTCGCGCTCGTCGATAGGAGTGTCTTCGATTTTAGACTTGAGCTCTTCGATCTGAGCTTTCTGCTCCTTAGCTGAGTCTTGGATGTAGGCCTGAATCTCCTTAGTCTTGGCACGCAACTCGTCGTTGGTGAGTTTTTGTATTTCAGGATAAGCAGCCTTCACCTTTTCAACGAGAGGCTTGATCAGTTTCATGTCACGGCTTGATTTGTCGCCAAACAATGACTTTAAGATTTGGTTGAAGTTCATTATATTTTATTTTTTTTGTTTTCTTGAATTATGATAATAGATATATTGGGTGCAAATTTACAAATAAAAATTGTTAATATGCACTCTTTTAAGATATTTATCAACGTATTTGCCCTAAAATGAGGGTGAAAAGAGGGTGTTTGATTAGAACAAAGGCGCCGCAGAGCAGGCATTTGGCGCTCTGATGCGTATGCTCTTGGCTATGGTTGGCGCAATTCGGTCGACCGTAACCTGGGTATTTATGCGTTGAGGTTTTGTTCCGGCTCCATAAATAATGATAGGGAACGGAACAAAGCCTGCGCGGCTTGTATATGTTTCTTGTGTATCTTCGTTGAGGAGTTTCCATCCTGGCTTAACCTCGATAGTGATGTCGCCATTAAGGTTAGGATTGAAACCATTTCTGATTTTCAAGATGTCGTTGTTGCCTGCCAATAGGCGGTCGGTAGTATACACGTCGCTAACTCCTGCGCTAAGCACGAGGAATTCTTGCGAACGATTGAGCACGTCGTTAAGGCTCAACTTCTTTTGCTCTATGAGCTTGTGGTTGAGATAAATCTGATTGTGGTAGCAAGCTTCGGCATAGCTTCCCTGACCGTAGATGGCACTAAGGTACATGTTGAGCAGGTTGGCTGTGCGATTGATATAGAAGGTGCCTGTAGGAATGCGGTATTTCGACAGGTCGGTAGCCGTTTCTTCAGCATATCCCGTGCTCGTAATCACGAACAAGGTATGCTCCAAGCCCACCTCCTTTTCGATGCCCGAGATTAGTCGGCCGAGAGTGCTGTCGAGTTGGCGGTATACGCTCTCCATCTCGGTTTTCCAATTGATGGTAGGTTGCCCGTCATCCTTGGTTGCCGAGAGCGTGATGCTGATGATGTCGGAAACGTCGTCTTTGCCCATGGCAGCCGACTTTATAGCCTGTAGCGATAAGTCGACCACGGCATCGTTGCTATTCGTCTTGCCGTTTGATGGTTGCGAAGTGATTGATGTATACGCCTTAAACCATGCAGGCGGAGTGGCGCTATAATAAGTAGAAGTGCGCCATCTGCCCGTCTTTGCGTCTATCCACATGGCTGCATCAGCCGCATGTCCAGCCGCAAGAATGGCACATTCGGGAGCTGCTGCTACAGAATAGACTATAGCAGAACCGTTGGTATTTATCTTTAGCTCGTCGCCTATTGTAGAGGTTGAGAGCTTAGATGGCGAAAGATAATGAGTGCGGTCTTCGATACAGAAAACTGGTCGAAGAGTTTGGCGGTCGAGCCATTTTGTGGAAACGATACCATGATAATAGGGTGGGGTGCCGGTAGAAAGAGTTGCCAAAGCCGAAGCCTTGTCTACAGGCGCATAAGGATAGCTTGCCGCATCGTAGACCGTGCTTTGCTCCATGAGCTTGCGGAGTCCGTCTTTGCCATAAAAAGGAGCAAAGGCCTCCATATAGTCGGAGCGCAATTGGTCGATAGCGATATTTACAACGAGACGTGGTGCAAGCTGGAAAGCCTGCATCTCGGTTGCTGTCAGGGCAGCTATTATGATGGCTAAATATCTATTCATTAATGTTTTTATAGGGGGCGCTTCTGATAGTTAATTATTGTTTGATGGGGCGTTGCTTTATAGCGTGCTTATTTAAGCAGAATATCACTATCGTGTATCTGACAAGCAAAGATAATGCCAAAATTCTGATACCCTCGGCATAATCTTGGAATAATCCGCATAATATACCCAGGAAGAGGCAGAAAACGTATGTCTTGTGCCACCATGTCAGCATTCCCTTGCGTTGCTTCATCACCATAGGAATAGCCATGAAGAGAGCGATAGGGTTGAGAATCAGGATTTGGAAATTGATGTTGACGGTAGGATGCTTCGAGAAAATCATCACGAAGAGTATCATTCCTGCCAATCCTATCACGGGCATGAGAATGGCATCCGTGAGCCATAAGTTCTTGCTCCAAAAGTATTCTATGAGGCTTACACCTATTATAATAATAGCGATGACGATAGCCAAAGCTCGTGGCGAAGGCAAAGAATCGGGGGCTGCAGAAGCCGAGATGTCTTTCGGAATGATGTATTCCTCATGGCTGACGAGCTTTCTGTTGGCACCAATTGTGGTGTTGCTGAAATCATCCTCAAGATTCTCGGGCAAGAATTGTTGCTCGTTTATGTTGGTAGGCAAGTCGGCCTGTATGCCAAGCAAGAGGTCGTTGCCAAACTGCGACCATCTGTGAGAGCTGGTCTTAGAGTGGCAAAGTTCACGAAATGACGGATATTCGCTTGTGGCTGAATTGTATTTTATTTTACCGTCTATATTTGCGGCTATAAGGTCGCGAGCCTTTGTTGTACAGTTGTTGTAAAAGAAGTTATATCTGTAAGTTACGTTCTCGGGCTTATAGTTTTGGTCGATGGCTTGAAGCAAGGCGGATTTCTCCTTGGATGTAAGATTTAATGTTTGCTCAAACACCCATCTTTGCTCATATTCGTATTCAGCCTTGAAGTCGTCGCCCACACGCTCCATGTCCAAGGCATAGAACTTAGTCTGTGTCTCCCTCAGAGCCGTCTCCATTTCCGAAGTCTGCAACACCTGGTCGGGATGATACGGCGACACACGCAGCGTCTGTCCACCATCAACGATATATTTTCCAAGACCAAGAGCCAGCGACGCTATGCCCTCTTCCGCCTTCTCGTTGCCGATAGGGTAGTAGTTGATGGAGCGCAACACACCACTCATATTAGGATAATAGTGGTCGCCATACGTTTTGCCCACCACCGACTGCAGTATCACCGCCATCTTCTCTTGGTCGATGACATTGCTGGTGGCAGTCATATATGCCTTAGAGTCGCGATAGTAGACCGACGCATACACACCCTTGATGGCAGCAGCCAACATGTGGAGCATCTGGTATTTGTCAGACAGCCAAGGTATCATATATGTAGAATAGATACCGGCAAACGGCTGATAGTGGGCATCCTCGAGGAGCGAACTTGAGCGTACGGCAATAGGACTGCCCGTGGCTTCGAAGAATGTGAAGAAGTCGTCGATGAGCGAATCAGGCAACTGCGCCTTCAGGAACGCCTGCAATATCTCGTCGTCAGAAGCGTCGCTGAGTGCTATCTGGTACAGATTGTTCTGCTCCATAAACTGGTCGAAGATATCGGTACACAGCACCACAGTCTTTGGTATCTGCACCGTCACACCCGGCAGCTGCGAGAACTCAGGCTGTCGCTTTATCACATTGTCGAGGAAAGCCAAGCCTCTGCCCTTGCCTCCGAGAGAACCCTCGCCGATACGCGCAAAGTGAGCATACTTGTCGAACTTGCAACGGTCGAAGACAGCCACCACGCCGATGTTCTTCATGTGGCGATATTGCACTATGGCATCAAAGATGATTTGGCGGTGAGCATCCACATCCTGCAGCTTGTGCCATGTCACCTGCTTAAGGAATGCCGACACAGGGAATATGGCACGCGCCGTGAGCCAACGACTCATGTGGTTGCGCGATATGTGGTAGAGCATAGAGTCGCGCGGAATCTTGAAGATGTTGTCTTGCAACTCCTTGAGCGAATGTATGCGCACCAGCTCTTCGCGAGTCTTGGGGTCGCGGAATATGAAGTCGCCAAAGCCCATGTGTTCCTCCATGATGCGACGAAGGTCGATGCTCATCTTCTTGCTGTTCTTGTCAACAAAGCGGAATCCCTCAGCCTCTGCACGCTGACGATTCTCAGAGTCAGAACTCTCCATGATGAGCGGCACATATTCGTCTTCGGCACGAATAGCCCTCAAGAGCTTTAAGCCAGCCTCAGGATCCTTCTTGCCATTAACAGGGAATTGCGCATCGCTGATAACACCCAGCGTGTTGTCCTTATACTTCTCGTAGAGCGCCAACGCCTCCTCGTAGTTACGCGCCAACACCACCTTAGGTCTACCACGCATACGCATGGTGGCAGCATGTCGGTTTAGCGCCTCGGTAGAGAATCGCTTGCTCTGCACAAGAATGTAGCTATATAAATTAGGTAGGATAGAACTATAGAAGCGCACCGAGTCTTCCACCAGCAATATCATCTGCACTCCCGCCTCCTCGATGTCGTGCTCAATGTTCATCTTGTCCTCGATGAGCTTGATGATAGAAAGGATGAGGTTGGTGTTGCCAAGCCAGCAGAACACGTAGTCGAACATCGACAAGTCCTCGTTTTGCATACGGCGAGTGATGCCGTGAGAGAAAGGAGTGAGCACAATGCAATGGATGTCGGGGAATTTACCCTTTATGGCACGAGCCACCGTGAAGGCATCGTTGTCGGCATTGCCCGGCATACATAATACAAGGTCTACGTTGGTAGTCTGTAGCACCTTCTCAGCCTCCTCGATGGTAGAAACCTGAGTAAACGTAGGCGGATATCGCAAGCCAAGCTCCATATACTCGTTGTATATCTTCTCCTCCACACGCCCGTCGTCTTCGAGCATGAAGGCATCGTAGGGATTGGCAACGATAAGCACATTATACACACGACGCATCATCAAGTTGACGAACGTCACATCTTTAAGATAGAATTTGTTCCACTCCTGTGGTATCTTTGATTCCATGGTTGTTATGTGTTTGTTGTTAGGTTTTTATGGCTATAAAGTTACTACTTTTTGCGATAACAACAAAAAGAAAGTAAAAAAGAATAAAATTTTTGAGTTTTATTTGGTTGTTAGGGTGGAATTCTCTATATTTGCCGTATCAATATAACATAATGATACTACAACCTAAAAATCCTTTTAGCTATGGAAGTTGAAAAAATAATGCAAGAGCTGATGCGCAAGCATTCAGGCGAGCCTGAGTATCTTCAGGCTGTGAAAGAAGTGCTAACCTCTATCCAGGATGTTTACAACCAACACCCAGAATTTGAGAAGGCAAAACTCATTGAGCGACTGGTAGAGCCAGAGCGTGTGATACAGTTCCGCGTGCCATGGGTTGACGACAATGGCGAGGTACATGTAAACACCGGTTATCGCGTACAGTTCAATAGCGCTATAGGTCCTTACAAGGGCGGTTTGCGCTTCCATGCATCTGTAAACTTAAGCATCATGAAGTTCCTCGGCTTTGAGCAGACCTTTAAGAATGCTCTCACCACATTGCCGATGGGCGGTGCCAAGGGAGGTTCCGACTTCTCTATCCGCGGACGTAGCGATGCTGAAGTTATGCGCTTCTGCCAGGCATTCATGCAGGAGCTTTATCATAATATAGGTCCTAACGAGGATGTGCCAGCAGGCGACATCGGCGTAGGAGCACGCGAGATAGGTTATCTCTTCGGTACTTACAAGAAGCTCACCCATCAGTGGGAAGGCGTTATGACAGGTAAGGGACTCGAGTGGGGTGGCTCTCGCATTCGTCCTGAGGCTACTGGCTATGGTGCCCTCTACTTCGTAAATCAGATGTTGCAGACACGCAATATCGATATCAAGGGCAAGACAGTTGCAATAAGCGGCTTCGGAAATGTGGCTTGGGGTGCAGCCCAGAAGGCTACCGAGCTTGGTGCTAAGGTTATCACCATCAGCGGACCAGACGGATACATCTATGATCCTGCAGGTCTCGACGCAAAGAAGATTGCTTATATGCTCGAGCTTCGTGCTTCAGGCAACGATATCTGCCAGCCTTATGCTGATGAGTTCCCAGGCTCACAGTTCTTCGCAGGCAAGAAACCATGGGAGCAGGAGGCACAGATATACCTCACCTGCGCTACCCAGAACGAGCTCAACGGCGAGGATGCTGATCGCATATTGGCATACAAGCCATTGTGTGTGGCAGAGGTTTCCAACATGGGATGCACAGCCGAGGCTGTGGATAAGTTTGTTGCTGCTAAGCAGCTCTTTGCTCCTGGCAAGGCTGTCAATGCAGGCGGTGTGGCAACAAGTGGATTGGAGATGACCCAGAACTCTATGCGATTGAGCTGGAGCGAGAAGGAAGTCGACGACAAGCTGCACTATATCATGCATTCTATCCACGAGCAGTGCGTGAAATACGGCACACAGGGTGATGGATATATCGACTATGTAAAGGGCGCTAATGTGGCTGGCTTCATGAAGGTGGCTAATGCCATGATGGCTCAGGGAATAGTATAAGCGACGGTGGCAAATATGCCACCGAAGTGAAGAAATAAAGGCGGACACGCTTGATGAAGGCGGACACGCTGGATAAAGGCGGACACGCTGGATGAAGGCGGGGCGCTGGATAAAGGCGGGGCGCCTGAGTGAAGAAATAAAGGAAAAGATGAGGATAGGAAGCAATAGAGTAAACATAAACACAAGAATGATTGTAGGCAACGCCATAAGAATGACGGTGTGTATGGTATTTATGCTCTTTGCTTCGCTATTGATAACAGGAAAGCCTTGTCTTTCTGCACAGAAAAAACAAGCACAGAAAACAGCTGTGCATAAACATAATGTGCAGAAAGGCAAGGCTTCTTATTATTCAAAACGAGCAACGGGAGCACGCTCGGCAAGTGGCGAGCGAATACATCATGATAGTTTGACGTGTGCTCATAAGAAATACCCTTTCGGCACAATACTGCGAGTAACGAACCTTAGCAATAATAAATCCGTGGATGTTAGGGTTACCGACCGTGGACCATTCGGCAGAGGTCGCGTTGTGGACCTGTCGTATGCGGCAGCTAAGGCTATAGGTATGCTTGCTCAAGGTGTGGCTATGGTCGAGGTGAAGCCTGTAACGGAGAAGATGGTGCCTTATCGTATGGAAGAGGACGATATGCCAGAATTCGAATTCGAATTTGTGAAGCCAGACGATTATAAGGTTGCTGAAAGAGAAGAAAAGAAATAGTTGAAGCTTTTTCTTTTTATATGTATGAGCCTTTGACTTGAGTATATTTGCAAGAGCCTTTGGCAGATAAAAAAGGCTATTTTGTATTGTATAGGGAATTCTCTATGCTAATTTAGGCAAAAATCGATTGATGATAATAGAAAAATTATTATCTTTGCAGAAAACAAAAGCTGCAAAGATAGTTTTGTATGCCTATAAATATTAAGGAACAAATCAGGTAAGAGATATGAAGAAGATGATGGTTTGGGCTGTTGGAGCAACATTATTGCTTAGCAGCTGTAGCTCAAATACTGGCGCTGGAGCATATACCGGTGCACAGTTTGGAAGTATACTCGGTTCGGCTATAGGAGGCATAAGTGGCGGACCGCGAGGTTCAGATATAGGAACTATTGTGGGTATGGCAGGCGGAGCTGTGATTGGTGGTGCCATTGGCAATGCTGCCGACCAGAAAGCACGAGGCAAGATGGATAACGACTATCCATCTAACAGAGGAGGCTATGATTCTTCTAATAGTGGCTATGATTCTTCTAATAGTGGCTTTGATTCAACCAATAGTGGCGACGACCGCATAGACTTTGATGGTAGCGATGCTACCACAGGCAACTACGAATATAAGCAACCATCATCACCTGCCGACAATGTGTATACCCATTCAGCACCAACGGTTGAGATAAGAAACGCACGCTTCATAGATGCCGATGGCGACGATACGATATCGCGAGGCGAAATGTGTAAGGTGGTGCTTGAGATATATAATAATGGTTTGCAACCAATATATAATGTGGTGCCTACCGTGGCAGAGATGACAGGCAATAGACATATCTATATCTCGCAGCCAATATGTGTGGAGAAGATAGGAGCATATAAAGGTGTGAGATATACCGCTATGGTGAAAGCCGACAACCGACTGAAGTATGGCACGATAAAGCTATGCTGCTCAGTATTGCAGAATGGCGAGACAATATCGAAGGTTACTGAATTTAATGTAGAGACAAGAAAATAAATATAGATATAAAAATAGATAATGAAAACAAATCGACCAACATTGACAGACAAGAAGTATCTCGTGCCCTTTGTCTTGATAACCTCGCTCTTCTTTTTGTGGGGATTTGCACGAGCCATCCTCGATGTATTGAACAAGCATTTCCAAAACTCACTCGACATTTCCCTAACCCAGTCGTCGTTGATTCAGGTGACAACATATCTGGGATATTTCCTTATGGCGATACCTGCCGGATGGTTTATCAATCGCCAAGGCTATAGACGAGGAGTGGTGTTTGGACTTGCCCTCTTTGCTTTTGGCGCATTGCTCTTTATACCAGGTGCAGAGATAGGAACCTTCTATGCCTATCTTGGTCCGCTATTTATAATAGGTTGCGGACTCGTGTTCTTGGAGACAGCAGCCAACCCCTATGCTGCAGAGCTTGGCGATAAGGAGACAGCATCGAGCCGACTAAACTTCTCGCAGTCGTTTAATGGCTTGGGTTGCTTGTTTGCTACCTATGCCGTAGGTCAGTTCTTGTTTAATGGCAGTTCAGATGGTGGCAATGTCGTTGTGCCATACGCTGTGCTGGGAGTATTGGTGATGTGTATTGCCGTAGTATTCTCCAGAGTAGACCTGCCGGAGATAAAGCACGAAGAAACAGAAGAAGACCATATTCAGGACACAAGAATAATGAAGCTCTTCAAGCGTCATCCTATGTTTGTGTTCGGACTCTTCGCCCTCTTGGCATACGAGATAGCCGAGATTTCTATCAATAGCTATTTCATAAACTTTGTGACCGGTCAGGGATGGATGGACGATAACACTGCCTCGATAGTGTTGACCGTGGCGTTAGGCTTCTTCATGGTAGGACGATTCCTTGGCTCATGGATAATGCGCAAGGTGCGTGCCGAACTGATGCTGCTATACTGCGGTATAGGAAGTGTGGTATGTATAGGCTTGGTGTTGCTCGATTTGGGCAAATGCTCTATGATAGCCCTTGTTTGCAACTATTTGTTTGAAGCCATTATGTTCCCAACCATCTTCACTTTAGCTTTGCAAGGCTTGGGCAACCTTACCAAGAGTGCATCGTCGCTCCTGATGATGACACCTATCGGTGGCTGCTTCTTCCTTACAAAATA
>OQVT01001184.1_pt1 | contig 16218 bp, 17 predicted proteins | sample 1691561 | NCBI WGS metagenome assembly OQVT01 (sample SAMN03418260, study PRJEB22391) | human gut metagenome | biome: human-gut; feature: organic feature; material: feces | host: Homo sapiens | place: Tanzania | collected 2013-01 | reverse complement strand
TGAAAACGCTTTAAATTCGGGCGTTTTTGATGAGGTTATCGTCTCTACTGATGATGAACAAATCGCCAGCGTGGCAAAGGCTTACAAGGCAAGCGTGCCGTTTATGCGCCCCAAAGAACTTTGCGATGATTTTATCTCGTCAAACGCCGCTATCACGCACGCCATCAAAGAATTTAGCAAAAAAGGGCTTGAATTTAGCGGTGTTTGCTGCCTTTATGCTACTGCTCCACTCATTGACAGCGGGCTTTTACGCCAAGCTTATGCTGAATTTAAAGACGATGAATGCGAGTTTTTGTTTAGTGCTTGTGCTTTTGATTACCCGATACAGCGGGCTTTTGCGCTTGATGATGAAAAAAAGAGTGAGTATGTTTGATGAGAGCAAGTATTATGCGCGCAGTCAGGATTTAACCCCAGCTTTTCACGATGCGGGAGCGTTTTATTTTGGTAAAAGCAGTGCGTGGCTTGAAGAAAAAATGACCTTTAAGCCCTATGCAAAGGCGTTTTTACTGCCGCGAAATTTGGTGTGTGATATAGACACGGTGCAGGATTACTTTGTGGTTGGGGTGGAGCCGGTGCATTTTCTGATGGTAAATTAACACTAACTCCAGATGTTGGAGGTCATCTAGTTGATTATATGTCAAGGGAAGATGCCGAAAACCTAATTGATTATGCTGACAAATTATATTTAAAATATGGTGCAACTGATGAAGTTTTTGGTACTAATATGAAAGTATTCCGAGAACTTGAAAGACAAGCAACTTTAGCAGAATTAAAACTTGTTCATTCACCAGTAAGACATTTAGGTACAGAAAGAAGCCTTGATGTACTTAAAAATATGCAAGATTATCTAAGTGACAAGATTACTATTTTGAATAACGTAGCAGCTGAAAAACTAATCGTTGAATGCGAGCAAGTCAAAGGTGTAATATTAGACAATGGTGAAGAAATAAGAGCAGAATATACAATCGTAGCACCTGGTAGAGAAGGTGCTGATTGGTTAACAAAAGAATTTGCTGACCATAAAATCGGTATGGTTAACAATGCAGTTGATGTTGGAGTTAGGGTTGAACTTCCTGCTCCAGTATTTGAGCCAATTACAGAAAAACTTTATGAGTCAAAACTTGTTTACTACTCACCAAAATTTGGAGATGAAGTTAGAACATTCTGTATGAATCCTAATGGTGAAGTAGTACAAGAAAACTATAACGGTATTGCCACTGTAAATGGTCATAGTTATGCAAATATTAAAACAAAAAATACAAACTTCGCTCTTTTGGTAAGTGAAAAATTTACAGAACCATTTAAAGAACCAATTGCTTATGGTCAACATATTGCAAGTCTTGCTAATATGTTAGCCGGTGGCATTTTAGTTCAGAGATTTGGTGATTTGCTAGAAGGTAAACGTTCAACACCGGATAGACTAAAATCAAGCATAATTGAACCAACACTACAATGTGCAACACCTGGTGATTTAAGTTTAGTTTTACCATATAGACAATTAACAAGTATTATTGAAATGTTATTTGCACTCGATAAAATTGCTCCTGGTACAGCATCTAGATACACTCTTCTTTATGGTGTAGAAGTTAAATTTTACTCAGCAAGAGTAAAATTAACAAATGAACTAGAAACAGAGGGTGTTAAAAATTTATTTGCTATCGGTGATGGTGCAGGTGTAACAAGAGGTCTTATTCAAGCCTCTGCATCAGGTGTACATGTGGCTAGAACGATTTGCACACGATAATTTAAGTGGTACAATAGCATTATGAAAATATTCAACAAAATGTCTGCACAGAAAAGATTAATTATTCTTGGCATATTTTTTAGTACAATTCTTATTGCACTAATATCTGCACTTGCTATGTTTAGCATTAATGACAACCTAAATACTTGCTACAAATATTTTGGACAAGTTATTTCAAAATCGTTGGCTATCGAAAGTGTAGAAATAACCAAAGGATTACCAAAAGACACTATTTACAATACATTAAGAACTCATTCTATTTCAATACTTGAAACAAATGAGGATATGTCTTTCATTGAATTTCGTGACAACAAAACTAATATAATATACACAAGTAAAAATGATAATGTATGTCCACAAAGACCTGCCAGAATAAACGTAAGTTCACCACTTATAAATTATAGTAACGGAAACCAAACAATTATTGGTTCTGTTTCAATAGGTTTAACAGGTAGTGTTATTGATGAAGTTGCATCAATGACACGACTATCATTAAGTATTGTATTCATAATTGCTTGGTTGACTATTGGTTTAATCATCATTATGAACTCAATCATCGCAACAAGAGAACTTAAAACTCTATACGAAGGTGTAAAAAAACTATCTTCTGGTGAATTCGGATACAAATTAAATAGTCATGGTGTAAGTAGAGAAGTTCGAGAATTATTCAAAGCATTCAACGATATGTCAGAAAAACTTCATTCTTATAATGAAAGTTCTATCGAAAGTTTAATGCTAGAAAAAAATAAATTTGAAGCGATTTTGATGAGTATTGCAAATGGTGTAATCGTTTGTGATAGTACAGATACAGTAATGCTTGTAAATGACCACGCAAAACAATTGTTAGATGTAACAGATAAAGATATTGTTAAAACTAATCTAAAACAATACTGCGATACAAACGGTATAGATTCATTCAAAGAAAAAATTGAAGAATTTAAAAATACTCCAATCATTGAAATGACGAACAAACCTTTAGAATTCAATATTGAAGTTTCAGATAAAGTGCTTAAAACAGTAATTTCACCAATGTTTTTAAACAGTGGAGATTATGTTGGATATATAGTAGTTCTTATTGATGTAACAAAAGAAGTTGAAATGGACAGACTACGTTCACAATTTATTTCAAATGTTTCTCATGAATTAAGGACACCTGTAACCGTTCTTAGAAGTTATAGTGATACTCTTTATACAATGGGAAATGAATTCGACTATGAAACTCAAAAAGAATTCATTGGAATAATGAACAAAGAAGTTATTCGACTTCACGATATGGTTAACGATATATTAGATTTTTCACGTTATCAAGCAAAAAACATTAAACTTGAAAAAGAAATGAGAGATATTTCAGAACTTATTCAAGAATGTGTATCAAGAGCAAATATTTTAGCTGATGAAAAAAAGTTAGAATTTATTGTAATGATAGAACCTAACTTACCACAAATACCTATCAATTATGATAGTATAACTCGTGCATTGATGAATCTTTTAACTAATGCTATCAAATATTCACCTAAAAATACAAAAGTAAAAGTTAAGGCTGAAAAAATAAAAGATTATATTGAAATAACAGTAACAGACGAAGGTCCTGGTATTTCTGAAGAAAATCAAAAGAAAGTTTTTGATAGATTTTTCCGAGTAGAAAATAGTGCTCACACAGTAAAAGGTACTGGTTTAGGACTTAACCTAGTAAAAGTAACAATTGAAAAACATCATCACGGACAAGTTTTTGTTCATTCAAAATTAGGTGAAGGTTCGACTTTTGGTTTTAAATTACCACTAGAAGAAAAATTTGAAGAAGATGAAGAATATACTTCTAATTATCAAGCATCAAACACTCAGGATAAATAAATGAATTATAATGACGCAATAAAATTATTAACATCTCAAGGTAAATTTTATATAAACCTTGGTTTGGATAGAATGCAACAAATACTAAACTTATTAGGAAACCCTCAAGAAAGATTAAAATGTATTCAAGTTGCAGGTACAAATGGTAAAGGCTCTGTCTGTACTATGCTAGACTCAATTCTAAGAACGGCAGGTTTTAAAACAGGGTTATACACCAGTCCACATATTTTTGAATATACTGAACGAATAAAAATAAGTGGTGTTAATATTTCCAAACAAGATTTTGCAAACTATACAAAACAAATAACAATATTGGCTGATAAAAATAATATACATTTAACAGAATTTGAAATTTTAACAACAATAATGTTCAAATATTTTGCAGATAACAATATTGACATTGCTATTATAGAAACTGGTCTTGGAGGACGTTTTGATGCAACAAATGTAATCTCATCAAACATTTGTTCAGTTATAACACATATTGATTTAGACCATACAGATAGACTTGGCGACACAAAAGAAAAAATCGCTTATGAAAAAGCAGGTATAATAAAAAAAGATTCAATCGTTATCACAAGTGAAGGTTATGAAGCAATAAAAGATAAGGCTGATGAAATGGGTGCCTTATTTGTTCTTGTACAACCATACATTCCACCAGAATATGCTGAAGCATTATCTTTAAAAGGTAACCAACAATATGAAAATTTAGCCCTTGTACTTGCAGTATTAGAATTAAAATATCGAGATTTATCACCTGACACAATTATACAAGGACTTAAAAACGTAAAAAATCCTTGTAGATTTCAATATATAAAAAATAAAAATATGATTGTTGATGGAGCACATAATCCTAACTGTTTCAAAGCACTAAGAGAAAATTTAGATACATATTATCCAAATACACCGAAACAATATATATTTGGCTGTTTAAATACAAAAGACTATAAATCAATGATAAAATATATTGAACAAGATAATAATCTAGATAAGATATATTTTTATCATTTCAATAATCAAAATTCTTGCGATTATAAAACACTTTCTAAAGTATGTAGCAAGCCCTCTTTTGAACTTAAATCAATCAATGATATAACTTTTTCACAAGATGTTTTAACTGTAGTTTGTGGCTCTTTTTATATGATAAATGAACTATTAAATCAAAATGATATAATATAAATTATTCTTCTTCAACAGATTCTGTTAAAGAAAATAATGTTTCAAATATTTTTTCATTATAACGAGATTCAACTGCACTAAATGGCAAAACTATTCCACCAAATTGTTTTTTTACTTTAGACAATACATTCAACGTTTTCGATTTAGGAACATAATCAATCTTTGTCACAATAGTTATAATAGGCAAATCATGAGCAACAACCCATTCTCTCATTTGTATATCATTTTTTTGTAAATCATGTCTTGCGTCAACTAACTGAATTAAAGAAGTAATTTGTTCTCTATTCAACAAATATTCTTCTAAATTACGTTGCCAACGTGCTTGAACATCATGAGATACTTTTGCATAACCATAGCCTGGTAAATCAGCAACTGTAAACTTATCAGAAAAATTAAAAAAATTAATTAACCTTGTTTTACCAGGGGTATTAGAAGTTTTAGCAAGTTTTCTATTGTTAGATAAAGCATTAATAAAAGATGATTTACCAACATTAGAACGACCTAATAATGGAAACTCTGGCAACATATAATTTGGACATTGAGATAATTTCTCTGCACTTATTAAAAATGTACCTGTTAAATATTTCATTTCTTAATTTCCAATAAATTTTCTGATTTTAGTCCGTTCTTCTTATCAATTAATGCTTGTTTTTTAGCGGCTCTATAAGTAACCATCTTTAATAAATTATAAACTTTTTCATTATTAACAACAGTTATCTGAGCCTTATTTTTCATCAAATCAACATTCATTGATTTTTTAGCAAACATGTTTTCAGCTTTTATATGAACAATACTTACCAATCCGTGCTTTAATATACTAATCGGACGTTTCAAGAATAATTCAAATGTTTCAAGAATGTTCATATAATACCTAACAAACGTAAATATTAAAATTTGCTAATTATTTATCAAATACTTTAGGAGCATAATCAATAGTTGATCCACTATGTCTATTTGATTTTTTATTAGATTTAACTTTATCTTTTTTAGGAGTTTTTTCCTTTTTAACTTTTTCAGATTTAACTTTTTGAGTTTTAACAGTTGATGTATTATTTACTGGAACAATCTTTTCATCAACAGTTGGAACACTAACAGTTTTTTGCTGTTGTTTCAATTGTTTTGCTTTTAATTTTGCTGCTTGTTTATCAAGTTTTTTCTTCACATTATTTAAACGTTTAGTATATTTTGTAACGACTTTTGAATCATTTGATTTCGCTACTACAATTGAATAACAACTATATGCTGGAGCATATTTACGTTGTCTTTGATTTAAACGTCCCATTAAAATATTTGCATCAACATTATACGGATCTGCTTTTAATGCTTTATTTAAATATTCTCGTTCAAAAAACATGCTATTTCTTCTTCTAAAATATCTAGCATTTTTAACTTGAGCATTAGCATAGGTTCTAGATTTATTAATATATGCCAAGTTATTTTGTGCAATAACATTTGAAGAATCATATTTTAATAAATCACCTAAAACAACTGATGCTTCATCAAATTGTTTATTGAATGTAAATATTTCACCTAAGAATAACTTATCATCTAAAGTTTTAGCAGCATTTATAGCAGAATCATATTCAGCCATTGCTGATTTATAATTACCTAATGCGGTATAAGCATCACCTTTAACTAAGAAATCATCTAATGTACAACCTTGTTTTTTGACTAATGTATTCAAGTTTTCAACAGAATCTGCTTGTTTATTAATAAGTGATGATATTTTTGCTTTTGCTAAATATAATTCTAAATCATCAGGATTAGCCTTGATTGCACTATCTAAATATTGGTACGCATCTAATAATTTCTTATCTGAAGAAAAACTTGCTTTATTAGCAGCATTCATAGCCATTCCATAATAAGCAGAAGCCATACCTTTAACTGCTTCAGTTTTCAAATTTGTATTTAATTTTTCATAATAAGAAATTGCTTCTGAATACTTACCAGTTTCCAAATACATATCAGCAATCTTTAATGAAGTTTGTTCTGAATATGGATTTATTGAAATAATTGTTTTATAAGCATCAAGTGCCAAATCATAATCTTTTCTTGCTTCATAAATAGATGCTAAATTAGCATAAGGTGCTAAATTTTCTGGAGTTATTTCAATTGCTTTTTTATAAGCAGAAATTGCTGCGGCTTCATTACCTTGAAGTCTAAAAGCATCACCTCTTAAATTATAAGCATAACTAGAATATCCTTGCCATGCTAGACATTTATTCAAGTATGTCAAACATTTAGCATAATTACCAGCATTACATTCTAATTGTGCTAAATGATAGTATGCAGATGCAGAATTAGGATTAACAGCAATTGCCTTTTTGAATAAAGATTCAGCCTTTGAACTATTACCTTCTGCTAAATAAACAGTACCCAAATTATCAATCGCAACAGAATAATTAGGTGCTAAATTTAAAGATTTTTCTATATGACTTTTTGCTGCATCTATATTTCCCTGTTTCAATTCAACAACACCTAATGCATTATATGCTTTATAATTATTAGGATTTAATTGAATAGCATACTTAAACTCTCTTTCTGCAATATCTAATAAAGAATCAACTTTTGTTCTATATGCCATATTAGAAGAAGTTATTCTTTTATAAAAAACAACACCTTGTGCAAAGTGTAAATCAGAATTTTTTGGTATAATATTTTTCAATCTATCAATTTGATCTTGTGCTAATTCCAACTTTGTTTGCAATGCCCAAGACACAGCAGCCAATGCTTGAACATCATAATTATTTTTATAAACATTCAAGGTTTGATAAATCACTTCATCAGCACCACGATAATTTGCTTTTTGAATAGAACTATTAATCTGCTCAATATTTTTATCTAAATTAGCAGGGGCACTATAGGTAAATGTACTGTTTAAAGATAGTAACAGTACCAAGGTTGCCAACATCACTTTTTTATTCATAAATATATACCTCAATACTTTCTACTTAATAGCATACTTCATATTTATTGTATAATATTACTGAATAAATTACAACATGGATTATATTTAAAATGGTAATAAATACTACATTTGATGTATATCTAAAAAATTTTATAGCATATTTAAGTATAGAAAAAAACTTTTCTATACACACAATAAATGCATATAAATCAGATATTGTGAGTTTTTTTATATGGACAAACAAACTTACACCAGAAAAAATAACTTTTAATAAATTACGAGAATACTTACATTTTATCCAGAAATTTAATTACAAAAAATCAACAATTGCTAGAAAAATCGCTGCATTAAGAACATTTTTTAAATTTTTATACAAGTTACAAATTATACAATCAAATCCAGCAGAAAATTTAACAGCACCAAAGAAACCAAAATCATTACCAAAATTTCTAACAGAAGATGAAATGTTAACAATTTTAGATAATGTAGATATAAATACACCTGCCGGACTAAGAAACAAGGCAATTCTAGAACTTTTATGGGCTACTGGTATGCGTGTTTCAGAATTAAGTGGACTTAATTTCGAAGATTTAGAACTAGACGAAAACGAAATCACTGTATTTGGTAAAGGAGCAAAAGAACGTATCGTATTAGTTTCCGAAAGAGCAAAAAAATATTTATTACAATATATCAATGTGGCACGTCCACTTGTTGCCAAAAATACAAAAATAGAAACAACAAGTAAGTCCCCTGTTTTTATCAATAAAACGGGGTTTAGGCTACAAAATAAAACAATAAGAAACACAATCAATGATATAGTCAATAAAATTCAATTACCAAAACACGTAACACCACACGTATTTAGACACAGTTTTGCGACAAAAATGATTGAAAATGGAGCCGATTTAAGAGTAGTTCAAGAACTTTTAGGACATTCTAGCATATCTAATACTCAAATATATACTCATATTTCAACGCAACATCTTAAACAAGAATACAACAAAGCACACCCTCATGCTCACAAAGAAAATTTTAATAATAACTTAAATTCTTAAACCAAACCCATATATGACGGTCTGTTAAGTTTAGGAGTTTTTAATGCACTAATTCTATTTTTAGCATAATCCGAATGAGTAGATTGTGGTCTTAATTTTAAAAATTTGGAATAATATCTTTTTGCCTCAGCAGTTTTTTTCATATTATCAAAACATACAGCAAGCCCAAAATATGCTCTATAAAAATCTGCATCTACTTTTAAAATTTCTAAAAATATTCTACTTGCTTCTAAATAATTGCCTTGACATATCAACAATGCGGCTTTATGACTATATGCTTTTAAATAAGTTGGATGTTGTTCGATTAATTTGTCATATATCTTCATTGCCATATCTTGTTCTTCAACAAGTTCATGAGCCAATGCCAATTGTAATTGAACATCTAATTTCGTTTTATCAAGCATCACTGATTTTTGAAAACATTTAATTGCCTTTTCTGGCTGAGATTTTAACAAATAACAAATCCCCATTTCATAATATATTTCATAATTCTTAGCATCAATCTCCGCTGATTTTTCAAAATTTTTTATTGCTTTATCATAATCATTCAAAAATTTATAAGACATACCTAAACCTAGATACGATGCTGAATTATTTCTTTCCATCATTAACGAACGCAAATAACAAGACAATGATTCTTTATATTGTCCAGATTTTCGTAAAGAATCCCCCTTAGAAACATATTTCATAGAGTTCAATTTTGTCATATTTACAACATTATCAAATTTAGTATTATCGACTACTGCAGAAATATAGCCATTAGTTTTATTATTTTCCATCTCTCTCCACCTATTACATTTTATAATTTAAGGCATGGTTCGATAACGTTCATTTGGTGGATATTTATAGACCATTGGATTAATATTTATGAGTATGATATAAAAATAGTATGAAAAGACTGGGGATATTAGCATTAATAATTGTTTTTGGAACACAAGTATTCGCTTCACAAGAGGTCACTTTAAACAATGTTCAAAAAGAAACATATAAACTTACCCCTCAAAAACAAAAAGTAAGCGGTTCCTTATTAATCAATGATTATAAAGTAATGGACGAACTAGTTAAACTACAAAAAGAAAAAGATTTAGCAGATATCGAATTACTTTGGAAAGGTACAATTGAAAATAACAAAGTCATTGAGTTTGCACTAAAAAAACTTGCAACACCAGAAAGCCAAAGAAGAATCCATTCTTCGCTTATGTCAAAAACATTATCTGCAATTGTATCTGGTGCATCACTTGTACCTAGTTTAGTTGGTTGTGATTACGCATTACAAACAGGTGCTTACTCTGCCGGACGTTTAGCACAATCATTACTAAACCGAAAAAACACTCCACAAGAAACCCCTTTAACAGATACTGAACTAATTGAATTAGCGGGACTTGTTGAAGACTTACAGGATACAATCATCGCAACATATTATAATTATAAAAACTCTTTAGTTATGATAAAAGAAACTCGTGAAAGAATATTGCTTTATGCTAAAAATTATGATAAAGCACAGAAGAATGGTGATATCCTTGATTTAACAATATCGTCAACACTCTACGATAATATGATTATCCAAGAATTCGAAGAAGTTCAGAATGCAAAAAAATACCACGCAGAACTCCAAAGACTAGCAGGTAAAACAGCCGTTGATAAATTAAATTTATATCAATTTGATTTCAATTCAGCATTGTTTAAGGATAAATTAAAATGAAAAGACTTTTAACGTTACTGATTTTCTCAATTTTAATACAAGCACCTACAATGGCACTAACTTACGAAGAATTAACGACAGTAAAGGAGCCATCATATAGACTTGGAACAACCGATGAAATTGAAAACAAAATTGATATAAACCCAACGATAGAAAATACTAGAGCAATTTTATCAGAATCAAGCATTGACGATGCAAACCTTACTTATGCAGATTTGAGTATAAAAAGAATATCAAAAGAAATTTCACAAAATCTACAAATAGATTACGATGAGATATTAGCAGATTTATCACTGTTATGGCAAGGAGCAGCAACAAAAAGTGATACAATAAAATTTGCACTATACAAACTTTCAAACCCAAATGCAGATAAACCTGACCACTCATCAGTAAAAAAAGTTTTATCAACAATTGCAAATATGTCAACTTTAATCGGTGCCGGAACAGGTAATCCATTACTATCCTGTGCATCACTTATTGGTGGAAATACACTAGGGATATTGTCACAAGATAACAAATCACTAAACTACAAATATACAAAAGTTGATGATGCAGATATGATTATTTTAGTAAGAAAAATTGATAATCTTCAACAAAAAGTTGTCGATATGTATTACGACTATATGACAACTAGAGAATTGTATAATATGCGTTCAGAAATGGCAAAAAGAAGACATTTTAATTACAATCAGGCACAAAATAGTTCAAAAGAAATAATAATTATTTCAGATGCATATTATAGAGAAGCATTAGATATGCAAAGAAAAGCAAAAGGTACATTTGCAGATAAACGTGCCCAACTTGAACAACTTGTCGGTTCTGATACCTTCAAACAATTTGAAGAAAACGTTAATACTCGAGAACGAAAGAATAAGTAAAAAAGTTTATAATAAAAAAACGGAATGATTATTCATTCCGTTTTTTACTTTATAATAATTATTTAAATTATTCAGCTGAAGTTTCTTCAACTTCTTCTTCGATTGATTCTTTAACAATTTCAGAAGCAGAAACTGAAATATTAAGTTCAGTTTTAACTTTTGAAGTTAATTTAATCAACATAGTATAATCACCAACTTTGTTGATTGGGTGATTCAAAGAAACAGTTTTCTTATCAATTTCGATATTGTGTTTGTCTTTAATTTCTTCACAAAGTTTCTTAGTAGTAATAGTACCGAACAATTTACCACTTTCACCGGCTTTCGCAGATAATTCTAAAGTACCGATTTTTTCAATCAATTCTGCTTTAGCCAATGCTTCTTGGTGTAATTTTTCTTGTTTAACTCTGATTCTAGCAAGATTTTTTTCTCTATTTTTCAAAGCACCTTCAGTTGCCATTTCAGCGAAATCTTTAGGAATTAAGAAATTTCTTGCGTAACCATCTTTAACAGTTATAACGTCACCTGTTTCACCAAGGTTTTGAACATCTTTTTTCAATATAACTTGCATTCTATATTCTCCTTTTGCTATTTATAATCATACTTGTGTCTATATGTTAACCGAAACATATTGTAATGTCGAGTGTTTGTAAAATTTTATAACTTTTGAGTCACCAAAGCATATATATCATTAAATATTACAAATATCATCAATGCTATCAGAATAAAGAAACTAATATTTGCAATCATTTCAACGACCTTGTCTGATACCTTTTTACCTCTAATTTTTTCTATTATCAAGAATAATACATGCCCACCATCTAATGCTGGGATAGGTAAGAAATTCACAATAGCCAAATCCATAGATATAATAGCAGTTAATAATAATCCATAAAATATACCATTATTACTAATAATATCTCCTCCAACCTTTGTTATTGCAACAATACCATGTAAATCTTTTAATGGGACTTCACCAGTAAATGCTTGTTTCAAACCTACTAACATTAAATAAGTATTTTCATTTAGATATTTAACACTACCAACAACAGCACCAAATAATGATTTGGTAGGTTTCAATTTTTCTTTAGATTCTAATTGAATACCAACAGCACCACTTTTTGTTGGATATAAAGACTTTAATCTCAAATATTTATTATTACGTTCTACTACCATATTTAAAGGTCTTTTATTATCAGAAATAGCCTCTGCTATATCAAATAAAGTGCAATTACCATTTGATACGTAATAAGATTTATTTTCTAAATTACCAAGAGTATCACGCAATTTGATAACTCTAGAACTTAATTTATATTGATTATCTTTGTATGGTTTAATACCACGAGCAACATTTTTATCTAAAATTACAGGTTTTTCATTTAAAAATTCTGGCAAACGAATTGCTACATCTGCAGGAACAACTTCATCTCTTGTAAGTCCAGGATTTAATCGTTTAAGTCTTGCTAAATTTGATTGAACAAAATCAGGATCAACCAAACCATCTTTTCCCTTACTTAATTGAATAATCGCTAACAATACAGATGTACTTGTAATTTTTGTATTATTAACTGACACTATTCTATCACCAGTTTTTAAACCTGAATTCCATACTGATGCATCTTTTGGAGCAACAATTTGAGAAACAGTAACATCATAAGCACCAGATGGTAAATAATGCCATATTAAAGCTGAAAATAACACTAAGAAAAACGCACAAACTACATTTGCAAAAACTCCTGCTGATACAACTACAAAACGTTGCCAAATAGGCTTGTTCATAAATCGTTCCGGAGAATCCTCAGGTAAATCACAATCCTTATCATCTTCTGCAAATGAAACGTAACCACCTAATAACAATGCATGAACCAAAACAGTTACATCACCAACCTTTTTTTCAAACAATGTAGGACCAAGTGGCAAACCAAATCCGAATTTATCAACCTTTATACCAAATGACTTTGCAGCAATAAAATGACCTGCTTCATGGACAATGATTAATAAACTCAACAAAAGTAACATAATTATGATAGACATTGGATATTCCTCTTATAATTTTTTATAATTCTATCATAAACAAATATTTAACGTAAGCATAAAAAACAAAAAGGCACTATAAAAGTACCTTTTTGTTTAAAGTTCGTATTAGTAATGTTTTAAATAATTTTTATTATGCTACTGTTTCAGTTGCTGCTGCTTCACCTTTCTTAAATAAGCCGGTAACTGCATCCATTGCAACTTTACCTTTGCTTACTAACCATTCACCAGCACCATCTAATGCACCAAACATTTTCTTAGCAGGTTCTTTCAAACCACCTAATTTTTCACAATTTTTAATAGAATCAGGAATATATTTACCAATATCCTTTAAAAAGCCTGTTTTATTACCAGCAACTAACAAGCCTGCTACTACCGCTGCAGTTGCTACTAATCCACCGATAACTTTAGCAGCTGTATGTTTTTTCTTAGGTTCTTTACCACTAATATCTACACTATCACCTTTTACATCTGTTGCATTAGGTTTTGCATAAGATTGCGGCTTATTCATAACATCTGCTGCTGAATCAAAAACGCCCATTTTTTGACCGAAAGAAACACTGTTTACCATACGAACCTCCAATTTTTCTATTACACACATATATATAAACGTTTAAAATAATATTTTTTTGCCTGCATGACAGTATTTTAAACATTTTTTGTTACATAAGTTAACGATAAATCAATAAAAAATATTCATTAAATTGTTAAGTTTTATGAAGAAATCTACCTAAAATTTAGCAATTTTTATAAACTTATATACTTTAGATATATATAGGATATTAAAAGGAAAATTATCATGGGGTTCGATTATAACATTCCAAGCAATGATTCGTCTGGCTATCAAAAATTAATTGATAATCAGCAAGAATACATCAATAAACTACTTGGTAAAAAATCCGAAAATAAAACTGCTTGTGAAGATTCCGAAAATAATCAAGACTTAAAATATCAAAATTACAAGTATGCTACTGGTGTATTTAATGTTGCAAATACTGAAAATAACGACTATCAACAAAAGTTACAAAAATTACAAGAACAAAAACAAATAGAAATAAAAAATGCAAGAGAAAAAGCAGAAGCAGCAGGTAAATCACAACAAGAAATTGAACAAATAGTTTTTGATATAGAAAACAATTATGATAGCCAAATATCACTACTTCAATACAATATATCAAAATCTAACAAAAGTTTTCTAGCTGACAAAACTAGTAAATTAGATGCACAAAGTGCATACAGAGAAGCACGATTTGATAACATATTTGCATCAAATAATTATATGGGTACATTACTAGACTTAGGTAATGCTTATCACGATTTAGGCAAAATGCAACAATTTCAATCATTCTTAGAATCGCAAAGCAATAATAGTAATCGTAATTGGTTAACTTAATTATTCATCAACGATTAAACCTTCTGCCGCCAATGAACGTATAGACTTCATCAACAATAGTAATGGTATAATCATAAAACATGCTGCTGCAAATATTCTGAATGTATCAATATATGCCCACAAAGTTGCTTGCAATTGTAACTGTTTATACAACAATCCATGAGCCATATTAGTAGCAACATTCGGATCAACTGTTGTAGGTATAAAACTTTGAGCATAAGCACTAACACGTTCTACAAAAACTTGATTTGTATCTCTTAAATGACCAACCATCATCATTTGATGTTTTTGAGAAAATCTGGAAATCAATGTAGTTACTAACGATGTACCAATCGCACCACCAATATTTTTCAACATGTTTTGTACACCAGTAGCATTTGTAAGTTGTGAATTTTTCAATGTAATCATAGATAAGTTAATGATTGGAACCATTGAGAATGTTAAACCAACACCGAACAAATAGTTAGGGAACGCAATATCAATCAATGCTACTTGCAAGTTTAATTGACCAAACAACAAGCCACCACAACCAATAAGGAACAATCCCATCATTACTTGTGCTCTTTCACTAACTTTATTATTCAATAATGCTGAGCATACAATACCAGTCATACAACCGGCACCACGAGGTACCATAGAAATACCACTCAAGAATGAAGTATAACCCATCAAAGATTGCAACATTGATGGTAAAATTGCAGAAGATGCCATTAATACAGCCATTAATACAATTTGAATAACCGTACCAAAGAAAAAGTTCTTATCTTTCATAACATCTAAATCAATCAAAGCATTTTTCTTATCTCTAAGTTGAACAATAAAGAATGCGATACAAAGGCAAAAGCAGGAGGAGACGCAGGAAAAAGAGGATAAGATAAATGCAAAATGTGAAGCAATAGAATATATGGATGAATATACGGAGAATCTGCAAGAACAAATGAGAAAGGCTGGTATAGGAGATATCAGAGTGACTTATAAAAAATGTTCTCGTGATTATTTCGACGAGTACTGGGGAATTGATGAATATGATCCATCAGATTATTTTTATTATTTCATTTTGGATTATTACAGCGACTCGATTGATTCTATTTATACAGAAAATACATCAAATGGGGATTTTGAACCATTTATTAAACTGATGAATGATGTAAGGTTGGTGAAGGATAACCGTGAAGGTATATATGAATACGCGCAGGAAATACAAATGGGAGATAAGTGGATTGCTGTCTACATAGGTGATAAGAATCTTTCGGGTGACATTACGATAAAAAAGGAGCCGGACCAGACTTATAGATTAGAGCAGAATCGATATGCGAGATGGAAACGGATGATACCATCTACGTGATGGAACTAAAATTTAACAAGAGTGCCGAGGAGGCTCTGAATCAGATTAATACCCGCCGCTATGCCGACGCTTTCAAAATGAGCGGCAAGAAGGTGGTGAAGATAGGCTTGAACTTCTCGGTGAAAGAGGAGG
>OQVT01001183.1_pt1 | contig 16220 bp, 11 predicted proteins | sample 1691561 | NCBI WGS metagenome assembly OQVT01 (sample SAMN03418260, study PRJEB22391) | human gut metagenome | biome: human-gut; feature: organic feature; material: feces | host: Homo sapiens | place: Tanzania | collected 2013-01 | reverse complement strand
GCAGAAGAAGCGAGGTGAGCGAGTGGCCGCGGTCAAAATTTCAAGTGTCCGCCGTAAGGCAGCGCAGAAATTTTGGGCACCGCAACAGGGACATCCGTAACCCCGTCCTCTCGGCCCCCTTGCCTAAAGAGTGCATTGTAGGGCGGGGTGCCTCACCCCGCCGCTTGTTAACCCCCGCGCCCTCAAAAATCCCCCGTTTCCCCCGGTCCTTCTTCAATTCTCCTCTCTGCCCCTTGCCCCTCGCCCTACTTTGTGATAAAATGCCGAAAAAGGGCGCAAAGCGCATTTTATCCCGCGCCCCGCAAGGAGGATTTTCCATGGCAGAGCAATATCCCCACAACCAGTCCGAGCCGCAGCAGCCCGATGTGGTGGTTTTCTCTCCGGAGCTGCTGAAGCTGGCGGACACCCACCGCCGCCGTCAGCAATACCTGGAGGAGTGCCGCCAGGCCGCCGACAGCGGCGACTGTGCCGCCGCCGTGCAGATGGGCGTGAACTATCTCTATGGTACCGGCGGCGTGCAGAAGAACCCGGACCAGGCCTTTTACTGGTTCAGCCAGTCCGCGCCGGACGATCCCGTGGGCCTTTACTGGCAGGCCGTTTGCTACGACAGCGGCGCCGGGGTCAAGATGGATCCGGTGCGCGCCTTTGCGCTTTTCAAGGAGAGCGCCGACATGGGCTATGCCCCCGCCATGAGCGATCTGGGTGTGTGCTATGAAAACGGACAGGGCACGGAAAAGGACCTGGCTAAGGCCGTTTCCCTATATGAAAAAGCCGCCGATATGAACTATCCCCAGGCTCAGTGCAACCTGGGCGCCCTGTACTATGTGGGCGTGGGCGTCCCCAAGGACTACGCCTCCGCTGTCCACTATCTTTCCCTGGCCGCCGAGCAGCGCCTAGCCCGGGCGCAGTACCTGCTGGGGCTGTGCTACGAGTTCGGAAACGGCGTAGAGGAGGACTGCAAAAAGGCCGTCCTGCTCTATGGCGAAGCCGCCAAGGGGGACAGCGCCGACGGCCTGTGCGCCCTGGGCGTCATGTACTATCTGGGCAAGGGCGTGGAGGAGGATAATGAAAAAGCCGCCGACTGCTTCCGCCGGGCCGGAGAAATGGGACTTGCCCGAGGCTGGCACCTGCTGGGCCGCTGCTATGACAACGGCTACGGCGTTGAGGAATCGGCGGAGATGGCCGCCCAGTGCTTCAGCCGTGCTGCCGACCAGGGCTATCCCGACGCCCTGTACCGCCTGGGCCTGTGCTATGCCTACGGACACGGTGTGTCCCGGGACGCTAATAAGGCCGCCGACTGCTTCCGCCGAGGTGCGGAGACGGGCCATGCTCCCTCCATCTGCCAGTTGGGCCTGTGCTACGAGGCCGGCCGCGGCGTACCTGAGGACATCGGCAGGGCGGCGGAGCTTTACGAACAGTCTGCCCGTCTGGGCAGCCCCGAGGCCCAGTGCAATCTGGGCGTTCTGTACCGCTACGGCGGCGGTGTCTCCCGGGATATGGAGAAGGCCGCAGAGCTATTTGCCCGGGCCGCCGATCAGGACTATCCCCGAGCCCAGTTCTTCCTGGGACTGCACTATGAGCATGGGCAGGGCGTGGAAAAGGACATGACCCGGGCGGTGCAGCTCTACGCCAGGGCGGCGGAGCAGAATTATCCCGAGGGCGTCCGGGCCCTGGGTGTGTGCTATGAGGGGGGCCTGGGCGTGGAGAAGGACCCCCAAAAGGCCGTGTCCCTCTACCGCCGAGCCATCGACCTGGGCGACGAGTCCGCCACCTACTGCCTGGCCAACCTCTATTTTGCCGGCCGGGACATCCCCCAGGACTATCCCCAGGCCCTGGCACTGTACGAAAAAGCCGCGGCCAAGGGCCATCCCGGCGCCCAGTGCCAGGCGGGCTACTGCTATGAGCGGGGCCTGGGCTGTGAAAAGGATGCGGACAAGGCCTTTTTCTATTACGGCAAGGGGGCGGAAAATGGAGACGATACCGCCACCAATAACCTGGCCTTCTGCTACGAGCACGGCCTGGGCTGCACCCCCGACCCGGCCCGCGCGGCTAAGCTCTATGAAAAAGCCGGGAATATGGGCATTCCCCTGGCCTGGAAAAACCTGGCTCTGCTCTATGAAAAGGGCATCGGCGTGGAGAAGGATTTAGACCAGGCCCGGAAATATTTTACCCTGGCCAAGGAGCATAATGTCCTTCGTGCGAATTTGCGGCAATGCCAGATACGAGAATGGGAAAATGCGTCTTAATCTCAGGGACAAAAATTTATATTACGAATTAAAAAACCAAATCGACGAAAGTGGCGGATTCGTGGAAACTACTTTAACGCAAAATCTGCTCGTTGTTACACCTGCTGAGTTCTTCGGAATCATTGAACAATTAAGCGGAAAGGAAGAAGTTGCTGAATTGAAAAAGGCACTTAAGAAAAAATATCAGGAAGATGAAGATTTTTGCCGTAAGCTGGAACAGGAACCAACAGGGAAAGTTCTTAAACAGAAATTTGGAAACGCCATGGTAAACATTGTTTGTGATGTAATGGCAGAAGCACTTCCTCTTCCAGTTGGGATTGCGGCAAAAGCTTTGAAAGCGGGGTTTAATGCAGTCCGTAAAAGCGCTGCTGAGTAATTGATTAAAAGCATTTCTTTGAGCGCTGCATTTCTCGCTGACTGCAGTTCGCCTAATACTGTTTCATAAAAAATCAATAAAAACAGAAGCAAGGATTACGTCCAACGATTTCTTGCTTTTTTTTGAGCAAAAGGGCAAAGCTGTAAAACGAAGCGAAGACCACAATCCTTTTGGCGGCGGAGTTAAGAGGCGGCAGCCTTTTATCGGGGTACAGGGATGAAATGCCCTGTGCAACGCCCGGGGCGGCACGCTCCATCAGGTTAAGGGCGGAAGCCCTTGCCCAGTTAAGTGATGAGTATCGTCATTTAATACTGGGTATTATCTGCCGATTTTTTGACGGAAATCAGATGATTATCCGTCCGGCAGCGTTTTTTGAAATGCTTTTTGAAAAATCTTAGAGAAAGGAGGACCACAGACATGAAGCTTACAAGACATAACGGAAGATCCGGCAAGCACGGTGTTTACAATCCGAAACACAATGACCGGAGCTTCGATGTTAATAAAGCGGATCACATCGATTCCGAGAGTGCAGAACACGATGCACTTTGGGATTGCTATCAGGGATATGCGACACAACAGATGCGGGAAGATGAGGAACTATCCATCCGCTTTGAAGAAATAGAATCTCTTTATTACTGGGAACACTATGACGATTACTGTCAGGCCCAGCATGAGCGGAACCGGATCAGAGGACATTCCGAACGCGACCGCAGTCCCGATGATCTCCGGCTCAACAAAAAGACCTGTCCGGAAGAATCTCTGATTCAGATTGGCGCAATCGAAGAACACGTTTCTCCCGAGGTTCTCTTCGATGTAGCAAGAGAATTCTTTGAGGAATTTGAAATGCGGTTCGGATCCAATGTTCACATTTTGGACTGGGCGCTGCATCTGGATGAATCCACGCCGCATATTCATGAGCGTCATGTGTTCGATGCAGTGAATCAGTACGGCGAGGTTCAGCCGATGCAGGAAAAAGCACTGGAAGCTTTGGGTATTGATCTGCCGAATCCGGAGAAGCCGCCAAGCAAGACAAACAACCGGAAAGTTACTTTTGATGCAGCCTGCCGCGCCATGCTTTTTAATATTTGTAAAAAACACGATCTTCATCTGGATCAGGAACCGACCTACGGAGGACGATCCTATCTGGAAAAACAGGATTACATTCTGGAGAAGCAAAAGTCACAGATCGAAATCAATGAAGCCACAGTAAAACGCCAGGAAGAGAAACTGGACGATCTCGTTTTGAAGATCGAGGATACGGAACGCTTTGTTGATCAGATTGCGGATGCAGCCTATGATCAGGCAGTAAATGCAGTGCAGAAAACAGTCATCGAAGAAACGCACAACATGGATTTTGAACTGATCGAGGATTTTCGAAAAAAGGTTGCTTCAAACAAAAAGAATACTCCACAGGTCAGAAACATTGCGGATAAGGTTCTGGGCAGCTTAATGAAAACTTTCTCCGATATCACGCACAAGATCAGTGAGCGGCTTACTGCTCTTTTCGGTGATCCGAAAAAGAAGAAAGAGATCAAGGCACCGATTAAAGAATCAATCCGATCTCAGCTTGCCAGGGTAAAAGAGATCGCCGACGTTGAAAACAAAGAACGCGCTCAAATGCACAGCAACTATAAACAACATGATATAGAGTTATGATTCGCCACCTGTATTAACAGGTGTTTTTTTATTTATGGGAGGTGGTTGTGAAGAATATTTTTCAAACGATTAAACATAACGTTACGGCCCGACAGGCCGCAGAATACTACGGGCTGGCTGTTCATAAGAACGGCATGGCCCGTTGTCCTTTTCATCAGGATAAAACGCCCAACATGAAGCTTGACGAGCGCTACTACTGCTTCGGCTGCGGAGCAACCGGAGATGCGGTGAATCTGACACAGAAGCTTCTGGAACTTGATGCCAAGGCTGCAGCGTTAAGGCTGGCGATGGATTTTAACATAGAAGTTTCGGAACGATCCAAAGGAAAGGCCGTGAAGAAGTATCGACGTTCAAAACAGACGAATAACGCAAAACAACTGATTCGAAGTGAGCTCTGGATCGACCTTGCAATCCACATCCTGTTCCGTTATCGGGATCTTCTGGATGCCTGGCAAATCGTTTTCGCCCCACAGGATCCCGAGGAAGAATGGCATCCGTTGTTCTGTGAATCGTTGTTACAGAAACCCAAAGTTGAGTATTTGTTAGACGAACTCCTGTCGTGCAGCAAGGCAGAGTTTGAGGAAATGAAATTATGCTGCGGGAAGGAGGTTGAAAGAATTGAGAAACGATTGGAGCGACTTATCGGAGGAAACTCTGGAAATGATCAGGGAGGTAAAAGCTTCGCTGGAAGTGACGGAGAAGGGCTTCGTCCGCCAGACGAAGCAGAATTGTATAACAGCGCTTGAGAATGATCCGCTGTTATCCGGTGCTTTGTGCAGAAACGATCTGACGGAGCGGATCGACATTGTAAAAGACCTTGGCTGGTTCCGGACCGAGGAAAGTCTGACCGATAAAGATATGAGCCATATCAAGTTTTATCTGGAAAAGTTTTACGATCTGACATCGGAAAAGAATATCGAGTGTGCGATGGATATCGTTGTGACGAATCATCATTATCATCCGATCCGGGATTATCTGAACGCGTTGGAGTGGGACGGCCAGGAACGGATCCGTTATGCCCTTCATCACTTTCTGGGCGCTGATACGAGTGATTTGACCTATGAATGTATGAAACTGTTCATGCTCGGAGCGATTCACCGCGTTTTCAATCCCGGCTGCAAGTATGAGAACATGCTGTGCCTTGTTGGAGATCAGGGCGTCGAAAAATCTTCTTTCTTCCGTTTTCTGGCCTTAAAAGACGATTGGTTTTCCGATGATCTGAAGAAGATGGACGATGAAAATGTTTACCGCAAGATGGCCGGGCACTGGATCATCGAGATGGCGGAGATGTTGGGAACAGCCAGTGCAAAAAGTGTGGAGGAGATCAAGGCATTTCTTTCAAGGCAGAAGGAAACCTATAAGACGCCCTACGCGAAGTATGCACGGGACCGTTTCAGACAGTGCGTATTTGTGGGCACATCGAACAAACAGCGGTTCTTGCCCCTTGACCGTACCGGTAACCGCAGATTTCTGCCGGTGCAGGTGGATTCTTCCAAAGCGGAGGTTCACGTCCTCGATGATGAGAAGGCCTCAAGAGAATATATGAATCAGCTTTGGGCTGAGGCCATGGTGATCTATAAAAGCGGGGAATGGTCCTTTAAACTGCCCGACAAGATAGAACATCAGCTGGATCTCCTGCGACTCGATTTCATGGCTGAGGACACCACGACCGGCGTGATTCAGGCGTGGCTTGACGGTTATAAAGGAGATTATGTGTGTAGCCGCATAATTTATAACGAAGGGCTGAAGCGTTGGGAAATCCCCACAGAAAAAGCGTAAACGAGATCAACGATATCATGAACAATACCATCGACGGTTGGGACGCGGCCCGCCCTCTTACCGTTTTGGCCTGCCCTACGGGACGCAGCGTGCCTGGCATCGGATCGGTGTAAACGAGCCTGAAGCCGATGAAGATGGTTTTGTGAAGTTAGCGGATCTTCCGAATTCGGAAAATCCCTTTGATTTGTAAACGAGATGGGCTTTTTCGTTTACCTCTGTTTACAGACGGATTTCCCTGTATTTGCTGGGCTTTCCGCTGTTTTTATGTCCTTTTATGTTTGTAAACGAGCAAAAGAAAAAGATGAAAACAGGGCAAGAATGAAGGAACTGCTCAAAGATTCTGCCTTATTTCGCAAGTCTTTTTCCGCTCGTTTACAGGTTTCGTTTACAAGGTGAAATATATTTTGCCTGCTCTGTCGGGCAACTCTGTGCCGTCAGGCACAGATGGGTTCGGAGCATTTCATATCACGCGCAATACGCGTAAAGGAAGGAGGTGGTGTGCATATGAAACTGGATTCCTTGGAAATTTCGGACTGCACTATCACTTCCTTAATTGAAAGTGGTATAATCTCCGAAAGTGATGCCCTAAATTGGGCTAATATGCAAAAGAAGAAAAAAATTCAGAATGTACATCAGTACAAAATCTATCAGGGCAAAGGTCAGGATCCTCGCTGGGTCACTTATGTGCCTGATGAATCAAAAAAAGACGGAAGAAGGAAGGTGATCGCACCAACAGAAGAAAGTCTTTACGAGAAACTCTACGAATTTTATTTCGGCGAAGAAGAGAAACGCCGCAGCCAGTCTATTAAGGATGTCTATCCGGAATGGAGAGCCTACCGTCTCGCTGTGACGAACCGCGCAAATACGATCCGCCGAAACGACACCGATTATCGCCGGTTCTATTTGAATGAATCCTTATCGCAGACCATTATCAGCAAGCCAATCCGGAAACTTGGCAAGATCGAGCTGGAAACCTGGGCCTATGAAGTGATCCGCAAGCACGATATGACAAACAAGCAGTACAACAACATGGCCGTTATCATTCGCCAGCTGCTTGATTACTGTGTGGATCAGGAGATCATCGAAGACAATGTCTTTAAGAAGATCAGGATCAGAAAAAACACGTTCCGGCGTACCGAAAAGAAGGCCGCCGAGCACGAAATCTTTTATCGGGATGAAATCGAAGCGGTTATTGCAGCCGCAACCGAGAAGGCCGATGAACTTCGCGATGAGACCTATCTCGCTATTCCTTTAATGAAATGTCTGGGACTTCGCATTTCAGAATGTATGGGACTTGCCTTTGAAGATTTCGATGAAAAACATCATCTGGTACACATTCACCGCTCTATGGCAGTCGTTGAGAAGCTTCTTCCGGACGGAACGTGGGACAAGCGCAGATATGAGATTCAGGACTATCTGAAGCAGAATTCTCCGCCCAGAGATGTTCTGGCATCGGATGAATGCTTCGAGATCGTGCGTCATATCAGACGGATCCTTAAGGATAAGGGAATCGAAAGAGAGTTTCTGTTTAAGGTGAAGACGTTAAATAATGTAGAAATGAAGCTTTACCGCATCTGTGATGAGCTGGAGATTTTCCGGAGATCGCCGCACAAAATGCGCAAAACCTATGTATCAGCATTGATGAATAATGGATTTGATATGGACTTTGTCCGCACACAGGTCGGTCATCAGGATGTGAAAACAACTTTAAATTCCTATGTGTTCTCAACTACGAGAGCACAGGACAACATTGAACGATTGAATCAGGTTATCTAAAATCCGGGTTTTCGAGCAATATTATTAACTGTTCTCAAACTGTTCTCAAACTTCTCATAGAAAGAAAAACGGGAAACCGTTATTTTTCAACGATTTCCCATCTTGCCTCTACGGAGAAGGAGGGATTTGAACCCTCGCGCCGCTATTAACGACCTACTCCCTTTCCAGGGGAGCCCCTTCAGCCAGCTTGGGTACTTTGCCGGCTCGTTACGAGCCGGCATTCGTTCCGCAGCAAAGCTGCTTCACTCATACCGTCTGTCGCCATGTGTCTCTTAGAAATTTGTCTGTTCGGGAACAGAGTTCCCTCTTACAGCCAGGATGATCGTTCTGTCCATGAGCAAGCTCCCGACAGACGCTCACCCGGCTGCACACGAGCAGGCTCGTGCCAGCCAAATTTCGTCGAGCCACCCGGCTCGTTACTCGCTTAAATCCCTCCTTCTTTTGTGGTTAAACTGTGCCGTCTGTCGCCAAATATCATTTTGAAATTTGCCTGTTCGGGAACAGAGTTCCATGCGTCTATATTTTAGCGATTTTATTAGGATGTGAACTGTTGACTGTGATTTTGCCGGATAATATACTCGGTATATGATGATCGGATTTTATTTATGAAGATAGGGAAATTTTGAAAACGGATTCAGAAGATACTTGGAGACATATTGCGATTAACGATAAGAGTCCCTTGTTTACATGGCTTGCGTAGTTGTGGATAATGGGAAAATATAATACGGAGGAGGCTTGATAAATATGAGTGTCACTATTGCGGATATTTTGAAGTTGCCGTCTTTACAAGGAGCAAAGGTAATAGCAGGGCATTCTAATCTTGATAACATCGTATCTTCGGTCAGCGTCCTTGAGGCAGTTGTAGATATGGATAATCCGCCCGGGATGTCGAGACACTATGGTCATGAGATAATCATTACCGGCTTTATTGCCATTAAGGATGACATAGAAAAACAATGTGATGTCATACGCTTGATGCATAAGATAGGAGAAATAGGAATGATCCTGTTCTATGTCGGTGCAATATTGAAAGAGGTTGACAGTAAATTGATTGCTACCGCAGATTCCTTAAATATGCCTCTTATCGTAATGCCCGAAAACAGACTTGAGCTCAGATACAGTGATGTAATTTGCGAAGTAATAGAAGAAATCCTAAATGACCGGCGGGAAAACACGCATTTTGCGACTGATGTGATAGAGCAGATATCGCGGATCAAAGATAATAAACGTTCGATCAATAGCGTTCTTTCTATAATTCGTGACCAGGTTCAATGCTCGATATTCCTTTTTGACGGCGTTGGCAGACTGATGAACATGGCGGAGTGGCCGAGCGGTCGTGGACTTCCTGCCGATAAGCTGTTTGCCGAGGCGATTCGATTGGACATCAGTGGTTGTGCTGAGGTGGACGTGAATTCAAAAAGGTATTTTGTGGCAAGAGAATGCCTGTAAAACGCAGACGCAGAACTCGACATGCTTGTGGTAAATGAAAAGCAATGCTTTACACGCGATTGCTGCAAACAGATAAAATATATCGTAAAGACATATCTGAATTTGTGGACGGAGAATTATGCTCAGCTCGATGAAAAGCAACTGCTCAATGCGATCATCAACAATGAGACGGAAAAAATGCAGCGGATTGCGGATATTCTTAGGATAAATGTATGCCAAATGGATTGTGCGTACTTTTTTGTATGCAATAAAGAAGAACATAATTATGAGCTTTTAAAAGAAGCGATGGCAACAATAAAGAATTTCCTGACTGCTTATAATAATGTGTTCCTTACAGAGATATTTGATGAAACTATCGTGGTTTTGGCAAATCGCAGCATGGATCTGATAGACAAGGAAATCGATATGCTCCTGGATGAAATAAAGGAACAAGGACTTGATATGCTGGCTGCGGTATATAATTATGTACCGACGACGCTTAAGGTTAAGCAGGCATATTGGCAGATAAATGATATGAAGAAGTATTTGCCTGTTGTTTTTCCGATGCGGCGAATGGTGACATCGGGCGAGATTGATTTTATTGTTAAAACCAAGGAGCGCATGGAATGTCAGGCGTCATCGAAAACAGCCGAGGATCCCATCGGTCAGATGATATACAATGATAATAGAAAAGTGGATCTGATGGAAACACTGGAGGTGTTTTTGCTTGATGCAAACATGAGTATTCAAAAAACTGCCGAGCTGATGTTTACGCATCAGAATACCATTAAGTACAGATTAAAGATCATTGAGAAGATTTTTGGGTACAAGCTGAATAAAATACCGGAATCTTATGACCTTTATGTGCTGGCAGCAACAAACAGGCTTAGCAGAGCGTTTTTTCCGAAATAAAAATAAACAGAATATATGAGATTTCAACGATCGAGGCCGACGATTTGTCTTTTTGGACAAATTACCGGCCTCGATTTTGTCTTGCTGTTTGTTTGAAAGGGTAAAAGTGAATGATAAAATGTGCATAAGCACTATGGATAGGTCTTATAGAAAAGGAGATACCGATGGTTAAAGAATACTCTTTGAACGTGCCCGCACCACGTCATTTCAGTTTTGCGGTGCGCGATCTTCCGTCTGTTACCGTCGAACAGCGTGAACGCGTTCTGCAAGCTACACATTACAACGAATTTGCATTTCCTGCGGGAATGCTTACCGTTGACATGCTTTCAGATTCGGGAACTACAGCAATGACAAATTATCAGTGGGCTGCTCTTTTCCTTGGCGACGAGGCATATGGGCGCAACACGGGTTATTATGTGCTTCTGGATACTTTCCGTGACATTTTTGAACGTGGCGGAGAACGGAACTGGAAGAAGATAATAGATCTGGTACGCACGGATTGTCGTGATGTAGAAAGAATGATGAACGATGTGTATCTGTGTGAATACGAAGGAGGCTTTTTCAATGGAGGGGCGGCTCAGATGGAACGACCAAACACCTTCATTATACAGCAGGGACGTGCTGCGGAATCGGTTCTTATGGAAATTGTTAAAAACATCCTTTCCGCTCGTTGCCCGGGCAAGGCTTTCATAATTCCGTCAAACGGACATTTTGACACAACGGAAGGCAATATAAAGCAGATGGGCTCTGTTCCTCGAAATCTTTACAACAAGGAGCTGCTTTATGAAGTGCCGGAAGGCGGACGCTATGACAGGAATCCTTTTAAGGGAAATATGGATCTTGATAAGCTGAAGGAGCTTATAGAAGCGGTCGGACCGGAGAATGTTCCGCTTATTTTTACTTGCATTACAAATAATCCTGTCTGTGGACAGGCGGTTTCCATGGCTAATCTTAAGGCCGTAAGTGAAATTGCACACAGCTATGATATTCCTTACATCTTTGATGCGGCACGCTGGGCTGAAAATGCATACTTCATCAAGATGAATGAAGAAGGGTATGCCGAAAAATCGATTGCGGAAATCGCTTCGGAAATGTTCTCATACTGTGATGGGTTTACGATGAGCGCAAAGAAGGATGGTCATGCCAATATGGGTGGCATGCTTGCATTCCGTGACAAGGGCCTGTTCTGGAAAAATTTCTCTGATTTTAACGAAGATGGCAGCGTTAAGACTGACGTAGGCGTTCTTTTAAAGGTAAAGCAGATTTCATGCTACGGAAATGATTCATACGGAGGAATGAGCGGACGAGACATAATGGCTCTGGCGGTAGGCTTATATGAAAGCTGCTCGTTCGAATATATGGATGAGCGGGTGAAACAGGTTGAGTATCTTGCGGAAGGCTTTTACAAAGCAGGAATAAAGGGCGTTGTCCTGCCCGGAGGAGGTCACGCAGTGTATATCAACATGGACGAATTCTTTGACGGAAAGAGAGGTCATGATACGTTTGCCGGTGAAGGCTTCTCGCTTGAACTTATCCGCCGCTATGGTATACGTGTTTCCGAACTCGGAGACTATTCGATGGAATATGACCTAAAAACGCCCGAACAGCAGGCAGAGGTTGCAAATGTGGTTCGCTTTGCGGTGGATCGAAGCCGTCTTACGAAGGAACATCTGGATTATGTTATAGCGGCAGTTAAAGCACTGTATGAGGACCGCGACAGCATTCCGAACATGAAGATAACATGGGGGCACAAACTTCCGATGCGCCATTTCCATGCATTCCTTGAGCCTTATGCACCCTCGGAGGGTCAGCTTTGCAGCAAGTGATGATGTTAATTGAGTGTTTTTAGGCTGTTAATTAAACTATATATTTCACAAAAGGAGGAGCGAATATGAGTATAACTTATTCCCGCGATGAAATTACAAACATTATTTATGGCGCAACATTTTTCGGTGCAGGCGGCGGCGGATCGATCGACAATGGTATGGACCTGCTCAATGCACTTGATGAGGATGTAGAGCTTAAAGTGGATACCATCGATGAAATGAAAGACGATGCTTATTCGGTCATGTCGGCAGGTTTAGGCTCTCCCAGTGCTATGAAGGAAAAAGGCTTTGGTGCCGAAGCAATCTATGTCGTAAAAGGAATGATGGATGTCGCAAAAAGCGAAGGAAAACGGGTTGACTACATCTATTCGGGAGAACAGGGCGGATTCAACACTATGGTTCCGATTTATGCGGCAATAAAATTGGGAATGCCGATGCTGGATCTCGACGGAAACGGAAGGGCTGTTCCGGAACTGAACACAGGTCTCCTGCCGATTTATGAGATCCCTATCGATCCTCTTGTTATTTCAAATGCAAACGGGGATATCGTTGTAGGTCATCCGAAGGATCCGTTGGACAGTGTAGCATGCGAAACCATAGCAAGATCCATCTGCATGGCCTACGGTATGAGCGTTGGCTTTTCAACATGGCTGATGAGCAAGGCAGACCATAAAAAAGCTTCTGCAATAGGGCAGCTTTCTCTTGCGGAAAAGGTCGGGGGCATGCTCCGCTCATTTGATAAAGATCCGATGGAGCTCTCATCGGAGCTTGATATGCTTGGTGTGAAGAATAAAGTCTATGCAGTCGGTACTATAAAAAAGATCGATCTTCAGGTTGAAAACGGATTTGACTTTGGCTGCACGGTGATCGAGGGAAGTGACGGAAAAATATTCAAAGTCGATTTCAAAAATGAAAATCTTATTATCCGGGATGAAAACGGTAAGGCGCTTCTTGTCGTTCCGGAGATCATTACATTAGTCGATGCGAAGACTTTTAAGCCTTTGTCAAATGCTGACACAAAGGCAGGACAACAGGTTATCCTGCTGGGTGTGAAGGCGCCTTCCCGCTGGTGGGATATCCCTGCCGGCTATGACTGCTGGGCACATATCCTGAAGCTGATCGGATATTCGAAAGTGGATGAGGCAATCCGTCTGGATGATTAAAAGCGGTTTAAATACAGGCTTATAATACACAATCTGAAATAGAGGAAGGGGAAAATATGGCAAAAAATTCAGGAGTAGAAAAAGCGGGGCTTAGTGCGATCCCTCTTGAGGAACGAAAAAACTGGCCCGGTATTGCATTTATTTGGGCAGGTTCATGTTGCTGTGTTCCCGCACTGATGGTAGGAGCGGGTATCACAATGGGTCTGAGCTTTTTCCAGGCAGCACTTTCTATGATATTAGGTTATGGTGTATGTGTTGTAATGATGATACTGATGAGCATTCTGGCAGCAGACAGGGGAGTGCCGGCCGTTGTGTCAATATCCGGTGCGTTCGGAGAAATCGGCGCAGGTAAGCTTGTATCGTTTATCATAGCATTTTGCTTCACCTGCTGGTTTGGATTTCAGGCTGTTGTATGCGGCGAGGCGTTTGCGGCAATTGTTCAGTCGATGGGATTGCCGCTGCCCGGCGTGGTTTCAACTATAATCTGGGGCTTTATTATGACCATAACAGCCGTTTACGGTTTTAACTGGATCGAAAAGCTGAATATCGTTGCGGTTCCGGCGCTGATCGTCATTCTTGTTTATGCCATGGTTGTTGTATTTAAGGATCCGACATCCGTAACGGCGATCCAAAGCCACAACCCCATGCCGCAGGCATCTATGGTAACTGCGGTAGGTACCGCAATCGGCGGATTTGCTTCGGGAGCCGCACTTTCGGGTGATGTGACCCGTTATTGCAAAAGCCGGAAAGATGTAATCATTTCCAGTATTGTGGGTGTTCTGCCCGTTGGTGTCGGAACTATGCTCGCCGGTGCGATCCTTGCGATCCACTCCGGTGCAATCGGAATGGACACCGGAAGTATCGTAACCATGCTCTCAAGCGTTGGAAGCCCGATACTTGGTCTTCTTGTTTTGGTATTGGCAACATGGACGACTAATGTCAGCAATGCCTATTCATCCGGTTTTGCACTGCTTTCTCTCACAAATGCGAAGGATAATAAGAGACCGGTGTTTGTGTTTGTTGCGGGGATCGCCGGAACACTGTTGGCGGTTCTTGGCATAACGAATTACTTCAATGCATTTCTGAATATCCTGGCAGTATTCATCCCGCCGATCATCGGTGTTGTTGCGATCGACTATTTTATCCTTCGAAAAGGTGATCCGAAAAAGTGGAGGAGCATGCCGGGAATCAACTGGGCCGGAGTCATCTCCTGGGGCATAGGTTCTGTAGTGGCGATCCTGTTGCCGGGCTTCTTTATACCGACATTAAATGCGATCATCATATCATGTGTGCTATATCTGTTGCTTTATCATCTGTTTTATAAAAACAGAAAGGAAGATGCCGTATGAGTACGTTAGAATGTCTTGAGCCAAGAAATGTATTTCGCTATTTTGAGGAGATATGCAATATTCCCCATGGATCGGGCAATGTTTCGGATTTGGTTGATTATTGCGTGGACTTTGCAGAGAAAAGAAAGCTTTCATATTATCGCGATGACGCCGATAATATCGTGATCAGTAAGCCCGGAAGCAAAGACTATGAAAATGCTGATATTATCATCCTCCAGGGACATACGGACATGGTCTGTGAAAAGGAGGAGGGTCTGGAGTTTGATTTCACAAAGGATCCCATAAAGCCATATATTGACGGTGACTTTATCCGCGCAAAGGGAACTACGCTCGGAGGGGATAACGGTATTGCCGTTGCTATGTGCCTTGCCATATTGGATGATGAGAGTCTCTCCCATCCGCCGCTTGAGGTGCTTTTTACCTCGGATGAAGAAACCGGTATGGTCGGTGCGTTCGCATTTGACTGCAGCCATCTCAAAGGGCATAAGCTGATCAATCTGGATTCCGAATACGAAGGAGTGCTGATGTGCAGCTGCGCAGGAGGAGCAAACGCAAATTCGAGTATTCCTGTTGAAAGGGAAACGAAGGAAATGGCTTTGCTTGAAATTAAGATCAGCGGTCTTAAGAGCGGACATTCCGGTGTAGAAATCGATAAGGGAAGAGCTAATGCCAATGTCTTAATGGCCAGGATATTAAAGGGACTTTTTGATGTTTCGAATTTCCGAATAGTGTCTTTGTCCGGCGGATCAAGAGAAACGGCAATTGCAGCTGCCGCGACAGCGGTGGTCGGCATCGATAAGAAAGACATGGAAAATGTGAAAAAAGCGGTGGAGGAATGGAATGTCATACTGAAGAAGGAGTATGCGTCGTCCGAGCCGGGATTGAGCGTTGAAGCTTCTGAAAAGGGAGAAGAAGAGGTTTCTGCCCTTACCGTATGCTGTACTAAAACGGTTATAGATGCGTTGATCTCCCTGCCTGATTCTGTCATAGCCATGAGCATGGATATGCCGGGTCTGGTCCAGACATCGATCAATTTCGGTATTTTGGAACTGCGGGATGATGAACTGTATTTTGCAAACACCGCCAGAAGTTCTATGACGAGCCAGAAAATGTGGGTTCTTGACAAGGTGAAAGCTATTGTTGCCCTTGCCAAAGGAAAGACAGAAATTACCGGAAATTATCCCGGATGGTCTTACAATCCTAATTCGGTACTTAAGGATACTATTTTGAACTCGTACAAGAAGCTTTTTGGCAAGGAAGCAAAGGTTGATGCGGTTCATGCGGGAATCGAGTGCGGATTGTTCGCTGACAGCATCGAAAATCTGGATTGCGTGTCTATCGGACCGGAAATGGCAGAAGTTCATACACCAAATGAGCATTTCAGCATTTCTTCTGTAAAGAGAACCTATGAATTACTTTGCGATGTACTGAAGGAAAGTAAGTAAGAAGCAGCTTTTTTAAAATAACTGATATAAATAAAAAACATACCTTAACCTTTGGGTTTTGAGATGACCCCGAAAGTCGGATTTTTTAAGCGTAGCAGTTTTGCGGCTGCTACGCTATTTTTATGCAGCCAGAACGATGCGCCTATATTGAACCGGGCTCATCCATCCTAATCTTTCTTTAATTCGTTGCTCATTATAATACTTTATGTATCGTTGTATTTCGGGGCTTTGCGGGTTGAACATGTCGAGCTTGTCGAGCTCCTT
>OQVT01001182.1_pt1 | contig 16229 bp, 12 predicted proteins | sample 1691561 | NCBI WGS metagenome assembly OQVT01 (sample SAMN03418260, study PRJEB22391) | human gut metagenome | biome: human-gut; feature: organic feature; material: feces | host: Homo sapiens | place: Tanzania | collected 2013-01 | reverse complement strand
TCGTGGGCGTCATCAACCGTTATGGCAACGACCGGCAGAAGGCCCTGCTCGATGAACTAAAACTGCTCAAAAAGAGCCAATAAAATAACACCAATGCTACGGCTGCTGCGCCACAGGCAATGTAAATGCTTTTTTTTCTTTGATTTGTCATAATGCCAATTTCAATTTTGCGTAACTGCCAACTCGACTTTTCAACCTAAGTAAGACAGAAAACTATTGCAAAAGTACGGATTCCAAAAATTGCGTATTATTATAATACATATTATCTTTGCCGGCGATTTAAGTTTGTATAACATTTAAAAATTTTGAAAACATGAATTTAGAAGCTATTATCGCGCTACTTTCGACCAAGTTCAAAGGCGTGCGAAGTGATGGATTGAAGCAGTTGGCACGCATGATTGCGTTACAATGTGCGACAGAAGATGACGCGAAGGCGATTGTCGATAAACTTGATGAAGCGCAAGTCAAGGGATTCGTGAAGGAGTTTCGCGCCGATGTTGACAAAGAAGTTTCTGATGGAAACAAGACGTTTGAGAACAACTTGAAGAAGAAGTTCGATTTGGTTGCGAAGAAAACCGATCCTAATCCCGGAGGTGATGGTGATGACCCAACCAAAGGAACGACCGAAGCAATGATTGCCGCCGCCGTTGCAAAGGCTTTAGAGCCTATCACAAAGACAATGACGGATTTCAACGCCAAGAATCTGAAAGAAGCAAGGCTTCAGCAGTTGACCGAGAAATTGAAGGATTGCAAGAATGCAGCTTTCAAGGAGCGTGTATTGAAGGATTTTGCCCGGATGTCCTTTGATGACGATGCGGCGTTCGCTGAATACTTGACAGAGACAGAAACGGATGTTGCAAATGCAAATCAGAATGTCGCGAATGATGGTTTGTCAAGTCAAGGCACACCGATGTTCGCACAGAAGGGCGATGACGGAGTTTCTTCCGCCGTTCAGTCCTATGTTAAGAGTATGAACCCGGAAGGCAATCAGTTTGCCGGAAAGGAATTGTAAAACATTTAAATCTTTAAAGTATGCTTCATATCAAAAGAGCAAAGGACAACCGCGTTGTTAAATGCGTTATCCACCGAATTGCAGACATCCCCGGTGGTGTTACGGTGTCGGTTGCGAATTTGGGCGGAAATGATCTGTTTGAAGGAACGCCAATCGGCGTTGGTGCGAACGGATTGTTTGTCGTATGCAAGACCGCACAGATTATCACCAAGGCGGAAGCATCTGCAACCAAATACGAGGTTGCAAAGGGTCATCACTTCAAGGTTGGCGACCGCTTCGCGACTGATGCTTGCAACGGCAAGCAAATCACAAACATCGACAAATCAAATCCTGCAAAGGATGTCATCACTCTTGCCGCAACCCTTGGTGCGGTAGTGAACCCAAACACTTGCGCCTTTGAATCATCCGGAGAGAATAAGACCTTGAAGGTTGTTCCGGGTGCAATCGTAGGTTCTAACATGTCCGTTGAGCCGGGCGAGAACCTTTTCGTTGATGCTTGGGTAATGGGTGTTGTTCGCAAGAACAACGCGCCAATCGTGAACAAAGCTATTGAGGACGCGTTGAAAAACGTTGCCTACATTTAAAACATCATTAAATTATATCGGATATGCAAAAAACATTGATGGTTGGTCTTAATGAGAAAGACATGGGTGCGGTCATCCACAACTATGACTTGAAGGCTTATTATTACCCAACCCTTTTTCCATTGAAGGAAACAAACCGCCTTGACTGGAAGTTGCTTGAAGCGCAGGCAGGATTGAAGATTGCCGCCGACATCGTTTCACGCGGTTCAACCGTTCCACGCAAGACACGTGAAGCCATTTCACGCATCCAAGGTGATATTCCGAAGATTTCAATTTCCCGCGAGAAACTGGAAGACGAGTTGACGGAATATGACATCATGGTTGCGATGGCATCCAACAATCCGGATTTGACCGCGATTGTTGAGTTTTGGGCAGAAGACACCAAGTTCTGTTGGGATGGCGTTGCAGCGCGCGCCGAATGGATTGCGTTGCAGCAGATTTCCCTTGGTCGTGTTAAGTTCACCAACTCAAACAACGCCGCCGTTGTCACCGAATACGATGTTGACTATCAGATTCCGGCAGCACAGAAAATCGGCGTTGCTACATCTTACACATCCGGCACGGATGGCAAGTTCTTCACAAAGGACGTTCCAACCGCGTTGAAACTGGGTAAGAAGTTGTATGGCGCGACTTACAAGTTCGCGTTTATGAACGTTGACACCTTCGCGAAGGTTGCAGAACAGACCGAGGTGTACAAGCGTTGTGCGACCCTCATTCAGAATATCACCGACACCAACGATGCGCCAGATTTGACCGCGGTCAACGCTTACTTGCAGAAGAAGAAGGAGACATACAAGGGTCTCCAAATCATCCTCATCGACCAAGACATCACCCTTGAACTTGCGGATGGTACACAGATAACAAAGAATCCTTTCGAGGATGACGTTATCTTGTTCTCTGAATCAAAGGTTCTTGGCAATACTTTTTGGAAGAAGCCAATTGATGCCACCAAGAAGGCGGGCGATGTAGCCGAAAAGGTAATGCACGGTCACACCCTCATTAAGAAATTTAGCGAGGAAGAGCCGGTGAAGGAAGTTACAATCGGAACTGCAAACTTGTTCCCGGCTTGGAATCTTTCCGGTCGTTCGGTACTGATGCAGATCAATTCAACTTCTTGGTCTAAGAATTAACCGGAAGGGCATCCATTTGTTTGGATGCCCGACCTAAAACGAAAGCACAATGGCAATAAAGACGAACAAAGATTATTTGGTTACGGCAACGCGCGCGTTGAACCTTTCGGAAGATGACATCGACCTTATCATCCTTAAAAGTGGTATTGATGCCGATGCGGATGCAAGCGTTCGGGATTGCGACATGGCAATTTACAAACGTTTCTCTGTTGTTCTTGGTGGTTCGATGCAGAATGTGACAGAAGGCGGATATTCCGTATCATGGAACATGGATGCCGTGAAGATGTTTTATAAATCCCTTTGTGAAGAACTGGGGGTTGAAAACGTTCTTGTTGGTCGTTCTAAGGTGCGCAACCGTTCAAATTACTGGTAACATGGCAAATGTTGAACAATACCCACATTATCTTTTTGTGGTTGAAGGTGCGGCGAATGCCGTGCAGGATGAATCCGGAAACTGGGTTGAAGGTGAAGTCAAAATCAAGTTTCATTCAAGATGTCGTGAAGAAGTGGATGGACGAGGAACGGAAATCGCCGTTGCCGGTGGTACGTTCCACAAGGTCACATCATTGATTCAGATTCCCAAGGGGAAACCGACAATCGCGCTTGGAACGCCGGTCATCGTCTCGAATGATGACGAATGCAATGATGTCCGCATCAAAGGCGTGTGTTTGAGATATGATCCTTCACAATTTCATTCAAGATTATGGGTATAACATCATCGTTCAATCGTGACATTGTTCAACACCGGTTCGATGGGTTTCTTCAAGAAGTTGAGAAACTGCAAATCGAAATGATGCAAGAACTTGGTGAAAAATGCGTCACAGAAATGCGCCTTAACAAGGGTTACACCATGCAGACCGGCGCATTGTTGTCATCAAGCGGTTATTCGGTATTCAAGGATGGTGTTGCGATTCATACGGCGTTTGAAGCAGCTAGCGGCGCGGATAGCACCGCGGCGGCACAAGGCATAAAGAAGGGACAATCACTTGCCGGGAAGGTCGGCAAGGAAACGGAAGGGATTTCCCTTGTTGTCGTTGCCGGCGAGAAATACGCCGTATATGTTGAATCGAAAGGTTACAACGTCATTTCTTCCGCCGAACACTTGGCGCAAAGGGAATTGCCAAGAATGCTTTCGGAACTAGTTTCAGACATTAAAGCGGCAACTGAATGAAGCAAACTTTCGATTTAGACGAAATCATGTTCAAGTTGTTGAACGTCAAAACCATCACCGATGAAATAAGTGGTGGCATCTACCTTGGGGATGGTCGCCCGGAAGATTCCTCAAAGGAAGATGTCGTTGTCAACTCAATCGACTTGACGCAAGACTACCTTCCGCAAGTCGCAACAACGAATGTGAACATCTATGTCCCCGACAAGCCATTTCAAATTGGTGGCAAATGTCAGTTTGTGGCGTGTCGTGACAAGTTGAAGACCATCACCGGAAAGGTGGTGGCAGTATTAAGGAACGCGGTTGTTCCGGGCTTGAAATTCGTCATCGAAGCACAAAACGTCCTTCGGGAAGAATCAATCAAGCAACATTATGTGAACATCCGTATATCGTGGAATATACAAATTGATTAAATTTTAAATTATGGCACAGACATCTGTAATTACAATCGGTTTGGCAAGAATCGCGGTCGGCGTGGCAGCACCCAACGGCACGATGCCATCCGAACTCACAAAGATTGGCAAGGTTTACAAAGATACTTGCAAAATCGCGCAGGATGCCGCCGAAGTGACAGAGCACTTTGAGGAAGGCAAGTCAGCACCGGAAGTCCGCAAGAAGACGAAGAAAGTTCCAAAGGTCACTTTCTCGCTTATGGATTGCGACCCGGATGCACTTGTCAAGTATATTGGCGGCGAGAAGGTCAACACAACCGGATGGGGTTTCAACGGCGATGAGATTACATCAAATATCGCAATCAAGATTGAATCGGAGCAGGGTCTTGACTTCTGCATCCCGAACGCTGATGTTGAAGCAGTCATCAACGCCGACATGTCCGCCAAGGGCATTTTCCTTGTTGACTTCACGGTTACACCTTGTGCGGTTACATCGGGAAAGGCAATTTCGGCAGTTCCTAAGAAATAATCGCGGCGGGGGAAAACCTTTACAAACGAGAACCAAAGCCCCGAATCATATTCTTATGGTTTGGGGCTTTTAATTTATCATCACATGGAAGATTTGGAAAAAAAGAAACTGGAGCAAGAACGCGCCGAACTTGACCGATTAATCGGGAAGGGTGTCACCTTCGAGGTTGATGATGTCCGTTTCAAGGTTGAGAAGCGTTTCTTCGGCTTATGGAAAAAGCGCATCCCGGAGACTTACAAGCGCAAGTTCACCATCAAAGAACCGACCCTTGGAACACTTGACAGAATGTCGCGTGAATGGGTGGAAATGGCAATTGATGAAGAGAAATTGAAGTCAACGGAAGGAATGAGAGCCGCACGCGCATTGGCAACCGCGCATTCATTACGTTGCGCAAGGGTCATTGCATTGGCGGTTCTTGGTTCTGATTACGAAATAGCGATTCCCGGAAGCAACGGATCAATCCGGTATGTCGAAGATACAAAGAGACTGGGGGATTTGACGCGCTTGTTCTCGCGAAGAATCAAGCCTTCAACCCTTCACCACCTTGTTTCTATCATCGACACAATGTGCAATCTTGGGGATTTTTGCAACTCTATTCGATTAATGTCAACCGACCGAACAACAACGCCGATTCGGATAGAGGAAGAAGCCGCGGTTTAAGCAGTCCACATGGTCGCCGTGGCGCGATATGCGCGCACATGGGGTGGACATACAGATACTTGACCGAAGGCATTTCGTGGGCGTTAGTCCAAAAAATGATGATGGATGCGCCATCCTATGATTCTGAATCGAGCGGTGAAACTGAAATCGTCAACTTGGAAAAGGAGAACGCGAATGATATTATGAATTATGTTAATAGTTTAATGTAACATCACATGGCAGAAATAAACGGTGGTGGATTGTCCTTCACTTCAACGTTGGACAATCTCCAACTTAACAAGGCGGTCGAAGAAACACTTCGGAGATTGCAGGGGCTTTCGGATGGAGCGGTCGCGGTTGGTGATTCAATTGATTCGTCAACCGCCGAAGTGATTGAGCAAATCAACATCCAAAAGAAGGTCATTCAAGATTTGGAAACTTCTTATGCCGACCTTAACAACAAAATCAATTCAGTTGAGCCGGGAACGGCGCAAGATGTATTGATACAACAAGCAAACGCCGTCCGAAGCGAACTTGAAGGCGAACGAAAGGGTTTGACGGATTTGACATACCAACTTTCGGAACTTCAAGCAGCGAACGAAGGCGCGGCGAACTCGTTTGCCACAATCCGCGAGACCTTGGGGACAGTAGGCGCGGCATGTGAAGAAAATGAGAATGCCATTGCACGCCTTGCAGAGGAATACGAAAAGTTGAAGAGCGAGTTGAATGACGCGGCGATGTCCGGCAACGATGCCGAATACAAAGCGTTGGTCAAACGCGCGGAAGCGGTGAAGGGTGAAATCCATGTCCGCAAGCAGCTTTTGACAGAGTTGCGCGAGCAATCGAACGTCCTTGAAGAATCGGCGGAAAGAATCGAGCGTGAACGCCAAGCGGTCGAGGAAAACGCCAATGCCCATGTTTCCCTTCGCCAACGCATCAAGGCGTTGAAGGCAGAAATGGCAGATTACAGAATGCAGTTCGGAGACCAAACGGAACAATATAAGAAAATGGCGGCGGAACTCGGAAATCTGCAAGATATTCAAGGCGACATCAACGCGCAAGGAAGCATCTTGTCAAATGATGAGAATCGTTTCGCCGGTGTTCTTTCCGGCTTGAATGGCTTGGTCGGCGGTTTCACGGCGGCGCAAGGTGCAATCGCCTTGTTTGCCGGGGAAAACGAAAACTTGCAGAAGATCATGTTGAAGGTTCAGTCCTTGATGTCAATCACGATGGGATTGCAGCAAGTTTCGGCAACCTTGAACAAAGATTCCGCGTTTACGCTTGTTACCTTGAACTCATTGAAAGAATGGTGGAACAAACTCACCGGTCAATCAGTTGTCGAGGAAACCGCGGAAACAACCGCAACAACCGCCAACACCGCCGCCAACACCGCGAATGCAGCTTCACAGAGCGCAAGGGCAGCAGCGGCAGCCGGTTCAACCGTTGCAACTGGGGCGAACACCGTTGCAACCGGTGCGAACGCCGTTGCAGCCGGAACGGGTACGGTTGCCAACTGGTCTTTGGCAGCATCATTCCGGGCGGTCGCTTCGGCTATCAAGTCAATACCGGTGTTCGGATGGATTGTTGCCGGAATATCGGCATTGGTGGCGGCGGTCACGTTGTTCACCGATTCTGAGGACGAGAACACCGAAGCAATCAAGAAGAATAAGGATGCCCAAAAGGATTTGCAGGAAGAAATGTCCGCAACCGAACGCGTTCATGCTGAAACAATCAAGCAAGTTGCGGAAGAGCGCGGAAAAGTCATTCTACTGAATGACATCCTTCACGACAATTCCGTTGCCATTGGAGACCGCCGCAAGGCATTGAACGAATTGAAGAGAATCATCCCTTCATACAACGCCCTTCTTGATGCAGAAGGAAAGTTGACGCGAGACAATACCGCCGCGATTGACGACTACATCAACGCCCTTGACCGCCAAGCAATGGCAAAGGCGGCGCAAAAGGAACTTGAAGCCCTTTCAACCAAGGAAGTTCAAGCAAAGTTGAAGCAGATGAAGGCGCAACGGACAATGGATGCGAACGAATGGGGAAACACCCATGTCAACGCCAACGATGCCACCAACAAGACCAAGGGAAACGAAAACATTGCGGTTCGTGATGCAACGTCCTTCCGTGGTGAAGCATACCAAGAATCACAAGTTGAAGCATCAAAGGCGCGATTGGCTTATTCGGAAGCCAAGAAGGACATGGAAGCCGCAAAGAAGGATGCCCAAAAGGTTGCGGATGACAAACGCGACATCATGGCATTGATCAAGGATGAGAAACTCACCACCGATGTTGTGGCGGCAGCTTCCGAAGATGTGAAGGGTGGTGGCGGAAAGACAACACCGCTTAAAACCGAAAACGTGGAAACGGATTTGGAGAAACTGGAAAAACTTCTTGCGCAAGCAAAGAAGGGGTATGAAGAATATTATAAGTGGTGCAATTCTGGCGATAAAATCCTTCAAGAAGCCGCGAATAATGAGTTTTCCGGGCTTTTATCGCAAGGTGCGAACTATCTTGAATATTTGCAGAATCAACGTGCTGAAATCGAAAAAATCAGCGTTTCAGACAGAACCAAGGCACAGAATGACAAGTTGCGCAAGCTGAATGACGAAATCGCCGAAGAATCCAAGAACACCGTCCTTCAAGCATTCAACAAGGAACTTTCGTCCCAATTGAGCAACGCGCAATCCATCATCGACATGTTGAACATCATCGAGGAAAAACGCAAGGAACTTGCCAACGATGGAACGCAACTTGACAATGAGAAGAAAAGCGTGTTGGATGATGCAGAAGATGACATCGTTGAGAAGCAGAAGGAAAGAACGTCCGAATTGCTGCAAGAATACGCCTCATACACGGACAAACGTCTTCAAATGGAAAAGCAGTATGTCAACGACATGTTGCTTCTTCAAAAGAAACTTGACAAGGCAACAACGCCGGAAGAGAAGAAAGCCATTTCCGGGGCGATGGAGAACCGCCGCGCCAAGTACAAGCAGGATTCCAAGTCATCCGGCGATGAAGACTATGACAACATGATTGCCGCCTTCAAGTCGTTCGAGCAGAAGCGAATCCAAATCAGCGATGAATATGATGAGAAGCGAAGAATCGCCCGACTTCATAACAACGAGGAACTGGTGAAGCAATTGAACATCGAGGAAGCCAAGGCGCAATTGCAAAATTCCTTCGATGAACTCAAAGCATCCCCGGAATATGTTTCCGCCTTCGAGGATTTGAAGAACGTTTCGACCGAAACCATCCAAAGCCTTCTTAAACGTTTCGATGAAGTGAAGGAATCAGCCGCTGAGAACCTTCAACCGGAAGATTTGAAGACCTTCACCGACACGATGATGAAGATGTCCGATGAATTGAACTCGCGAAATCCTTTTGAAGCCCTAAAAAACGGATATGATGAATTGAAAACCGCATCAAACGAGTTGAAGGCGGCAGAAAAGGAGTTGAAGCAGATTCGGGAAAACGGCGGCGCGGGAACGACCGCGGAAACCGCTGCAATTGCGAAGGTCAACAAGGCAAAGGACAACTATATCAAGAAGAACAACAAGGTTCGTCAGTCGGAAAAGGAAGTCACTTCACAAGTCAACAAGTTGTGCAAGGAACTTTCAAATGTCGGAACAACCATCGGTGGTGAAGCCGGCGAGATCATTTCCTTGATTGGTGACATCGGTTCGTTCGTGATGACAACGATTGATTCCTTCAAGTCGGTGACAACGGCAACCGCAAATGCCATGTCAACAATGGAGAAGGCAAGCGTCATCCTTTCAATCGTTTCGGCAGCCTATCAGCTTGCGACAAAGATTTCAAACTTGTTTGGCGATGGTGGCGAAGCAGATTACAAGCGCGCGGAAGAAGTCTATAAACAATACATTTCGGTTCTTGATGATGTCATCAACAAACAGAAAGAATTGATGGCTTCCATTTCCGGTGAAAACGCAAAGAAGTCGTATAAATACGCATTGAGCCTTATCAAGGAACAATCGGATGCGGCGCGTGAACTGGGAAAGCAGTATTTGAACGCCGGCGCGAAGAAAGGCGTGTTGGGTATCGGTTCAAAGTCTTCACATGGTGCAGACCAAAGAAAGAACATTTCCGGGGAAGGATGGAATCAGTTGCGAAGTCTTTACGAACAAAACATCATTTCCATCAACGAATACACCGCAATCGCCAATGGCAGAATGACCGGATTGTTCGACCTTGCTTCCGACCAACTTGAATATTTGAAGGAACATGCCGCGGTATTTTGGGCGAACCTTTCAGAAGAGACGCAAACGTACCTTCAACAAATCATTGATTGTCAAGAGCAAACGGAAGACATGGCGGACAAACTGAATGAATCGTTGACCGGTGTCAGCTTCACGACATTGAATGATGACTTCATGGACATGTTGTCGGATTGGGACGTATCGACCAAATCGGTTGCGCAAAAGATGTCCGAATACATGCGCAAGGCATTGATTCAAGAAATGTTCAAGGCGCAATACAAGGAACAGTTGCAAAACTGGTATAAGATGTGGGCGAAAGCCCTTGATCCGGAAGGTGAAGGTGGTTCAAAAATCACGAAGACAGAGCAAGACGCGCTTGATACCTTGCGCAATTCCATCGTTGAAGGCGCGGTCAATGCCGCAAACAAGATAAATGAGCAATTCGAGAACCCGAATGCAGAATCAGAGGATGACACGTCATTGACTGGTTCAATCAAGGGCGTATCGGAAGAAACCGCATCGAAGGTCAGCGGACAGATGAACGCGATTCGCATCAATCAGATGGAAGCAACGGAAATCTTGCGTCAACATCTTGTGGTTCTGAATACGATTGCACAGAATACTTCTTTCAATTTCCATCTTGCCAAACTTGACAGAATCGTTTCTTTGCTTGAAAAGAGCCAAGAAAGCGGTTCTTTGAGGTCGCAAGGTCTTGGTTAAACTTTTAAATACACATCAAAATGGACAATAACAACATTAAATTGAACCTTCCTTTCGATGAATCGAATGGTTCAAAGGTCGCTTATGATTATTCAGCAAACCGCGCCGATGGTGTGGTTGATGGCGCGACATTCGTTCCGGGCAAGAATGGAAACGCAATTTCCTTCCATGATTCCGGAACTTGCGAGGTCGCGAAAAACGTTCTTGGTAACATCAATGGAGAATGGACGATTTCAACACTTGCGAAGGGATTGTCTATCGAAACCGGTTCACCTAAACAAATGGTTTGGGTGTTGAACTTCGGCGGCGTTGATGATACCCTTGAAGTTCCAATTGACGTTTCCCCGGATTTATGGATTTCACTTGCGGTCACAAAGAAGGGCAATTCTTACAAGTTCTATGCCAACGGATCACTTGTGAAGAACGTTGTCCGTTCTTCCGGCACATTGCGCGGCATTTCGTTGAATCAAGATGCCTACGGCGGAGAAGATGGTCTCGGTTGTCTTGATGACTTCAAGATTTATGATGTCGAGTTGTCGCAAGATGAGTTGATGACAGAACAGAACGAAGGTTCAACAATCGAATACACCATTGATGGCGTGAACATCAAGAATGCGTTCGGTGTGTGTGTTTCAAACTCGGAAGGCGTGATTTCAAAGCCGAAGTTGAAGACACCGACTTCGATTTCTTGGGACAATTATCACGGCGAGGTGGTTGACTTATATCACAAGTTCTACGAGCCGCGAGAAATCACGTTGTCTTGCTTCTTGAAGGCATCATCAAAGAATGACTTCATCACGCGCCTTGTTGAGTTCGAGCAGCTTTTCGATAAGCCGGGAACGCAACGCCTTATGATTTCAGTTCACCCGATTAAACCGCTTGTTTATGAAATCTACAACAAGAACGAAATCGCGGTCAAGAAGACATGGAATGAACGCTTGATGGTAGGAACGTTCGACTTGAAGTTGACAGAACCCGAACCGGTGAAGAGAGTGTTGAAGCACATTCGCGTTTCGGATGCAACAAAGGATTGCACAATCACCTTGACTACAAACAAGAATGTCAACATCTACTGGGGCGACGGAGAATCAGACCTTGATGTCAGCGGAACAAAGAAATCTGTTTCGCATACATACAAGGATAATGGAGATTATTTCATCATTATCGCCGGTTGTGTCGATGAGATAACAGATTTCGCAACTAATGCAATCATCGTATGGAACAAATTATAATCAAACGCGGCAATACTTTGATTCCTATCGCGTCAAAGAAAACCGCAACATCAATCAAGAGTGCAACGCAAAATGTTGCACTCTTGGGCGATGATACATTGAACATCGTTGTTGTTTCGCCGTTCAAGTTGGATTTCTTGATTGGCGATACAACATTCGTGTATGGCAACATATACAAGTTGAACCGCCTTCCGAAGGTCAAGAAAAACGGAATGTACGAATTTGAGTACGAACTGGAGTTTGAAGGCGCGCAATATGACATGATGCGCGTCACTTACGATTTGACCATCGACACGACATCCAATCAGCTTGCAGATGTTTCCGGGGATTCATTGACCGGAAATCTTCGCCGTTTTGCAACGGTCATGGTCTCGAATCTGAATCGTGTGTTCAAAAACATGTGGGCACTTGGAGAATGCCCGGACACCACCGAAGACAAGACTTTGACGTTCAGCGAATCGGAAAATTGTCTTTCAGTCATTCAGAACCTTTGCAAGGAGTTCGACACGGAATTTGAAGTTTTATATTCCGTATATTCCGGGAAATACACAATAAACTTCAAGAAGATTGGAAAGACGTTCCCTTACAAGTTCGAGTTCGGAAAGAACAATGGCTTGTATCAGTTGACGCGCGAAAACGTTTCAACATCAAACATCGTCACCCGATTGAAGGTCTATGGCAGTACGGAGAATATCACCGCCAAATATCGCGCGCAACGTCTTTGCCTTCCGAATCGTTCAAAGCGTGATTCTTACATCGAGGATGCGGCGGCGGTTCGCAAATATGGAATTTGGGAAGCACGAAAGTACTTCGATGACATCAAGCCAAGCCGAACCGGAAAGGTTGAAAAGATTGTTTCCGATTCAGTCTTGAAGTTTGTTGATTCAACCATGTTTGACTTGAACGAGAAAGATGAATCCGGAAATACGAAATACCTTCTTGCGGAAACTTCCGCAAAGGTTCATTTCAACACCGGAAATCTTGCCGGATATGAATTTGATGTGCATTCGTATGATCATGCGACACATACCTTCACGTTGAAGAAGCAGACAGACGAACGCGGAAACGTTTTCCCCTCAGAAAGTACACCGGCGTTCCGTTTCAGCGCGAAAGACGAATACAAGTTGGTTGACATTGCTTTGCCGCAATCATATATTGATGAAGCGGAAAGCGAACTTGCAAAGCAGGGGCAAACGTATTACAACCAAAATTCGCAACCAAAGGTTCAGTATGGTTTGAGTGTTACGGATTCCTTCTTGGCTTCCATGTTGAGCAACGAAACGAACGGAAACGTGATTTGGGTCGGCGATTACATCCCGGTCAAGGATTCGGATGTCGATGTTGACAAGTCGGTTCGCGTGAAGTCATTCAAGCGTGACTTGATGAAAGATTATTCATACACATTGACCATTTCGGACATGTCTATAACATCTAGCATCACGAACCGCGTGATTTCCGAATTAATTGAGCATGACAAGGCGATTACCATCAATCAGTTGTTAGACCCGGCGCGAGCAAGGGCAAATTGGCGTTCATCACGCGAGGTGTTGAACATGGTGTTCGACCCGGACGGCGATTATTACACGGACAAAATCAAACCGGCATCAATTGACACGATGGCGTTGTCTGTTGGTGCGAAGGCAATGCAATTTGGATTGCAGAACACCGTATTTCAACCGAACTACCTTGGCAACGCAAACCGCATCGTTTACAAGGGTGGTGTTTTGACGCATTACACCATTAAAGAGGAATCCGCCGTTTCATGGATATTGAAAGATGGTGACATTACATTGGCGAACGAGCAACAAGCATATTATATTTATGCAAAATGCAGCAAGAAGGATAATTCCGGAAGCATCCTTTTCAGTCATGTTCAGAAAAAGACAAACGAGGATGTGAATTATTATCACTTCTTCATTGGTGTTCTCAATTCTGTTGATTCTGAATTGAAGGCGCGTTCACTCGCGTTGACCTATGGTTTCACAATGATCAATGGTCGTTTCATTAAGACCGGACGCATCGAATCGGCGGATGGCACAACATATTTCGACCTTGACAATTCGGAGATTGGCGGAAATATTTGCTTCACCAAGAATGGAGAGAAAAAGACCCTTGAAGAGATTGCAGCCGAAACGCTTGAAAACAAGAATTACATCAACAACACCTTGCCGGGCATCCTTGATGGATTCACATCACAGATTGACGGAAAGATTGAAACATGGTATCAAGAGAATGACCCTTCAAAAGATTGGTCAGATGGCAGCAAGCATGCCCATGTCGGTGATTTATGGTACAATACCAAAACGAATGAAGCGAAGCGATATTCCAACAAACTTGCGTGGGAGACCATAAAGGATGCGGATGCAATAAAGGCATTGCAGGATGCAAGCAAGGCGCAAGATACGGCAGACGGCAAACGCCGCGTGTTCGTGGCGACACCAACAACACCTTATGACGTGGGCGATTTGTGGACGGATGGCAAGGATTTGAAACGTTGCATCAAGGCAAGAACTTCCGGAAATTTCGTTGATTCTGATTGGGGATTGGCAACCAATTACACCGGCGATGAAAGTTTGAATGACTTTATCGAAAACACGTACAATTCAACCATTTCTAACATCATGTCACAATTGGATGGTGTGATTGAAACGTATTTCGGAAACGGAATCCCTACATTGAGCAATGAGCCGGCGAAGAACTGGAACACCAACGCATTGAAAGAAAATCATCTTGGCGACATGTATTATGATAACGATTCGGGCATTGGTTATCGTTTTAGCAAAGAAGGCAGCACCTATAAATGGAGCGAAGTTCGTGACACCGGTGTTGCTTCGGCATTGGAAGCGGCAAGCAGGGCACAAGACACGGCAGACGGCAAACGCCGCGTGTTCGTGGCGACACCAACACCGCCTTATGATGAAGGCGACCTTTGGGCAAGCGGAACTTTCTTGAAACGTTGCATTAATTCGAGAACATCCGGAAGGTTTCTCGAAGGTGACTGGGATTTGGCAACCAATTACACCGGCGATGAAAGTTTGAATGCCTTTGTCGATGGTTTGTTTGATTCAACCGTCTCGGACATTTACAATCAGTTGGACGGAAAGATGGAATCTTGGTACACAAGCAGCGACCCATCATCACAATGGAGCAATGACGATAAACCGAAACATGTTGGCGACCAATGGTTCAATACTAGTTCCAATCGTTTGTATCATTACACGAAGAATGGCACGAAATACGAATGGAACGAAATCAAGAACCAAGATGCCATCAATGCAGCTTCGGCGGCAAGCAAGGCGCAAGATACGGCGGACGGAAAGAGAACTGTTTTCGTTGCAGAACCAAAGCCACCTTATCAAGTCGGCGACTTGTGGGTTGACGGAAAGGAATTGCGCCGTTGTGTTACTGCAAGGTCTTCCGGAACTTATATCGCGACAGATTGGGCAATTGCCGTATATTACGACAATACAAAGACAACCATTGATGGCGGAATCGTCACGTCCGGAACAATACAAGTCGCGGGCGATGAGAAATACATCCTTGCGGGTATTACCGGAAAAGGATCAAGTGGTGATTCAATCCGTTTTTGGGCGGGAACAACCTTCGAGAATCGTTCAATTGCGCCTTTCAGAGTGCTGCAGAACGGCAAGGTTTACATGAATGATGCAGTTGTTGAAGGCGAAATCAATTCTATCATCGGAAACATCGGTAAATGGATTCTTTCGGATGGAATCATCAAGTCGAAGGCAAACATTGACGAAAAGGCGAAGGTCAAGATTCCGGCGATTCAGCTTGATTCAATCAACGGAAAAATCCTCATTGGTGAAAACATCGTCCTTGACAAACTGGGATTGTCACTATTATCGAACGATTATGAGAAGTTGCGTGTGTCGAATTGTCAGATTGGCGAATATAGCAAATATCTTGTTGCTCAGAAGCACACGGGAAAGGAATATTTATATTGCGATTTTCCCGGCGGTTACATTTTTGCATCAAGGACGTGGATTCCTAAGTTCGTAAAACCGGAAGTGGCGAAAGTATATTTCGGATTTTTTGGAGCGGGTACGGTGTTGACAATTAATCAAATAGACGTATTGAAGACAGTTCCAAACCCGAATGTTCAAGGAATATCGGTCGGAATGCGCTTTAATGGCGCGCCTTCTGTGATTTGCACATTACGTTGCAATGGTGTTTCGGTTGCGCAAACAAGCACATATTACGGCGGTGCGAAGATGAGTGGAGAATCGTTCAATATGCAGATGAAATGGGCTAAGACATTCATCATCGACAAGTCGAATGAAGGTGATTATGAACTCGAAATTGCAGTTCAACCGCTTGACATCTATGCTTCTTCGGGAACTTGTTCAATTGGCAAAACGCAAGGTACAATTACAGTTGACTTCGATTTCACGCGCGGTTCTTACGAAAGAACGGTCATTGCAAATGATGGATTGATGTCATGTTGGAAGGATGGTGTGATGATGATGACGAATGCAGGATTCATCGTCAACTTTGGAAGTTATCATCTTAAAGTTACGAAAGAAGGAATCAAAAAATCGACTGATTCCGGCGTAAATTGGAAGGATGTGTAATATATATA
>OQVT01001180.1_pt1 | contig 16239 bp, 14 predicted proteins | sample 1691561 | NCBI WGS metagenome assembly OQVT01 (sample SAMN03418260, study PRJEB22391) | human gut metagenome | biome: human-gut; feature: organic feature; material: feces | host: Homo sapiens | place: Tanzania | collected 2013-01 | reverse complement strand
ATACGACGTACTTTTCGCCTTCGGGCTGCGCGTACGCGAACTGCCATTTTCTGCCGGTCGGGAATCCGCCGCCGCCCCTGCCGCGAAGACCGCTGTCGAGAATTTCTTTGATGACGTCGGCTCTATCCATCTTCAACGCGCGCGCCAAGCCTTTGAACGCGCCTGCGCCGAGATTTTCGTTTATATCTTCGGGGTTAAGACTTCCGCAGCCGTGCAACGCGATACGAACCTGCTTTTTATAGAAGTTGATATCGTCCTGCTTTTTGACCTTTTCCTGCGTGACGGGATCGACGTATAAAAGTCTGTCGACAACTTCGCCGCCGATAAGGTCTTTTTCTACGATTTCGGCAACGTCTTCCATATGCACCATACGGTAAAGAGTATCTTCGGGATAGATCTTTACGAACGGACCTTGCGAGCAGAAACCGAAACAACCTACCTGATTGACGGTTACTTTATCGCCCAAGCCCGTTTCGGCAACGAGCCGTTCGAATTCGTGTCTTATTTCGTCCGAATGCGACGAAAGACAGCCCGTACCGCCGCAAAGAACGACGTGGCGTTTACCGTCCGCGCCCGTGAATTTGGCGTCGAGACACTTACTGCAATTCGCGCTTATTTTTTCAAGTTCTGCAAAATTCTTTATCATAGGTGTCAGTTCTCCTTCGCCCTGTACTGCTCTATAATCTGGGGAACGGAATCCACGGTCATTTTAGGATAAACCGCGCCGTTAATCGATACCGCAGGCGCAATTCCGCACGCGCCTATGCAACGAAGCGCGTCAAGCGTGAACAAACCGTCTTCGGAAGTTTCGCCCGGCGCGATTTTAAGAATTTCGGAAAATTTGTCGATGATCTGCTGCGCGCCCTTGACGTAACAAGCCGTGCCGAGACAGCAACCGATAACGTATTTCCCCTTGGGTTTAAGGGAGAAAAACGAATAGAACGTTACGACGCCGTAAATTTCCGCAACGGATATGCCCGTACGCGCGGAAACGATTTCCTGAACTTCGAGCGGAATATATCCGTATTCCTTCTGAACGTCGCTCAGAATCATCATAAGCGGGGTTTTTTCGTCGGCGTATCTGTCGCAGATTTCGTTTATCTTCGCGATAGCCGCTTCTTGTAAATGAGCCATTTTGCCCTCCTAAAAGATTACGTAAAATATGTAAAGCGTCGCCGCTTTTTTTCAAAATAAAATACCGATGTATTTCAATCGATACGCATTGATTAGCCACAGGTAATTGCCCGCGCGGGGAACGTATTCGTCTCAATCGTAAACGCCCGACCAAACGTCGCGCGTTTATGTATAAGATTATATACCGTTTATGCTTAAATGTCAACGCCTTACGGCAACTTTCGACGATTTTCGACGATTTACGCCGCCGGCAAAATTTTCCTGACGCGCTGCGCGACGAAAAACGCCGCGAACAACTTGGCAAGGTCGGGCAACACGAACGGAATTACGCATTTGCCGAGTATGACGAACACGCCGAGCGGCGCGCCTTTAGAATAGACGAGCGCGAACCAGACCGTACCGAACGCGTACAACACGATAAGCCCCGTTATCATCGCCACGATTTTTACGACCGCCTTTTCGCCGTTTTTACCAAACAGAACCGTGATTAACCCGTAAACGAGCACCGCCGCGAGAAATCCGACTATGTATCCGCCCGTAGGGCCCGCTATCACGCCTATACCGCCCTTGAAACCCGCAAATACCGGCGCGCCGGCTATTCCGAGCAGGACGTACGCGCCTACCGCGACGCACGCGCTTTTCCAACCGAGCGCGAAACACGCGAAAAACACCGCGAACATCTGCATCGTAAACGGCACGTCGAAAAACGGTATGGTTATAAACGAGCATACGGCTATCAACGCCGTAAAAAGCCCTATTTTAGTTATCTCTTTGATTTCGTTCATTCCGTCACCTTAAATCAATCCGCCGAAAGCCGCGTGAAAATATTCGCGCGTTCGCCCGCGGATAAAAATCAGTCGAGTCTCGCTCCGCAATCGGGGCATTTGGTAGCGTCCGCGTCGGCGGTCGCGCCGCAGTACGGGCAACGCTTCGCGGGCTTTTTCACGTCGGCGTTCCCCGCGCCGTCTATCGCCGTTCTCGCGGACGCGACGCCTATAAGCATTCCGCCCGAACCGAGCATCAACACGCCTATAAACGACAGGAAGAAAAGCGTGGGCGCGCCTCCGTTTGCCATACAGACGAAGAAGTTTATCACGCCCGCGATAAAACAGCCGAAGCCCGCCGCAACGACGGCAAGCCCGACTATTTTCAGGATTTTTTTGGTTTTTTCGCGATTAAAGTTTTTCATAGAACAATAATAACATAATCGCCGTTTATTTACAAGGATTTTGAAAAACTATTTTTATCGGAAGGCAAAAAAATCCGCGTTCGGGTTTTTTCGATATATCCGTACACGTCGGATTTTTTAAGACCGCGTTCTTTGGCGACTTTTTTAATCGCGTCCATTTTGCTAAGTCCGTCGGCGATATACGCTTCGACCTGACTTTCTATCGGCAACGCGTTCAAAGGGTTTTCGCGCGGCTTACCGCCTTCCACCACCACGACGTACTCGCCGCGCGGCTCTTCTTCGGTCGTGCCTTGCGACAACTTTATCCTTTCTGCCCGCTCGTGAATTTTGGTTATCTCTTTCACTACCGCCGCTTCGCGTTCGCCGAGAATTTCGTAAAGGCGGGCTATCGTCTTTTTCAGATCGTGCGGCGCGCTGTAAAAAATAAGCGTGGACGGCAGATTTTTATACGGTTCGAGCAGTTTTTCGGCTTCGGACTTCTTTTCGGGCAGAAAACCTATAAAGGAAAATCTGTCCGCGTCAAGCCCCGACAGAACGAGCGCGGACGTAAAAGCCGTCGCGCCCGGCACGACGGTATATTTTATTCCGCGACGGGTAAGTTCCCTGCTCAGTTCGTTGCCCGGATCGGAAACGAGCGGCGTACCCGCGTCGGACACGACCGCCACGTTCAACCCTTCTTCCGCCATCACGATAATCTTCTCGCATTCGGATTTTTCGTTGAATTTATGATACGCGATCAGCCGCTTTTTTATATCGTAGCGATTGAGCAGTTTTAAGGTCGTGCGCGTGTCTTCGCACGCAATCACGTCCGCCGCGTTAAGCGTTTCTATCGCCCTGTACGATATATCTTTAAGGTTGCCTATGGGCGTTGATACGAAATACAACATCGCAATATTACTCCGTTTTTATTCTCGCTGCTTTATCTGACGACGGTTTTAAGCACGGAAAACCGCAACTTCTTACCCTTTACGCCTTCTACTAAAAACAAATACGGCTCTTCGCCGTCGCGCGCCCTGACGAATTGCAGTCTGCGCGGCTCTATGCCCACCCTGCGCATTTCGGTAAACACGTCGGTAAACCGCTCTATACGCTGACATACGCAAAATCTTCCGCCGTAGGCGAGCAGGCGTTTGGCGGCGTCGGCTATTTCGGGAAACGTGACGGATATTTCGTGTCTGGCGACCGCCGCGCTGTCGTTCGGGTTCACTTCGCCCGAGCCGAGTTTTTTATACGGCGGATTGCACAAAACGAGCGTGTATCTGCCGTTTTCGTCCTTGTCGAGCAATTGCAAAGGAAGGTTTTTAACGATAAAAATATCCTGCAACCCGTTATACTCCGCGCTGCGGCGGCAAATATCGGCAAGCCCCGACTGAATTTCGACTTCGGTTACGCTTTTTACGTCGCGATGAAGCGCGTAATAATGCAGACCGACTATGCCCGAACCCGCGCATAAATCGATAACCGCGTCGCCCTTTTTATGCGACGCGAACTCGGAAAGAAGGACGGCGTCGCTCGAAAAGCGGTACAAATCCTTTCTCTGTATTATTTTAAGCCCGTCGATCAAAAGGTCTTCGAGCGTTTCGTTTTCTCTGAGTTCCATATTCGTGTTTTACGCCGCCTGCCGTTTACGACGTTCGCGCCGACGTTGCGACGCGCAGAAAAAAGGTTGCCGCACGCGTACCGTACCGCAACCTTCTTCGCCGTTCCTGATTAGTCTGCCTCAACGGGCGCGCCTACGGGGCAGGTTTCAGCGCACGCGCCGCAACCGATGCAGGTGTCTGCGTCGATAACGTACTGCGTGTCGCCCTGCGATATCGCGGCGACGGGGCAGTTTTCGGCGCAAGCTCCGCAAGAGATGCAAGCGTCGGTAATTTTATATGCCATTGTCGTTTACCTCCGTTTATTTATCTCCGACGGTCGTAGCGTGTTTCACGACGCTGCGTCGTCGGGTTTATTATAGCACAGTAAATTGATTTTGTACAGGCTTTTTCGGAATTTAATCGAGAATTTCTTTCAACGCCTTTTCTTCGGCGGAATTTTCTTTTACTTCTTCGATTTTATTCGGGCGTTTTACCTTTATTTCGGAAAGTTTGTAGTCCTTATACGCGAAACCGCCGTCCTGCGTCTGACGTTTGGTCGTTACCACGAGCGTAAGCATATTGTTCGTGACGACCGTCGCCTTTCCGTCGGGAGTATCGACTTCGCTGCCGATTTTGGGCATTTTTTTATACGTTTCGCTATAATGCTCGTTCTCGTATTCGAGACAGCACATAAGCCTGCCGCAAAGCCCGCTTATCTTTGCGGGGTTGAGCGATAAGCCCTGCGTTTTAGCCATTTTTATGGTAACTTTTCTGAAATCGGGCAGACAGGACGCGCAACATACCACTCTGCCGCACGGCGCGATGCCGCCGAGCAGACGCGTCTCGTCGCGGATACCCACCTGACGAAGTTCTATACGGTTACGGAACGTCGACGCAAGGTCTTTTACGAGTTCGCGGAAATCGACTCTGTTAGCCGCGGTAAAATAGAATACGATTTTGGAGTTGTCGAAAGCGTACTCCGCGTCGATTATCTTCATTTTAAGCCCGCGCGCTTTCGCCTTTTCGTCGGCGGTTTTTATCGAGTCTCTCGCCCGCTCTTCGTCGCGTTCGATTTTGCTTAAATCCGCTTTCGTCGCCAGCCTTAAAAGCGGTTTGAGCGGCTGCACGACTTCGGAGTCCGGCACGTCTTTGACTTCGAGTACGACTTCGCCGTATTCCGAGCCGCGCGTGGTCTCCACTATCGCGATCGAACCCTTTTTCGGGTTAAGCCCGACCGGGTCGAAATAATATACCTTTGCGGTACGCTTGAATTTTATGCCTACGATTTTTGCCATCTGTGTTTCTCCCTGACGACGCCGAGCAGTACGCCGTCTACGATCATCGTCGCGTTCGCGCTGAAATTTACCGCTTTTTCTTTGTCGACGAGCATATCGGAAATCGCCGCAAGCGCGCCGACCGTAAACCCGTCGGGATCGCTCGCTCCGTTCGCCGCCGCTTTAAGTCTCGATTCGGTTTCGGTTATCATAGCCGAAAGAAATTCTTTTACGTCGGTTTTGTTCGCTCTCTTGACGAATTTTATAACGTCCTTCGACGAACGCATACCCGAAAATATCTCTTTGACGAACCCCGAAAGTTCGTCGCCGTTTTTCGATTCGTAAAGTTTCAGCGCAAGCCCCGCGCTGCCGTTGGACGAGCGTATAGCCTTTTCGAGCCTGTCTGCGTCCGGACACGACGGGGATAATACTTCGCGCTGCGCCGCCGCCGAAAGGGGCGGAATATCTATGGTTTTTACCCTTGACAACACCGTCGGCAAAAGTCCGCTGCGGTTGGTCGCGGATAAAAGTATGCAGACGTTAGACGGCGGCTCTTCGAGCGTTTTCAGAAGTTTGTTCTGCGCCGCCGCGGTCATATTCTCCGCGCCGCGTATAACGAACAGCCGCGTCTTGTTTTCAAGGGGCTTTATATACGTTTTGGATACGAGATCGTCTACGTCCGCCGTTAAAACCCTTTCGCCGTTAAGCGGATAAAAAGTACAGTCCGCATAAGCGTTCTTATCGATTAACCGCTCTATGCGCGCGTCTCCGTCGTCGCCCTGACGCTCGATCGTCTTCGCGAGTTCGTTAAGATACGGCTTTATCGCGTATTTATCGGCGCACAACACGAGATAGGCGTGAGAAAGCGTTCCGCGCTTCTTCTCGCCCGAAATTATCTTATACGCGTTGGTGGTTTTAACGAGACTTTCGTACATAGTTTACGGTTTGATTACTCCCTTTTCGCCGAGTACCTTAATCACTTCCGCGAAGACGTTTTCGACCGTGTCGTCGGCGTTTATCCTGACGAACGAGTCGGGATATTTTTCGGCTAAACGCAAATACCCTTCGTATACGCGTTTATGAAATTCCGCCCCGCTCTGTTCGAGTCTGTCGTCCGCGTCCGCGCCGCCCTTTCTCGCAAAAGCCCGTTCGGGCGGCAGGTCGAGAAACAGCGTAACGTCGGGCATACAGTTTTTAAGGGCGTACGAGTTGACTTCTTCTACGAAGTCTTTAAGCCCGCGCGCGTAGCCCTGATACGCGAGCGACGAATGAACGTAACGGTCGCATACCACGATTTTTCCGTTCGCGACGGCGGGTAAAATCTTTTCTTTGATATGTTGCACTCTCGACGCGGCGAACAATAACGCTTCGGTCTCGTCGAACATCTCGACGTTCTTTCCGCCGAGCAGTATTTTACGAATCTGCTCCGAAATAGGCGTTCCGCCGGGTTCGCGCGTCATAACGAAATCGTAACCGCGCTCGGTTAAATATTTTTCAAGCAGTTTCAACTGCGTCGATTTGCCCGATCCTTCGCCGCCTTCGAGCGTGACGAAATATCCTTTCTTCTTTTCCATCGCTTAGATTACCGTGTGTTTAATAGTTGCTGAAATTCCTTACGATATAATCGAGAAAAGTCAACGCTTCGTATTGCAGATCCCTTTGCACCGACACGTAGTCGGAAACGCATAGCGTAAACCCTTCCGTCTGCGGATTGCCTTTTTCGTCGGGATAAGACCATCGGTCGTTTACCTTTTGCTTCGTGGCGTCGTCTTCGGCGACGTTCTTATTCAAAGCCGTAAGGTCCACGCCGTAAGCGCGCTTTTCTTTGCGAACTTCTTTACCGTTCTCGTAAACGGGTTTCATATAGTACCGCAAAAAGTCGTTGCCGCCGTCTTTCGCCGCAGCCACGGCGGCGTTGAAATGCAGATAGGCTTCGAGCAGTTTCTTTATCCGCGCCTGCTCGTTTTTAACGCCCTGCTTTATATCGTTTTCCGTCCTATACGTCTTTTTATAGTTACGGGATTCCTTTGCCCTGACCGCTCTGAAATACCTTTCGATTTTCGCGTCGTCCACCGTCGGTTCGGCTAATGTAAAGTCCGCCCCGAATTTTTCGAGATAGGCTTTCGCGCCCGCCGTAAGGTCTTCTATCGTCTGCAAATACCGCCCCGATAAAATCCCTTCTATGTCCGACTTCTTCTCGGTATTCTCCGTGGTCTCGTCTTTCCCGTCGGTCTTCTCGCCGCCTTCGGCAGTTCCGCTCCCGGTATCTTCGCCCACGACTTTATTCGTCTTGCCCGCGTAAAGCAATATCACGTCGGCTTCGTGGGTGGTAGAACGAAGGTTTAACATATACTGCGCGCTGTAATTACCCGCCGCCGTTATCGAACTGACGGACGCGGTAAGCACGTCGTACGAAAGGTCGCCCTTTTTCTTCATATCGCCGAGCATGGCGTAATCGTCGCCGACGGAGTTTACGTCTCCGTACAGGGCGAAATAGAATTGCTGACCGTCGGTCGCGCGCGTGGCGCAGGTGGTAAACAACAACACCCACGCGAACACCAACGCCAGAGAAAACGCCACGGCTTTTATCCAGTCGTATGCGATAAGGTTAAACAGTCTTTTTTTGGTTATTTTTAAGTCCATACGCCTATATACGCGAAAAGAGGCTTAAAGCCCCTTTTCAGATCACGCTCTTTTAATAGCGAGTATTTTTACGGGGTACGCGCAACCGGGCGCGTTTACGGTAACGACGTCGCCGACCTTTCCGCCGATAAGGGCTTGTCCGAGCGGGGATTCGTTGGATATTTTATTTTTATATACGTCCGCTTCGGTAGTGCCTACGAGTTCGTATTCGACTTCCTGCGGATCGCCGTCTTCGTCGAATATAACGACTTTCATTCCGACGGATACCACGTCTTTTTTGCCCGCCTTGATAATCTCGGCGACTTTGAGTTTCGCTTCGATTTCGACTATCTCGCCTTCGATACGCGCCTGTTCGTTCTTAGCCGCGTCGTATTCGGCGTTCTCGGATAAGTCGCCGAAATCTCTCGCGATCTTGATACGCTCGGTTATTTCGGGGCGTTTTACGAATTTAAGTTCTTCGAGTCTTTTTTCAAGTTGCAGTTTGCCTTCTTCTGTAAGAATTACTTTTTCGCTCATAATTTATGCTTCCCTTTTCATTCAAACGCAGAAAAGACGAGTACGCGCCTTTTCTGCGTCGAATAATTATTATTTCGTTTAATTACGCCTTTAATACGTACGCGTAACCGTCGTCGTCTCCGCCTTCGACGAAGCCCGTCATTGCCGGATAACGGATAAGCCCGTTCTCTCTCATCATCGCTTCGATATAACTCATAGCGCGTTTGCAATCGCTGAGCGTGGATACGACCACGAGCGACGTATAACCCTGTTCTTCCATAAACGGTTCGGCTTTTTTGAGACCGGGAAGACTAAGGTTAAGATATACGAGAACGTTCTTGCCGTCTTTGAACATCTTGACCAGCGGTTTGTCTTCGCCTTCGTAACCTTCTACGTCGGCGAACGAGCCGGAGTAGGCGCGGAGCATCGAATAATACTCGTCTACGGTGTTGGCGACTTTTTCGTACTCGACGGCGTATTCGTAACCTTCCGCTCTTTCCTTCGCGGTAGACGCGTAGATTACCTGCGGCACGGATTTCATAAGCCCGTTCGCGCTCATCGCTTCTTCGATGAGTTCTACCGCTTCGTCCACGTCGGTTTCGGACGCCGCTTCGTAAAGCGACGGTAAGTCTTTGCCGCGTAATATGTTATAGCCCTTTTCTTCAAGGTCTTCGAACGGAACGTTGAGTTCGAGATCGATCTTTCCGTCTCTTTCGGTAAGTTTGAGAACGGTTACCGACTTGGATACGCCGAAAGTCAGATCGTCGCATCTCGTGTAAGACGCCGTTTCGGCTTTGAGCCTGTCGAATATCTTTGCGGCGGTCTCGTCTTCGACGGGAGTTTCCGCGACTTCTTCGGCTATCGGCTCTTCGGGAAGGGGCGCGAGTTCGGTCTTGGCGGCTAAGTCCGCTTCGAATCTCGCGACCTTTTCTTCCGCGGCGGCAAGCCTTTCGAGCAACGACGCGTCTGCGAACGCGTTTCTCGTACCGGCGTTGGCGATTTCGGATTCCTTGTTCTTCTTGTCGATAATCTCTTTGACGCGAGTTTCGACGAGCGCGTTTATTCTCGCTTCTTCTTCGGCTTTACGCTTCATCTCTTCTTCGATCTCGCGTTTGGCTTCGGCTTTGGCTTCTTCCCTTATCTTACGGAGTTCTTCTTCGTAGTTGATTGCTGGTTGAGCAACCGCCGCGCCGCTTGCAAGCGCGTAAGAAAGGTTGGCGTTATCGGATTTGAGCGAGTCTGCCACTTCGCCGTAGCATTTGCTTCTCTCGTCCGCTCTCGCTTTCGCGATTATCTCGTCGCGTTCGCGGAGCGCGGAGTCGAGCGCGGCTCTCGCTTCGTCCGCTTCTTTCTCGGCTTTAAGTCTCGCTTCGTCGCTGTTCTTGGACGCGCCTATTTCTTTTATAGACTGCAATTTGACTTCTTCGGTCTTTCTCTCTTCTTCGGCTTTCTTAGCCATATACGAGAGTTTTTCCGCTTCTATCTTCTCTATCTGCGGATCTTTCTGCAAAGACTGGAAGTATTGCGCGTCTGCGGAAGACACCGCGGGATCGATCGCCGCTTTGGCTTTCGCGTATTGTTCGTTGAGTTTTTCGTATTCCGCAACCTTCATCCACTTCGCGTAAACGTTGGTGGTACGCTTTTTGGTAATTTCGGTAGACGCGAAACGAGTCTTGCCCTTCTTATCGGCGAACCAGCCCATAAAAACGTAACCCTTACGCGTAGGATCTTTGGGATAATTGAATTTCGCACCGTATTTGGCTTTTACGGTAGAATTATACTTACCGCCGCGCGCGTAAAACACCACTTTGTATTTCTTGTTCTTTACGCATTTTACGACTATAAGAATTATAAGCGTAAGCAGAAGCAAGCCGATTACGCCTATGGCTGCCCATACCGCCCAATCCCATTTCTTGTCTTTGGTCAACCACTCGAAGACGAGTAATTTACTTACGTCGTTCACCTTGAATTGCATAGTTTTGCCTTCCCGTTCAATATTTGACATTACGTGAGTTATCGTCGTATGCTCGTACCCTATAACCGAGAAATCCGCCGCTTGCTTGTCGGTAATTCCGTCGTCGTCGAACACGATTTTAACGAGATAATAACTCTGCGTTCCATCCACGTTTCTTAAATCGGTTTTTACCAGCCCGCGCCCGTTTGCGTCGGGTTCGTAAATAGTCAGCGTGATATGCTTCCAGAGCGACATACCTTTGACGGCTTCGACTTCGTCGTCCGAAATCAATCTCGCGTTGTTCTTGTTTTTATCGACTCTTGCGTATAAGTCGGGGTTTTTAAGGGCTTTTTGGATATTACGCTCGACCGACGGGTTCGCGCCTTCCCTTACCTTTATTTTCGCGTCCGCGTCGAACAGCGGCGTCTCCACGAACTTCCCGCCCGATTTTTCGTAATACGTTATCGTTACGACGTATTTCTGTTTATCGCTCTTTACCGACGACACCGACGGAACGAGATACTTTTCTTTCGCCGCGACGGAACTCTCTCCGCCGTAAACGAGCGCGCCCGCAATTTCGTACGAATCGTCGAAAGCGTCGATTATGCCCGCGCCGTCGCTTACGGTCTTGCCCGCGTACGAGTACGGCGCGGCAAGCGTCGCTTTTTCGCTAAGCGAATCGATAAGCCCGTAGGCAAGCGATTTGTTTTTGGCGACCACGCTTTCGCCGCTCTGCCCGTATAACGCCGTTCTCGACAGATATACGTCTTTCACGCCTTCGCGCGTTATCGCCTTGTAGATTCTTATAAGCGAGCCGACTATACGGTAATCGTCCGTCTGATAATCGGTTTTGCCCGACGGCGACCAGCCGCGTTTAAGGTCGACCGTTATCGTCTTCGTCACGTTGTTTTTCGTATTCTCGTCGTAAGTAACGGATTCGAGCGTTACCGACGGAAGCGCGAAAAACTCGTCGAGCGAAGCCTTTATCGCGGAAAGTTCGTCTTTAAGATATTCGATTTTGGTTTTTCCGCTCGGCGGAGCGGCGGTCTCGTCAAACGTGGCGGCGGTTTCGTACGCCCGCGTAACGACCGTTTTAAGCGACGTGAATTTCGCGTCGTAGGCTTTTTTGACGGCGGTCATTATCTCTTCGGCTTTCGCCTTGGATTCCGCGCGTCTGCCCTGCGCTTTCATATCGGCGACCGTCTCGGCTATTTTCGCGCGCCAGTCCGTGCCGACGTCGCCGTAAACTTCTTTAAGCGAGTATTCTTCGTCGTACTTCTCGCCGAAATAGATTTCGCCGTCGAATTTCATCGCACTCTCGTAAACGTTAAGGAATTTACGGTCGAGATAGTCGCGATCGGCTATCGCGCGGCCGAGCGAATCGGAAGCGAATTCGTCGCTCAACTTACGCGCGTTGTCCACGCCCGAAGAGACTTTGTAACCGTCCCCTTCGCGGAATCGCGAAAGCCTGAACAAGCCCGTCACGTTCGCCTGAGTACGGAGTTTTTCGATACTGAAATCGTAAAGGTCGTAGGCGTCGGATTTTATCGCGGCGTCTTCGGCAAGATAATCGGAATAAAACTCGTCGGCGACGGCGTACACGCCGTACGCGCCCGCCAGGCCGTTATCGCCCGAAAAATAGAGTTTCGCGACTCCGCTCGGCGTAAGTTCCGTACCCGCAAGATAGGCGTCTATCTCGGCGGAAAACTTATCCGTTTCAGGCTCGTCGGGATTTTCGATTCCCTTTATATCGGAATAATGCGCCAAAGCGCGGATTTTATTTAAGTACGAGTTTTTAAGCGCGGTAACTTCCGCGGCGGTATAATCGTGACCTTCGACGTAAGCGGTAACGGGCGACGGGCCGTCTGCCTTCGGCAAGTCGGCGTTAAAGAAAACCGCCGAGCAAGCGACGCACGCGACCGCCAAAATCAAAAGCGCGAATCTATAAAGTTTTGCTTTCAGAAATTTCGACATTTCCCGCTCCGAAAAGGTAAATTTTTCGTCTTTTGCCTATATAATATACTTATATATATTCATAGGATACCTGCCTTTTTCAAGTTGACATTTGTCTCAACCCGCCAAATCCACGCATTTTCTGCATTCGTGGGTATCACAATGTCAATTCGTCTCTCATACCCACGCTTTCTCTGCTCCGTGGGTATCACATCGTCAATCCGTCTCTCATACCCGCGCTTTCTCTGCTCCCTGGGTATCACATCGTCAAGCCGTCTCTCATACCCATGCGACGTGCGTCGCAAGGCGCACGCTAAAAAAGCACAGTCCCTCACAGGGCTGTGCCTTTCTCGTTCTCTCGCTATTTCTTATCTTCTTCCCAGTTGTAGTAGAACTGGATCAGTCCGATGCGGCTCCTGGTGCCGGTCTTCTCATTCAACGCAGAAACATGCCGGTAGAGCATCGCGCGGGAGACAAAGAGACTGTCGGCGATCTCCTGCATACCATCATCGGACAGCAGCAAAAGCTGCAACACTTCCTGCTCCCGTTCCGTCAGATCAAAATATTTTGCAAATCTCTCCAGCCGACTCTGACTGCCGGACATTTCACGGCTTTCCATTCCTTCGGGAGCCTTTACAATCTGCGTACAACTATAATACCACAGCAGCGCCACGCTGATCAGCACGAACAATACCAGTGCCAATACTGCTGTCAGGATATGATTTTCTCCGGTCAGCAGGCTTACGGAAGCTACTCCTGTGATCACAGCGCCCAGATTGTTCGCCACTCTTCCCATACCTGCCCATAGCCTGCCATCCTGCATGCGATAGGACAGCTGGAAAAATCCGTTCGTGAAAAACACCACGAAAAATCCCGCAGACACATAGAAGATCAACAGTCCCGGCAGAAACGGTCCGCCGCTTTCGATGATCAGCACACAGATGGTCGACAGGATCGTCACCGCATACATGATCAGTCCACGATATCTTCCGTTATTCAGATCAAACAGTACTCCTGCCAGCAATCCGCTGAGTGCTAAGAACAGTCTCGGCCACTGACCGATATCCATGGTACCTGCAGCATGTGCCAGGGTCACAGCGTTGTCCAGCGTTGCGAAGATACAAGTCATCAGAACAACCGTCACCAGTAATGCCACACCTGCCAGCCGGGGATTCTTCCATGATATCTGCTCCGCAGTAACACCTTCCTGCGCATTTTTCACCGACACCGTTTCTCCGTCCTCTGCCTTCTGTCTCCTGTGATATCCAGACAGTGCATTCTGCGCCATTCCGACAGTCAGTACCCACAGCATCACAAAACTTCCCGCCAGGAAGGTACCTTCCACCGTCTCTCCCCACAACAGATTGTGGTTCAGGAACTGAAGGAGCAGCCCCACAGCATAAGCCACACTCACGGTCTTCGCCGGATGCCTGCTTCCCTTAAGCAGCTGTGCCGCCAGGTAATGTGTCCTGCTGCCCAGATATCCCAGTATCAGGAACAGAAAACACCCGCTGCCCAATAGTACCCGGTACCCGGTCCCGGCAAACAGCAGTACATATCCTGCGATCACCGGCACCGGCAAGAAGAATCCCGCTGCCTTGAACGCAGTGGGATTCCCGGATTTGCTTTTCCATTTTTCTATCAGAGAATATGCCAAAAAACCCAGTGCACTGACTCCCAGAATATAACTCTGCGCCAGCACTACTCCTGTGGGATCCGTATATAACGCCACCCGGTTATCAAACAGATACTCTGTTCCTAAAAATACAAAATAGAAAACTGCTAATGAAAGCATGGTCTCTCCTTAAACAGACTGGAAACCGCCTTCCAGATCCTCAATGATATCATCAATATTCTCCGTACCGATGGACAGACGAATGGTGTTGCTGTAAATACCCTGCTCATTCAGTTCCTCCTCTGACAGCTGTGCATGGGTAGTAGAAGCCGGATGGATGACCAGAGATTTCACATCTGCCACATTCGCCAGCAGGGAGAACAGTTCCAGATTATCGCAGAACTTCTTGGCTGTCTCCTTGCCGCCCTTGATCTCGAAGGTGAAGATGGAGCCACCGCCATTCGGGAAGTATTTCTGATACAGTGCCTGCTGCTCCGGATCGGTGGATACGGAAGGATGATGTACACGCTCTACCTGAGGATGATTGTTCAGATACTGTACAACCTTCAGTGCATTCTCCACATGACGCTCCACGCGAAGAGACAGTGTCTCCAGTCCCTGTAAGAAAATAAATGCATGCACGGGAGAAATACATCCGCCCATATCACGAAGAAGCATTGCACGGATTGCTGTTACGAAAGCTGCGCCCGGTACTGCCTTGGTGAAGGTAACGCCATGATAGCTTGGATTCGGAGTGCACAGGTGAGGGAACTTGCCGCTGCCCTCCCAGTCAAACTTGCCGTTCTCTACGATCACGCCGCCTAAGCTGGTGCCGTGTCCGCCGATAAACTTCGTAGCAGAATGTACCACGATATCTGCGCCGTACTCAAAAGGACGTACCAGATAAGGGGTTGCAAAAGTATTGTCCACTACCAGAGGCACCTTGTGTGCATGAGCAATCTGTGCCAGACGCTCGATGTCTACCACATCGGAATTAGGGTTGCCCAGAGTCTCAATGTAGAGAGCCTTGGTGTTCTCCTGAAAGCTAGCTTCGATCTTGTCATAATCGGAAGGAGCCACGAAAGTGGTGGTCACACCGTAATCTACCAGAGTATGTGCCAACAAATTGTAAGTTCCGCCGTAAATATTATTAGCAGAAATGATATGATCTCCCTGTTTTGCCAGATTCTGGATCGTGTAGCAGATAGCCGCTGCACCGCTGGCTACTGCCAGAGCTGCGGTACCTCCCTCTAATGCCGCAATACGCTGTTCGAAGACACCCTGGGTAGGGTTGCCCAGACGACCGTAGATTTCACCGGGATCTTCCAGTCCGAAGCGTGCTGCTGCATGGTCGCAGTTGCGGAATACATAAGAAGATGTCTGATAAATGGGAACGGCTCTCGCGCCGGTCACGGGATCGGGCTGCTCCTGTCCCACATGTAACTGTAATGTCTCGAATTTCAGATTACGCTCTGCATAGGGCTTTTTACTCATGTTCTGCCTCATTTCTGCACTTTGATGTGCTATGTATTATTGCGTAACGATCCTGGCGGAACCGTTACAATTTCTATAAAAACATGCTAAAACACATTGCAAAATCTGTCAATGTAAAACTTTAGCGCAGCAGATATTTTTGTCCACTGCGCCTCTATTCCTCTCCAGATTGCATTATATTACATTACTTCACCAATCGGTCCTTATACTTCAGCCATTTGCCTGTCCGTACCCGGTTGGTAAACAGAATTGCCCGGACCACCCAGTCCATGGTCATGGCAACCCAGACACCAATGACTCCCAGGCCTGCTCCCCGTCCCAGAATATATGCCATACCCACACGGCACAGCCACATGGAAGAAATGGCCACGATCATGGTAAACCTCACATCTCCTGCGGCACGAAGTGCATTGGACTGTGCAAAGGACAGCGGATGCACCAGCATGCAGCACACACAGCTGTAACAGAACAGAAAAACCGTTATCTGCATCGTCTCCGGTCCCAGATGATAGATGCCGCAGATTGGCCGTGCAAAAATAATCATGGGAATTCCCAGCAGAATCATGCAGGCATATGCGGCTTTCATCATTTTTTTCAGATAATACAACGCCTGCTCTGTTTCTCCGGCACCGATACACTGTCCGATCACAGTGATCATTGCCACACCGATGGCGTTGGCAGGGATCTGCTGAAAGCTGGCAATACTGCCTGTTACGGCATTTGCCGTCGTAGCAGCCATTCCAAAACCGGCGATCAGACTGGTGGTCAGAAGCTTACCGATCTGGAAGATACTGTTTTCCAGTCCGTTGGGAACACCGATATACAGAATCTTTCCCAAGATTTTCGTATCGATCCTCCAATGATTGCTCACTATGATCTTGTCACTTTTTCCAAGCAGCACTATGATC